>Ga0208508_1000374_pt1 | contig 12340 bp, 12 predicted proteins | sample LakWasMeta1_LOW4_2_FD_183853 | JGI IMG/M metagenome (GOLD analysis project Ga0208508, IMG submission 183853) | Freshwater sediment methanotrophic microbial communities from Lake Washington under simulated oxygen tension - Sediment Metagenome... | ecosystem: Environmental > Aquatic > Freshwater >...
ATGTCTGCCACGGTATTGCCAAAATTAATCGAAACCCCAGCCGCTAAATTAACTGAACGTTGCGGGTCAACGATTTTAACACTGTTATCTGGTAAGGTTATCGTCCACGCCTGACTACTGATATTTTGTAAACCCCAACGATTTGGGTCTTGTGGGTGACGATTAACAGCGGCTTGTGGTTCGGAAAAATTAAATTTTTGCGTTTGATCAGTATGATGGCGATAGAGCAGGGTGTTATGGTTGAGCATCACTACCGCGTTGTTAATGTGTAAACGGGGTGGATAAACCAATGTACGACTACACGCCCAGCAGTGTTGTGTAGTGTCAGTTTTCGAGCTGTCAGCATCATAAAAATTTTGCGCACCACAGCGACAATAAAAAATGCTATCGCGGAGGTTAATTAATATCACCCGCCATTCATTTTCGCGAATACGTCCGTGTTGGTCATTAATACCTGAGGTAAACGCGCGAGTAAATACATCACGCAGGAATTGCGGATATAACGCCCAATAGACTAGCGCGTTGTCGTGCAAACCAGCTACAGGCGCATTACTATTATCTTGTGGATCAAAAATAAATAATGGTTCTGTACCATAAAGTTTATTCATTGCCGACTGGTCGAAACAACGAATACTGGCTTCTTTTTTACCTTCCAATGGATGGTGCAACATCAGCATATAGAACAATAAAATCGCCAGTGAAAATAAATCACTTTCGGTATTCGGAGCTTCATCACCACGCACTAATTCGGGAGCCATAAAACGTGGCGTACCATTAATTGCCCCAGTCGCGCCATTGACATCGACATTGTCATTGTCGCAAATCAAAATCTCGCCCGTGTTAGGATCAAAAAATACGTTGTTAAAATTAATGTCGCGGTAACACAAGCCCTTGGCATGAAGCTGTAAAAAACTTTCTGACAGTTGTAAGCAAGCACTAATTAAGGCATCAAAACTGGGTTCTGCACGGCGGCGCATCAAATCAACAATGCTTTTAAAATTGCTAGGGCGTAGCGGCATGACATAGCCAAACCCCGCATTATTAGGTAATGCGACTAATTCTAATGGCCACAAAAAATTATTATCAGGGCTGCCTTTGCGTATGGCATTTTCCAAACGTTGCCGTAGTTGCATATCATTTTGAATGTAATGCGGAAAATACCATTTAATAGCCACCTCTTGTCCGCTAGCATGAGCGCGATACACTTCACCTTGTGTTCCCGCACCTAAAAAAGAGTCAACGGTGTAGGACTGCCCAGTTAACTCACCGTAAATAATTTGTTTATTTTGTAATAGGGTACTCATGAAGGTTGTCCGTTGGAAGGTACGATGCTTATATTATAGCTTGGTAGCTCCACCATACATTAAAAAGCTATGTAATGTCCTATGCGGGTGAAGTTGGTGGAGCGGACTGGCGATTATCCATTGTTGAATGTAATTTGGTTGTAAGGTGGGCGTGATTTTAATCACGCCTTTACATTTTCTTTCAGGATTTCTGGTATTGCGTGCATGAATTTGCGCCTACTTTGTCGTTAGCCATTGTTGAAGTTTATCGCTTGCTTGCTGGGTTAATTGACCAAAGCCTAGCACTGCCCCTGCTGCATCAGGGGTGGTAGCGGCTTGTTGTAGGCGAAAATCTTGCGTAGCAAGCAGGTGATTAGCATCCAAGCTGTAAACATCGGCAATAAAATGTAGCACGACCCGCGCTTGTTTCGGGGTATCAAATTGTTGTTCAAAATCTAGTAGTTGAATCACTAAGCGGTGCTTTGAGAATTTACCACTGGCTTGTAAGCGTTGTTTAAATAACTCCGCAGGTGGCGCAATCCATTTATCTAAGTTGTAACAACGTAGCTGGGTGGGTGAGTCATATAGCAAGCGGTAACGAATACATTCATTGATTAGCCACGACGGCGTGTCTAGGCTAATATCTGATTTTGTCGGTTGGGATGCGTTGTTGGAGTTGCTGGTCTGGCTCCAAGTGATACCAAAATCATGCAGTGCAGGTTGTTTGGGTGTGACGCTACATGCTGAACTTAAGATAATGAGTACCGCGATAAATAAATGGTTCATTTAGCTTCCTCATAATCAGGTTCACCTGGTGCAGGTTCTGCTAATTTAGTGCCGAACAATAAAGATTGTGGCGTTTTTTCTAGCAAATTAGCTGTGTTTCTTACTTGCCGTGACGTTGCTTGCAAATCAGTTAGCAGGGCATTCATTTTAGGTAAGGTTGTTTGTACCAAAATATCGCCCATGTCTTTACCTGCCTCGGCAAAGTGACCTGCTTTGTCGGTAAAATTACCCGTTTTAACACTCAAGGTGCGTAATTCTTTGCTTAAGATTTGTAACTCAATGGTTAACCCATTGATGTGTTTTAGGGTGGTTTGGGCATCATGACTTAACGCGGGAATGCCCACTAAGGCTTTATCGAGGCTTTTATTCAAGTCGATTAACTTGTCGCTTAAGTTTTTTAGATTGCCTAAAATATCGCCCACATTTTCGGTATTTTCATCATTTAATAGCCCGTCCAAACGCACCATTATATGATCGGCTTTTGCCAATAACTTTTCACCTGAATCCAATAGTTTATCAGTCATAGAGGGTAATAGCGGAATGCGATAGGCTTTATCATTGCTGTTAGCGGGTAGAGGCTCCGTCATTTTACCTGTATCCGCCAATTGAATTTGCGTTAAGCCTGTCACGCCTTTTAAGCGTAAAGTCGCAAAAACGCCTTTGGTAAAGAGGATGTTTTTATCCACTTCAATAGGCACTAAAATAATACTTGAGTCGTCTGGATCGAATTTAATGTTGAGAACTTTGCCAACAGAAATGCCACGATAAAAAACCGTGGATTCGGGATTAAGACCCGCAACCGCTTCACGCGTTGAGATAATGTAAACATTGCGCTCGCGTTCAAAATGCCCTATCCAGTAAATAATGGTGCTAATCGCCGCCACAAAAATAACTAAAAAAAGACCTGTAATCAGTGCGTGCTTATTACTACCCATGAGCCGCCTCTTGAGAGTGAAATACCCGTTGTGCGCGTTTATTGTAAAAAAACTTGTCAATGAAAGGATGCTTACAGCTTAACACCTCTGTCAGTGTGCCATAAACCAGCAACTGACTATCGGCAAGCACCGCTATCTTAGTACATAAATCTCTTAAAATATCCAAATCATGCGTGACCATAAACACAGTAAAATTAAGCGCGTGATGCAGTTCAGATAACAGACTGACAAAATCTTCGCTGGAAATGGGGTCTAGCCCCGAAGTCGGTTCATCCAGCAGTAATAAACTGGGTTCAAGCACCATGGTTCGCGCCAATGCCACGCGCTTAATCATACCACCCGACAAATCGGCAGGTTTTAACCACGCATCCGAATCAGCCAAACCCACCATTGCCAGCTTCATAAACACGATACGTTTAATCATTTCCTCATCATGAAAACCAATTTCGCGCAGTGGAAAAGCAATATTGTCAAACACATTTAACACGCTGAATAACGCGCCTTTTTGAAACAGCACGCCGCAATTATGACGCAGATGCTGACTATGTTCGGCAGTGACGTTTTTCAACGACTTACCCATCACGAACACTTCACCTTCAGTTGGTATTTGCAAGCCGATAATCTCGCGCAGTAAGGTGGTTTTACCGCAACCAGAAGAACCGACCACACCTAATATCTCGCCTTGCTCCAGACTAAAACTAATATCACGATGCACCACTTTATCGCCAAAGCGCGTCCAGATATGCTCAAACTGTATAGCGGGAGTCATGGCATTCCTATTCCCATAAATAAAATCGCAAACAGCGCGTCCACCATAATCACTACCGTAATTGCCGCCACCACAGAATTCGTGGTTTCACTGCCTAGACTTTCGGTATTCGGTTTAATTCTAAAACCAAAATGACAGGCAATCAGCGCAATCATCAAACCGAACACCGCACTTTTACCCAAACCAATAAATACATTTAACAACGGCACAACATCGGGAAGTTTAACCAAAAATTGTTGATAGCTTATATCCAAGGTATTTTGCGCCGAAAACATCCCGCCTATCAGCGCGGCGGCACTCGTCCAAGTACTTAATAACGGCATAGTGATAGTCAATGCCATCACTTTGGGCAAAATCAAACGCAGAGAATGAGAAATACCCATTGCCGATAACGCATCCAATTCTTCAGTGACACGCATAATACCAATTTGCGCAGTAATCGCAGAACCCGAACGCCCCGCAACCAGAATCGCCGCCAGCAAAGGACCCAGCTCACGGATAATACTTAAGCCTAAAATGTCAATAATATAAACTTCCGCGCCAAAAGTCTTTAACTGCAAGGCGGACAAATAACTCAACACGATACCAATCAGAAAGCCCACCAATGCGGTAATCCCCAAGGCTCTCACGCCTGCCTCATAAATGGTGATAGAAATCTCTGCCCAAGGAATTTCTTGTGGATGCCATAACAAATAGAGACTATCTAGTAGCAATTGCCCTAATAAAGTCAATACACTCAACAACTGAGTCCAAAAACTCAATAGAGCTTGCCGCCAGTAATCAACAAACAAACGCAAACCAAAGCGGACGGGTTCAATAATAGGCGGCTTTTGTGCTTGCCAACGCGCAAACAAGCGTTGATGTTCAGGCTTAACTTGTAAGGCGGTGGGCAGTTGTTCACCCCATGCTTGCCACAGTAACAATGCCGCCACACTGTCCAGCACATCCACGGACGTTATATCCCAGCATTGAATATTATTAGCTGCCACGCGCTTGATTTGTTGCTGTATATCGACATTCATCGACAAATGACGAAGATTCCAACAGCCTGATAATTTAACGCACGACTGTGCGTTGTCTTGCTTGAGAAGGGTTAGCGAGGGGGGCAATTCTGAGATTATCGGCGTGTCCGTCATTCATTTTGCCCCTTGGTAGTAAGCTCTACTGTTCGATGTTATAAACAATGGTCACCACTACTTTAGCGGTTTTGTTGATGGTGGTTTTATCATAAATACCGCCGTAATCATCGGTTTCAGCATTGGCACTGGCTGACAATATGTAAAAAGAACCTTGTGACGCAGAACGCATTACGCCGACACGAACACCATCTTGTTTAGTGAATTCACTGGCGCGTTTGCGGGCATTTTCAGTCGCCGAGCTGATTAAGGACATTTTTATGTCTTCCAAATTACTGACTAGATACAACGGCGAGTCGGCATTCACGGGGTGACCCTCGGCTTGTAAGCCTAGAAAATCTTTGTTCGCCGCGACGATTTTGTCTAAATCCTGCGTGTTAATCACAATATCTTGATGTGCATCAAAGCCATTTTGTACCGTTTTTGTGCCACCTTGGGGTAGTTGAATGTCTTCCATGTGCGGTTCGACAAATTCATTACCTTCTTGCCAACCTGATTTATCAAGCGCGTGGTCGAGCAAAAATTTCTCTAGGGCAGGGCGTTCACCGCGTAGTTTAGCAAGTGCTTGAGCAAAATCAGGGGCATTCACTGAAACCGATACTGTCCATTCCGCTCTATCGGCGGCAATGGCTTTTTCTGCCAAGCCTTTAACGGTGATGGATTGTTGACTAGAGACTGCTTTTTTAGCTTGCACACCGAGGATGAACGCCGCACTGGACATGCCGAGTGCTAAGGTGATGCCCAATATTGCCATTGCGGTTGCTGATTGTTTTTCCATTAGAGTAGTAGTTTCTGGTTGCTTGGATGTTTACACACAGCGATGTAGGGTGGGCAATGCCCACGCTACTTGGCTTTTTTCGTGCTTTTTGTGTGTTTCGTGGCTATTGTTTGTTTACGACAGTTTTTGTGTCAACGCTTTCAAATACGCTAAAAAGTCCGCTTTCAGTTCTTTGTGTAATAAACCATGCTCGACGGTTGCAATTAAAAAGCCTAATTTTGAGCCGCAATCATAGCGTGTGCCTTCAAATTCATACGCTAATACTTGTTCGTCTTTTAATAAATCAGCAATTGCATCGGTGAGTTGAATTTCACCGCCCGCGCCTCTGCTAGTGTTGTCGAGTTTATCAAAAATGGCAGGCGTTAAAATATAGCGACCGATAACGGCTAAATTAGAAGGGGCGTTTTCGGGTTTTGGTTTTTCAACAATCAGTTCAATCGGTGCATGATTGCCTGAACTTTCACCTGTTCTGACAATACCATAACTGCCCGTATCGGCAGGATTAACACGCTCTACCGCTAAAATTGAGTTTTGTGTTTCGTTATACAGCTTGACCATTTGCGCCATACAACCGCGCTCAGCATCTTCCACTAAGTCGTCTGCTAACAGAACGGCAAATGGTTCATCACCGATAACAGGTCTAGCGCAATTCACCGCATGACCTAAACCTAATGCTTCGGGTTGACGAATAAAAACGAACGATACATTGGGTGGTACGATGCTACGCAGTAAAGTCAATAGCTCGGTTTTGTTTTTAGCTTCCAGCTCAGTTTCTAATTCGTAGGCTTTATCGAAATGGTCGATAATGGCATTTTTACTACGCCCTGTAATAAACACCATGGTATCAATACCCGCTGCAACCGCTTCTTCTACGGCGTATTGAATGAGCGGTTTATCAACAATTGGCAACATTTCTTTGGGCATGGATTTAGTCGCGGGTAGGAAACGTGTTCCTAAACCTGCAACAGGAAATACGGCTTTGGTAACTTTAGTTATAGTACTCATTAATGGTTTCCTTCGTTATGTAATATTAAATACGGTGGTATGTGTCAGAAAAACGAACAATATCATCTTCACCTAGATAACTGCCCGATTGCACTTCTACAATTTCCAGTGGAATTACCCCTGGATTTTCAAGGCTATGAATCATGCCGACAGGAATATAAGTGGATTCGTTTTCAGTGATCAATAGGGTTTCATCGCCTTTACTAACCAGTGCCGTGCCTTTGACCACGACCCAGTGTTCAGCGCGGTGATGGTGTTTTTGTACTGATAATTTGGCTTTGGGTTTAACGACTATACGTTTGGTATGATGGCGTTCGCCCTCATCAACCAAATCATAATGCCCCCAAGGACGGTATATTTTACGGTGTATCTCTGCTTCTTTACGGTTAGCTTTTTTCAGTTGTTCAACAATGTGTTTAACGTCTTGAACTTTGTCTTTACTGGCAATCATTAGTGCATCTTTGGTTTCGACGACCACCAAATCCTGCACACCAATCACTGTCACCAGTTTGTGTTCCGCATAGATAAAAGAATTTTCAGTATCCAACGTTACGACATCGCCACTGATAGCGTTGCCATGCGAGTCTTTGTGTGTGACATCCCACAATGCTGACCATGAGCCTATATCATTCCAACCTGCATCCAGCGGAATGACGACGGCTAAGTCAGTTTTTTCCATCACTGCATAGTCGATAGAGTTACTAGGGCAGGTAGCAAACACGTCTTTATCGACACGAACAAAATCAACATCCACTTTTGCCGCGTTTAAGGCTTGTTGACACACTGACAACATCGTTAAATCAAATTTTGCCAATTCATTTAAAAAACTACTGGCTTTAAATACAAACATACCGCTATTCCAGAAATAATCCCCGCTTTGTAGATAGCTTTCTGCTGTATCTAAGTCAGGTTTTTCCACAAAAGCAGCGACATTAAACGCGCCGCCGCCTTGCTGTACGTTATCGCGTTTGATATAACCATAGCCTGTTTCAGGCGCAGTTGGCACAATGCCGAAGGTGACGAGATAACCTTGTTCTGCCAATATTTTTGCATGATGAATAGCATCATGAAATGCTTCAATATTGGTGATGACATGATCGGCAGGTAGCACTAATAAAATATCATCTTTATCAGCACTTAAGGCTGCCATTGTGATAGCTGGTGCAGTGTTTTTGCCGACAGGTTCAAGGATAATTGCCGCAGGTTTAGCGTCAATTTCCCATAACTGCTCTGCCATCATAAAACGGTGTTCTTCGTTACACACTGCCAGTGGTGCTTGTAAGCCTTCAAGCCCTGATAATCTTAATAGTGTGTCTTGTAACAGCGTCTGTTTTGATACTAAGGGTAGAAATTGTTTGGGATATTGACCGCGTGATAAAGGCCACAACCGTGTACCTGAACCGCCTGATAAAATGACGGGAATCATAATTATTCCTTGTTAGGTAAGTGAATAATACCGCGTTCTACTAATAGCTCTATCACTTGTTGCACACTGTCTTCCAGCGATAAATTTTGCGTATTCACCACTAATTCGGGATTTTCAGGGGCTTCGTAGGGTGAACCTATGCCCGTAAAAAACGGAATTTGTCCTGCTCTGGCTTTTTTGTATAAGCCTTTTACATCTCGTTGTTCGCAGGTTTCAATCGCACATTCGCAGTAAATTTCTAAAAAATCACCGTGTGGTACTAAATTTCTAGCGGCATTACGGTCAGATTTAAACGGTGAAATAAAGGCGGTCAAAGTGATAATGCCTGCTTCGGTCATCAGTTTTGCCAACTCACCAATGCGACGAATATTTTCCACGCGATCTTTATCACTAAAGCCTAAATCACTACACAAGCCATGACGGACATTATCACCATCCAGCACAAACGTAGAAATGCCTAGATGATGCAAATAATCTTCTACGGCATGGGCAAGGGTAGATTTTCCTGACCCTGATAAGCCCGTAAACCAGAGAATAACACTACGATGTTTATGCAGCTTTTCTCTTGCCGCACGGGTGATGGTGGCATGATGCCAGACAGTATTGGTGCTTTTTGAAGTCATGGTGATTTTATGAATAGTGTTGTGTAAAGGCGTTAATAAAGTGGGGCAGTTGGTCAAGCGGTAACTCATTAATACCCGCCGCACTTTTACGCCCGCCACCTGTCGCAAAAGTCGAACATAGCTCATCTGCGCCCGTGTTGTTGGTTAATGGCGCGCGAACGCTAACTTGTAGCCCACCTTGTGGACGGTGATTTAACACTGCGTGAGCGCGGTCTGGGTACTGATTAGCTAATTCATTACTAAACACACCGCTCACCCGTCTTGCCCATGCCATATCAGGCAAAATATAAACGGCAACACGTTCTGATTGATATTCGGCTGTTACAGCTAATGCCAACGCCATATCCTCAGCATAGCCTGTCATCAACTGCTCATAAATTAGGTGTTGTTCGCTCATAAAGTTAAACGGCGACGCATAAGGCAAGCATTCATGATACAGCGCGTCAGGTGAAAAATGTAAATCAGCAATACTGCTACCATAGCCATTATAATTGATACACACACCCAGATTTCGCAAGGCTTGCAATTGGTTATTAGACAATGACAACGGGCGAGCGGCTTGTGTCGCACTGTGAATTAAATTATCTCCAAACGCAGCCACCACTGCCCACGCACGGTACTGACCGTTTAAGTAATCATCCACTAATAAACTGGTGCAAGTATTCGAGTCGGTATTAATCAGCGTTGTCAGTTTTGGATGTTGTGGAATGTTTCCCGCTTGATGATGATCGACATAAAACACACTCGCATCTTGTAATAGTAGCCTATCCAGTGCGGAACGATTCTTTGCCAACGAAATATCTAATACCGTTACCAAATCGCCTGCTTGTGCGTTGACTTGTGCTAACAACTCAATGTCTCTTTTAACACCTGTTACCAAGATTGAATCAGTAGGTTGAGCAAGGCGTAATTGCAACAAAGCACACAAGCCATCGGCATCACCATTAAACACATCGTATTGCATAATTCACTCAAATTGATTGCTAAGATGGCTTATTTTACGCGAGAAGCAACGCAATTCAAAAACAGCCGTGCTGGAAAAGCGTTACACAGTATAATGATGCAAATACACTTACAGGTTCTAACGTCTATGTCAACACAAGTTCAATTTGTAACACTGCGTTTTTTAAGAGAAGGTATGCGGCGGCTATTACCAAACGCCCAAGCAGTGTTATTGGCATCGACGTTAATCGTTAGTTTTGTACTGATTTATTCTCTGTCCGATTTGCTAATGCCTGTCTTCGTCTCTATCGTGCTTGCTTACTTATTGGAGGGCATAGTGAGTAAAGTCGAAAGCATGAAAATGTCACGCCTAGCTGCTGTCTATCTAGTATTTTTAAGTTTTATGATAGGTTTAGGATTTTTATTGTTTTTTTTACTGCCGATCGTGTCAGAACAAGCCGTGGAGCTAGTGCAACAAATCCCCAGTATTCTCAGTCGCGCACAAACCGAAATCATGCGTTTATCCAGAGTATATCCGCAGTTTTTTTCTGAAAAGAAGATTCAACAAATTATGCCCTTGGCACAAAAAGAATTATTAGGCTACGCACAAAATTTATTATCCGTTTCTGCCGCCTCGGTGGTCGGTTTAGTCAGCGTGATGATTTATTTATTCTTAGTCCCCATGATGGTATTTTTCTTTTTAAAAGATAAAGATTTATTAGTGTCTTGGTTTGTACAATTTATGCCTAGTGAGCGGCATTTAACCGTTCATGTTTGGGAAGAAATTGATCAACAAATTGGTAATTATGTCCACGGTAAATTTGCCGAAGTATTTATACTCTGGTTTGTCAGTTTTGCCACTTATGCCGCGCTGGGTTTAAATTACGCCATGTTACTGGCAGTATTAATGGGCTTACAGGTTATTATTCCTTATGTTGGTGCAACCCTAGTGACTTTTCCCGTATTAGGCGTAGCGTATTTTCAATGGGGATTAAGCGGCGATGATTTCATGTACGTCGTCATTGCCTACAGTATTATTCAAGCCTTAGACGGTGTGATATTAGTCCCGTTATTATTTTCCGAAGCCGTTAATTTACACGCCGTCGCCATTATCATTGCGATATTATTTTTTGGTGGCTTATGGGGATTTTGGGGAGTATTTTTAGCCATTCCATTAGCCACTGTCGTTAAAGCCGTATTAACTGCATGGCCGCGTATTGGTGCTAATGCTTTAAATACTAACTATTGATGATAGGACTCATGACATGAGCGAGCATTTTTTAACCGATATTGAATAAATGCTTTCAAGATTTTAAAGCGTCTGGGTTTAAACGGGTTAATTTGATTGGCGGTAAGAATAATATTGGTAAAACGGCGTTTTTGGAGGCTTGTTATATTAATGTTTATTCCGATGACGTTGATACCATAATAACTGCCATTTTTAATATTAAATTTAGACGAGAAAAAATAAACCTTATCTATAAATCTATTGATGATCAAAAAATTTGTCATCCGCATTTTGATTTACTCAAAACCGAATTAGCCAATCTTTTTAACTAATATCGAGCCTTGCAAAAGGAATACAAAAACGTGTTTTTGTATTCCGAAATGACAGATTATCAATACAATCCCAACTGCAACTGCGCCACTTCCGACATCATTTCACGCGCCCACGGTGGATCAAGCACTACTTCGACATTGACATTGGCAACACCTGGTAGGGCGCGGATACATTTTTCCACGTCACCTTGAATAACAGGTCCCATGCCGCAACCAGGTGCGGTGAGCGTCATTTGAATGTAGACATCATTTTTATCATCACCCATAGGTGTGACTTCACAAAGATAAACCAAGCCTAAATCAACGATATTTACAGGAATTTCAGGGTCGTAAACCGTCTTCATGACTTCCCAGCAATTTTTTTCTACCGCTTCCACGCTGGTTTCAGACACTAAGGTATGTAGCTCGCGGGGTTCTCTACCTAAAGCATCGGCATCTACACCTGCAATGCGTACCATGTGACCATAGCCTGTGATAACGGTGTAGTTATTACCTAGCGATTGATGAATGGTAACAGTTTCGCCTTTTTTTAGTGTATCAGGCGTACCATCAGGGATAGTGACAATATTCACATCTCTGGTTAAAACAAAGCTTTCTTGTTCAGACATAATCGTGGCTCACAAGTGGAAGGTTCTAGCATCAATCACTTGTCCCGTGATACCTATGCTTTGCGGGGTGAATAAATGCAGATACGCGCCAGCCAAATCTTCCATTGCTGGGAGTTTGCTTTTATCTTCGGCAGGATAAGCGCGTTTTCGTAACGGCGAATCAACTGGACCTGGTACTAACACATTGACGCGGATTTTTTGCGCGGCTTCTAATTCTTCTGCCAATATTTTAGCAAGACCTTCTAGGGCAATTTTAGATACACCATAAGCTCCTGCGTAAGCGGGGGCGTGTCTTGCAGAAGAATCCGAGGTGAAGACAATAGAGGCGTGTTCACTTTTTTGTAAAACAGGTAATAACACGCGTGTTAGTAAAAACGGCGCGTTAAGATTGACGTTTAAACTATGCCCCCAGTCTTTAGTGCCGTGCAAAGCTATCGGTGTGAATGAGGCAAATTCGACGGCTGAATGTAATAAACCATTTAATACGCC
>Ga0208508_1000375_pt1 | contig 12330 bp, 13 predicted proteins | sample LakWasMeta1_LOW4_2_FD_183853 | JGI IMG/M metagenome (GOLD analysis project Ga0208508, IMG submission 183853) | Freshwater sediment methanotrophic microbial communities from Lake Washington under simulated oxygen tension - Sediment Metagenome... | ecosystem: Environmental > Aquatic > Freshwater >...
TAAAAACTAAAGAATTTGGAAGATTTATCAATGTTTTTGAATAGACAGAAAAAATTTATAAAATTTGATTTCAAGAATTTTTTTTAATTTTTTAAAACCTATCTTTGTCACAATTGAAAATTCGCGATAAAACGTATGGAAAAATACTTTAAAAAAGAAGGCAGATACAGCTATTATGAAGCTGGAGAAGGAACTCCAATTGTTGTGTTACATGGTTTAATGGGAGGTTTGAGCAATTTTGATGCCGTTGCAAGTTATTTTTCTGAAAAAGGTTATAAAATAGTTATCCCAGATTTACCGATTTATACCCAAAGTATTTTGAAAACTAATGTAAAAGCTTTCGCAAAATATGTGAAGGATTTTATCACTTTCAAAGGATTTGACAGAGTAATTTTGTTGGGAAATTCACTTGGAGGACATATTGCGTTGTATCATACTAAAATGTATCCAGAAAAAGTGGCAGGTCTTGTATTAACAGGAAGTTCTGGACTTTACGAAAGCGCAATGGGCGATAGTTACCCAAAAAGAGGTGATTACGAATACATTAAGAAGAAAGCTCAAGATGTTTTTTATGATCCAAAAATGGCTACGAAAGAACTTGTTGACGAAGTATACGCCTCAGTAAATGACCGAATAAAACTAATAAAAACATTGACTATTGCTAAAAGTGCCATAAGACACAATATGGCAAAAGATTTGCCAAAAATGCATGTTCAAACCTGTTTAATTTGGGGAAGAAATGACAGAGTTACTCCTCCGTCTGTTGCCGAAGAATTCAATGAATTATTGCCAAATGCTACCTTGTATTGGATTGATAAATGCGGTCATGCCGCTATGATGGAGTGTCCAGATGAGTTTAATAAATTACTAGAGGATTGGCTGACACATACTCATTTGAAAGCGCACTAAACGCTGGCGAATACTTTAAAAAATAATCATGAAAATCACTACCGCCGAATTTATTGTAAGCAATTCCGAAGTGGATAAATGTCCAAAAGACTTTTTGCCAGAATATGCTTTTATTGGCCGATCAAATGTTGGAAAATCATCATTGATTAATATGTTGACCAATCATAAAAATCTAGCAAAAACCTCTGGAAGACCAGGAAAAACCCAATTGATAAATCATTTTAAGATCAATAATAATTGGTTTTTGGTCGATTTGCCTGGTTATGGTTATGCCAAAGTTTCGAAGAAAACAAAATCGGTTTTTCAACAATTTATCACGGATTATTTTGAGACAAGAGAACAACTCGTTTGTGCTTTTGTCCTCATTGACATTCGCCACGAAGCACAAAATATAGACATCGAATTTATGGCTTATATGGGCGAAAGTGAAATTCCTTTTTGCATCATTTTTACCAAAGCAGATAAAATTAGCAAAGTAAAAATTGACTCTCATATTGCAGCTTACAAAAAGAAAATGTTTGCTAACAATTGGGCCGAAATGCCTCAATATTTTGTAACCTCAGCAACCGAATCTACTGGGAAAGAAGAAGTTTTAAACTATATCGAAGAAGTGAATCAGGAAGTATTTAAGAATAATAACGGGTTTTAAATCCCATATTTTCTCGTAAAAAGACACTATCGGTATTTTTATTAATTTTATTTACTTGCTTCACAAATCCCTCTTGCACCACAACCCATTCTATGAGGTCCGCAGGAAGCCAAAAAAGTTATCGCAATCACTATTAAAAAAAGTTTTTTCATTATTATTGATTAACTGTTATCATTCTGGTTAATATTTCAAGATTTTCTATTACACATCAAATAACGACAAATTTCTTTTTCTTGTTCTATATAAATTTTGTCTGCTTCCAATCTTTCAATAGTATATGGTGGCAAATCATTATCAATACGATATTTTATAATGTGTTTGTAAAATTTTTCTATAATATTCTTTTCGACTTCTGAAATGTTTTTTTTATCAAAGTTAGTTATCCCTAATATCCATACATCTGTATATTCTTGTTTTGCTTTGTATAAAGTTGATAATTTCGTCGAAAGCTCTAAAAACAAATCTTTATTTGTCAAAATAACTAAAGTTGGTCTTAAGCTACTATAACTTGAATTAACAAATTGATATGTTGAATATTCGTTCTCATCAATCTTACGAGAGTAATCAGAAATCTCTATTCTAACATTTTGTCCGAATGAAATTTGGATTTGAAAAATCAAATAGATAAATAATATTTTTTTCATTGTTAATTTTTTTTTTCGTTTTTTCAAATACTTTCTCCTACCTGCATATTTTTCAATTGTTCCAAATAATCTCTTTCATTCGACAATCTCGGAATTTTATGTTGTCCGCCTAATTTGTCTTTATCTTTTAACCAATCATAGAATAAATTTGGTCTTGCTATGTTTAATATTAAAGGATTCAGCGTCATATTATTAAATCGTTTTGCCTCGTAATCCGAATTTAAGGATTGCAAGGTTTCGTCCAATACTTTTTGGAAAACCTTCACATCCTCCGGATTTTTCTTGAATTCTATCATCCATTCGTGTGCTCCTTTATCCTTGTCTTTCATAAAAACGGGAGCAACAGTGTAATCCACTATTTCAGTGTGAGTAATTTGACACGCTTTGGCAATAGCCTGATCGGTATTTTCGACCATTAATTCTTCTCCAAAAACATTGATGTGATGTTTCGTTCTTCCTGTCACCCGAATTCTATATGGATTCAATGACGTAAACCTCACGGTGTCACCTATCAAATAACGCCACAAACCTGAATTTGTGGTAATGACAATAGCATAATTTTTAAAAAGTTCTACTTCTGACAACCGAATGGTTTTTTGATTTGGTGTTCCAAAAGTATCCATTGGAATGAATTCATAGAAAATTCCATAATCCAGCATCAGCAATAAATCGCTCGAATCATTCAAATCCTGAATGGCAAAAAACCCTTCAGAAGCATTGTATATTTCGTAATATTTGAAATTTTTTTTCGGCAGAATTTTTTTATATTGTTCACGATATGGTTCAAAACTAACGCCACCGTGAAAATAAACTTCGAGATTTGGCCATAATTCCAGCAAATTTCCTTTACCGGTTTCTTCAAGCAATTTGTTCATTAAAACCAACATCCAGGAAGGAACTCCAGCAAAACTGGTTACATTTTCGTTTTTGACTTCATTTATTATCGCAGGAAGTTTCGTTGCCCAATCGCTCATCAACGAGATTTCCTTATTTGGTGTGCTGCTAAAATCAGCCCAAAGCGGCATATTTTCAATTAAAATGGCGGATAAATCTCCGAAAAAAGTATTGTTGTCTTCATAAATTTGGGAACTTCCGCCAAGGCGAAGACTTTTTCCCAAAAACATTTCAGAATTTTCGTTGTTGTTCAAATACATACACAGCAAATCCTTGCCTGCTTTGTAATGGCAATCTTCCAGTGCTTCTGGACTTACGGGGATAAATTTGCTTTTGGCATTTGTGGTTCCACTGGATTTGGCAAACCATTTTACAGGAGTTTCCCAAAAAACATTCTGTTCGCCTTTTCGGGTGCGTTCTAACAAAGGCTGCAATTCTTCGTAAGTTGAAACAGGAACTCTTTCGGCGAAAGTGGCATACGAATTTACGGAAGCATAATCGTATTTTTGACCCAAAATTGTATTTTCTGAAGCTCGAATCAGGTTCATTAGCAACTCTTCCTGAACTTCATTTGGGTATTTTAAAAAAAGTTCTATTTGATGAATTCTTTGTTTAAGAACCCAAGAAGCAAAAGAATTGATTACAGCTATTGGCATTCTGATTTTAGATTTTAGAATTAGGATTTTAGATTTGTATAAAGAAGAACAAACACTAACTTTACAACTTTATCAAAAATAGTATTTTTTTCTTAAGTTTTGGAAATTTCCAATTTCTATTTCTCGATTCAAAAATCTAAAATCTAAAATCTACAATGACTTACGAAGGCGTACTTTCTAAAATGCAAACCGAATTTGGAAATCCAATTCAATATTATTTGGTTTTTGAAAACAGTTTTTTGAACGTGAATCAATTGCTGAACAAAAATCTGGAAATCAATTTTGTGGGTTACCAATGTTTGAATTGCGGTAAAAAAAAGAAAATATTCCGTCAGGGATTTTGCTATGACTGTTTTTATTCCAGTCCGGCTGTTGGCGATTGGATTATGAAACCGGAATTAAGCACAGCGCATCTTGGCATTCAGGACAGAGATTTAGTTTATGAAGAAAAAGTACAATTGCAACCACATATTGTTTATTTGGCTTTATCAAGTGAAGTCAAAGTAGGCGTGACTCGTAAAACCCAAATGCCTACGCGATGGATTGATCAAGGCGCAACCCAAGCCATTTCTATTGTGGAAGTTCCCAATCGCTATCTGGCAGGAATTACCGAAGTCGCTTTGAAAAATCATTATGCCGATAAAACCAATTGGCGTAAAATGCTCCAAAACGATGTCGTACAAGTCGATTTAATTGCCGAAAGATTGAAAGTCGAAAACTTAATTCCTGCCGAAGTCCAGAAATATTTTTACTCAGAAAAAAATGATTTATACGAAATGTACTTTCCTGTTTTAGAATATCCAAAAAAAATAAATAGTTTAAGTTTAGAGAAAACGCCTAACTTTCAAGGGAAACTCACCGGAATAAAAGGACAGTATTTACTATTTGAAGACGGAACCGTTTTTAACATTCGCAGTTCTGAAGGATATGTGGTGCAAATTAATATTTAAAACAAACCCGTTGGGTGTAACTATTTGAAGTAAAATATCGGTTAGATATTGGTCAAGATGCTGAAATTCAGTATATTGAAGTTGCTAAACAACCAATATCTATGTCAAATATAGTAAAAAATTATTTTAGAGTTTTAGAAGTTATAAGTTCTTTGGGTTGCGAATTAGAATATAAATCTGGTGTTGGAAGAAAAGAAAAAATGTCTGATTTAGAGGTAGTTGCAATGAGTTTAACAGCTGATTTTATGTCAATTGACAGAGAAAATTCATTGTTTAAACAAATATCAAAGGCAGAAATTCCTAATTTAATTGAACGAAGTCGGTTCAATAAAAGAAGAAAAAAATTGTTTTTATTTTCCGAACAAATTAGAATAAAGTTAGCTTCTGATTTTCTGGAATTTGAAGATTATTTATTGTCGATAGTATGTCGTTGGAAATATGTAAATTCTCTCGTCATAACAGAATTAAAATCTGTAAGGATGAATTTGAAACTGCACCTTCCAAAGGTTTTTGTGCTTCGCAAAACAATTGGTTTATGAATATAAACTTCACGGAGTTTGCTCTGTAACAGGTGTTTTTCATTCATTGGATATTACAAAAGCAGAAGTTCATGATGTGAATTTTCTAAAAAATATTAAGTGACAAATGTCTGATTGTGTGCTTCTTGGAGATAGAGGTTATTTATCAGAAAGCATTCAATTAGATTTATTTCAAACAGTTAATATTAAATTAGAAATGCCTAAAAGAGTAAATCAAAAAGATTATAACCCGCAAGCTTATGTTTTTAGAAAATCAAATCATTTAATTACACCCAACGGGTTACAATAAATAATTCTCAAGTAAAATGTTCGGGGTAAAAAATAAGACCAAAGCCAAAAAATAAAAAGAAGCCGTCTCAAAACATAATTTGAGACGGTTTTTTTTTAAAAGTATTTAAAAGAAATTATTTAATTATTCCTCGAAACCTCTTTCACAAAAGGTTGAATCACAATTCCCGCAGCATCAAATGCTAATTTACAGCTTTCCAAAGTATCAGAACTAACAACTCCAAAATCGGCATTGTTTGCCCAAGGTCTAACTGCCAGTTGAATGGAACTGTCGGTCAAAAGCTTTACTGAAACCTCGGCAGCTGGAGTTTTTAACACTTTTGGATTACTTTTTAAAACTTCAGTAATGATGTCTTTGGCTTTTCTAATATTGGTGTCGTAAGAAATGGAAAGTGTCAAATCGGCTCTTCGAAATCCTTGCAAGGAATAATTGATAATTGTGCCGTTCGACAAGGAACCATTCGGGACAAAAATAGTTTGATTGTTGCCGTTGATTAATTTGGTAACAAATATTTGGATTTCGCTTACCGTTCCCAGAATGCCTTGCGCCTCGATGGTGTCGCCTACTCTGAATGGTTTGAACATAATAATCAACATTCCGCCGGCAAAATTGGACAAAGAACCTTGAAGCGACAAACCTACGGCAAGTCCCATTGCGCCTAATATGGCAACAAAAGAAGAAGTTCCTATTCCTAATTTGTCGATGAAAGACACAAATAATAAAACTCTTAAAACCCAAAGCAAAATATCCGCTAAAAATCGGGTCAAAGTTGGGTCTAATTCCCTTTTTACCATTATTCTCCTAATGAGTCTATTGATGACGCGAATGACGTAAAGTCCAACAAATAGAATCAGGAATGCGGATATAAGTTTTGGCGAATAATCGATTAAAACCTTGATAAAGGTTTCGGCGTAACTTGTAATATGTTCTGGATTGAGTGTCATTTTATTAATTTAATTTTTTTAAATATTAATTTAATTTCGAAATAATTTCTTGAAAATCAGCACTTGGAGCTGAACAAGTTTTGTTTTGGCAAAGATAAAAAAGCGTTTCGTTTTCATTAAAACGATTTTTCAAAAAAGGAAGTTTAGAGTCTTTTTCGCTTCCGGCTAAAATCACATTTGGAAAATAGAAGCCGTTTATTTTGTTGCAATATTCCAATGCCAAATCGCCACAAATCGCCAATCCCCTATTTTCTTCGGAATAATTCAAAGCCAAATCCATCCAGTTTGAATAAGCCGAAGGATAGTCAACGCCAGGCATACTATTTTGCAACATTCGTTGACTTACTTTTTCGTAATATGGATTTTCAAAATAAATACCCAGCTGAAACAAGTTTTTTGCCATCACTGAATTAGAAGCCGGAATCACGTTGTCTTCGGTTTCGAAATGTGTTGTTATCAAGGCTTCATCCAGATTGGAAGTAAAGGCAAAAAATCCGGTATTCTCGTCATAAAAATGTTCGAAACTGTAATCAGTAAGTTGCTTCGCATTTAGCAGCCATTTTTCGTCAAAAGTCACTTCGTATAAACTGATAAACGCAGCAATAACAAAACAATAATCTTCCAAATAACCGTTAATGGTGCTTTTTTTGTTTTTGTAATTATGAAACAAATTACCTTCGCCTGACCATAGATTTTTGATGATGAAGTTGGCATTTTGCAAAGCCAATTCTATATATTTTTTGTTTTCCAAGGCTTTGTAAGCATCAACAAATCCTTTGAGCATTATGGCGTTCCAGGAAGTCAGACATTTGTCGTCCAGTCTAGGTTTAGAACGTTTTTCTCTTTCGACATAGAGTTTTCGTTCCCAAATTTTCTTCTTGTTTTCGAGTATTGAAGCCTCAATATTGTTGTCTTTTGCAATTCCTTCCAAACTTTGATTTTGAATCAAGACATAATTTCCGTCTTCCCATAATCCAAAGGTATTGATGTTGAAAACTTGGCTAAACAAATCGAAATCTTCGCCAATAATGGTCTTCAGTTCCGGAATTTTCCAAACATAAAAAGCGCCTTCTTCGAGATGTTTTTCTGCATTTAAACTATCGGCATCAAGGGCGCAATAAAATCCTCCTTCGGGATTCATTAATTCCCTTTCGACGAAAGAAAGCGTTTTTTCTATGACTTCTTTGTACAAAGGATTCGCGGTCAATTTGAATGCATCGCTGTACAATGAAACCAATTGGCCGTTGTCATAAAGCATTTTTTCGAAATGGGAAACGTGCCATTTGTTATCAACGGAATAGCGTGAAAATCCGCCGTCAACAGTGTCAAAAACACCTCCAAACGCCATTCTCGTCAAGGTGAGGTTTACAAATTCAAGTAATTCGTTGTCTTTTTTTTGATAACCATAACGCATTAAAAAATGATAATTATTGGGCATCATAAATTTGGGAGCACTTGCAATTCCGCCAAATTCCCAATCGAAACTGTGTTTCCACTTTTCGACTAAATCGGCAATTTGTTCTTGTCCCTCGTCTCTCGACTGCGCTCGAGATGACACGCTCGGGATGACACTTGGTTTTTTATTTGGAACAATTCGGATAGATTGAATGCCTTGATGGAGTTTTTCGGCATAATCCAACATTTTTTCGGGAGAAGATTGATAAAGTTCCTGTAATTGCTCGAGCGCATTAATCCATTGTTCTTTCCTGAAATAAGTTCCGCCCCAAACCGGTCTTCCGTCTGGAAGCGTGATTATATTTAACGGCCAACCGCCACGACCAGTCAAAATCTGGATGGCTTTCATATAAACCGCATCCACATCCGGACGTTCTTCACGATCAACTTTTATGGAAATAAAATGGGCATTCATTACATCAGCAACTTCCCGGTCTTCGAAACTTTCGTGTTCCATAACGTGACACCAATGACAAGCCGAATAGCCAATACTGATAATTATCAGCTTGTTTTTTTCTTTGGCTGAAGCCAATGAATTGGTGTTCCAAGCCTTCCAATGTACTGGATTATTGGCGTGTTGCAATAAATACGGACTGGTTTCTTGTGAAAGTTGGTTCATTTTTTTAGTATCGAATGTTAGGTGTTCAGTTTGCAGCAACTGATTACTGAAGACTGAACACTGCTCACTATTTAAGCGTTTACCGCTTCGACTTTAATACTTTCGTCGTTTAGCATACTTTTCAGCATATTTTCGATACCGCTTTTTAGGGTAAAAGTGGATGAAGGACAACCGCTGCAAGCTCCCTGAAGAACAACTTTTGCCGTTTTTGTTGATTCGTCATACGATTCAAATGCGATATTTCCGCCATCAGCCTGAACGGCAGGTTTTACATATTCTTCCAAAATATTGATGATTTGTTGCGAAGTGATATCGAGATTATCGAAGTTTTGGGTTTTAACGGTTTCTTGTTCAGCAATCTCCACAAGTAAACTTTCATCAAGAACAGTTCCTCCGTTTTCGATAAATTGTTTGATAAAACTTCGTATTTCAAGAGTTATTTCTTGCCAGTCGTTGATCTCATATTTGGTCACGGAAATGTAATTTTCGTCAATGAAAATTTCTTTTACATACGGAAATTTGAATAATTCTTTTGCCAAAGGAGATGCTGCCGTTTCATCGATGTTTTTGAATTCTACAGCATTTTTAGTCAACATTCTGCTTACTACAAATTTCAAAGCGGCCGGATTTGGAGTCGTTTCACCATAAACGGTTATAGGTTGTTTCTGGATTTTATTTTCTTGGGCAGTAATTATTTTTCCGCCATTGGACACAAAAGAGTCTATTTGTTCCGCTACGGCATCTTTTACATCTTCCCATTCCACAATATTGTATTTTTCTATGGCGATGAAGTTTCCTGAAATATAAACGGTTTTTACGAAAGGCAAATAAAACAGTTGTTTTGCCAAAGGTGAATTTGTGGCTTCGTCAATATTTTTGAACTCAAAACTTTCGTTTTTAGTGATGAAATCTTCGAATTCGAATTTTAATATACTTGGATTTTGCGTTTCTTTTATGGTTATTTTTGACATAATTTTTTTAAATTTTTACAAATTTAACGAAGTTATTTTCTACTATTAACTATATTTGATATTTTAAAGAATAAATTAACTTTAATTTTGTTACAGATTAAATATTTATTCTTTTTTTACGTTGCTATAATTGGGTTATATTATCCATCCATATTAAAACTTTTTGAATGTATCGTAAAATTAAGGTTTTTATAGTCCTATTCTTGATAAGTCAAAGTTCTTTTTCACAAGAAGGAATAGCTGTATATTCTGATTATTTATCGGATAATTATTATTTGCTCCACCCTTCTATGGCTGGAGCAGCAAACTGTGCTAAAATCAGGCTTACTGCACGGAAACAATGGTTTGATCAGACTGATGCGCCAGCACTCCAAACTTTAAGTTTTAATGGAAGAGTTGGAGAAAAATCGGGAGCAGGAATTATTCTTTTTAATGATAAAAACGGTTACCATTCTCAAAAAGGGGTTAAGTTTACTTATGCACACCATATTATGTTTTCAAGAGATGATATTGATTTGAATCAATTGTCTTTTGGTATCAGTGCTAATTTTTCCCAAAGCCAATTAGACGAAACGGAGTTTTTGCAATCGGGAGATTTTGACCCAATTATTAACGGAATTATTGTCCAAGATGCTTCTTATTTTAACGTTGATTTTGGGGCTTCCTATAACTATCTTGATTTTTATGTTCACGGAACTGTTCAGAATGCAGTTGAAACCAAAAGAAAAATTTATACAGATTCTGAAAGTGCCAATTTAAGAAAATATTTGTTGAGTGCCGGTTATGTTTTTGGAGATAAAGACAAAATATTATGGGAACCTTCTGTTTTGTTTCAGCTTGTGGATAAAACAAAAGAGAAATGGATTGACATAAACATGAAGGCTTACAAAAATTTTGATTTTGGAAGACTTTGGGGAGCTTTGTCGTATCGGAGAAGTTTTGATGGCGCCGAATATCTTAACGGTAGCGGAGTTTCTTCACAAAAAATGCAATATATAACACCAATTATTGGATTAAATTTCAATAAATTTATGTTTGCTTATACCTATTCTTATCTTTCTGGCGATGTAAATTTTGACACAGGTGGTTTCCACCAAATTACTTTGGGAATCGATTTATTTTGCAAACGTGAAAAATACGAATGTAATTGTCCTGCGATTAATTAATGTTGAGATCAACAAAAAATCAATTTCTTTAAAATGCTAATAAAATCTGTAAACGGAAAAACTCCTTCCATACCTGAGGATTGTTATATAGCCGAAAATGCGACTATTGTAGGCGATGTTAGCTTTGGTCATTCCTGTAGTGTTTGGTTTAATGCAGTGGTTAGAGGTGATGTCCATTTTATTACCATTGGCAATAAAGTAAATATTCAAGACGGAGCCATTATTCATTGTACATACAAAAAGCATCCCACAATCATTGGCAATAATGTATCCATTGGGCATAATGCGATGGTTCACGGTTGTACGATTCACGATAATGTTTTAATAGGAATGGGCGCAATTGTTATGGATAATTGTGTTGTGAATAGTAATTCCATTATTGCAGCTGGTGCCGTAATTACTCAAAATACGGTGGTTGAATCTGGAAGTATTTATGCCGGAGTTCCTGCAAAGAAGGTGAAAGAAATTAACCAATCTGATTTTGCCGGCGAGATTGAGCGCATTGCAAATAACTATGTGATGTATTCAGGTTGGTACAAAACCGAAGAATAACTTATTGTTTTCAGAAGTCTTTTTCTAACACCTCATATTTATTTCCTAGAATTTCAGAAAGCACTTTTGGATTGGAGTTGGTGTAAAACACTGGATCTCTTTTTTCAGTTGATGCAAACCCTACTTTTTCTTTCAATACATTTTGAGTTTGTTTGGCCACAGCTTCACCAGAATCTATAATGTGAACGTGTTCCGGCAGTATTTTTTTAATTTGTGGAATTAGATACGGATAATGACTACAACCTAACACCAGATAATCAATATTAGCCTCAATCATTGGAGTAAGATAGGAGTGAAGCAAATGTGTCATTTCGGGAGAATTGATATTCCCGTTTTCGATGAGTTGAACCAATCCGTGGCCTACTTGTTCAATTATTTTTGTGTCGTGAAACTTCTCGGCAGTTTTATGAAAAAGGGCACTATTTAAAGTGCCTTGTGTAGCCAATATTCCTATTGTTTGAGTTTTCGAATTAGTTGCTGCCGGTTTTATTGCTGGTTCTATTCCAATAAAAGGAACAGGATATTTAGCTCTCAATTCTTGAATAGCGTTTGTGGTAGCTGTGTTACAAGCGACTACAATTAATTTGCAATCCAGATTAAGTAGAAACTCAGTGTTTTTTTCGCTCAAAGCAATAATTTCTGCTTTTGATTTTTGCCCGTAGGGAGCATTTTTGCTATCGGCTAAATAGATGGTTTTTTCGTTGGGAAGTAATTGATGAATTGCCGCCCAAATGGAAGTTCCTCCAATGCCTGAGTCAAAAATTCCGATAGGTCGATTGTCTTCCATATTAATACCAATAATGTATATAAAATAGTCCGGTAAACTTGTTCTTTTTCGCCAATACTGCTTCAAAAAATAGTTTCGTAACAAAGGCTATGCAACGATTTTTATCATTGTCTTGACAAAAATTAATTTCGTTTCTTTGAGCTATTTTATATACATTTTTGGTATAACAAAGTTAAGCGCTAGATATTAAATAACCTAAGAATTGATATCATAAAAAAACGCTCAGTCCAAAAAATGGATTGAGCGTTTTTTAAAATTTGAAAGGTTTTTATTAGAAACCTAGATCTTTTTTCACGTCAGCGGTCA
>Ga0208508_1000376_pt1 | contig 12326 bp, 10 predicted proteins | sample LakWasMeta1_LOW4_2_FD_183853 | JGI IMG/M metagenome (GOLD analysis project Ga0208508, IMG submission 183853) | Freshwater sediment methanotrophic microbial communities from Lake Washington under simulated oxygen tension - Sediment Metagenome... | ecosystem: Environmental > Aquatic > Freshwater >...
AGATTTCAATAATTTTATTATAAATAGTGAAATTAAATTTCAAAAACTGCCCTTTTTTAACTTTTTCAGGTTTGTAATTGGTATAAAGACTTCCCAGCGAATTCGTTACTAAATTTTTCAACTGGTTGAATTGATATTTTCCCACAATTTCACCTTCAACAATATCACTAGAATTTACGGCAATTGTTCTCACACCGTCTTGATCAAAACTTGAATTGATATAAAAATCATCAAAAAGATAGGTAGCTTTTACATTTTGATAGGTAGTTTTATTAATAAATACGTCGCCTTTAAGATTGTCAATCGAATTACCTGAAACTTTTACCACTACATCCCCTTTGAAAACAGAAATGGAGTCTTTCATAAAATTTAATTTCTTTAAGTCGGCATTTTCAACATTGATATGAAAATCATATCTGCTTTCTTTTGTACTCAAATCGACCAATCCATCAAAATTCATACTCAAATTTGGGTCATTTACCGAAACCTGACCTTTATACAGACCACTTTTAAAATTTCCGTTTAGAACTAGGTTATTATAGATGTAATTATTATAATTAATTTGGGTTACATCTCCTTTTATAGAGGTATTCAAATACTTTTCAGAAAAACCTTTGCCATCCACATCAAGATTCAAACTTACTTTTCCAACGTCTTTCCTGTCCAATAATGTTCCAATATCAAAATTCTCCAAGACAACATTTCCCACATAAGCAGCTTTGTCAGATAAATTCATATTTTTGATATTCAAATCAGAATTTACTTTCCCCAATTGGGTTGCCATAACAAAACTAGCTTCGACAGAAGTAGTGGTCACTTGTGCATCTCCAACTAAATTAATGGTTCCCAATTTTTTCAAAATAACAGGCAGTCTTTTCCCTAAAACATTGGGTAATATCGTCACAAGATCATTGTAATTGGTAGAAAGTTTCTTAAATTCACCATTCATATAAAATTCTTTTCCTTCGCTTGGAAAAAGATTTTTGAAGTTTATAGTGCCTACTATCTGCGAGTTTTTTGAATCGACAAGTTTTAAATTTGATATTACCAGATTATTCAAAGGTCCTTTAATTCTTCCCTTGATTTTGAAATGTTGGTTTTTGCCCAATTCATCATAAAAACAACGAATATCATTAGACGCCAAATTTGCTTTCTCTAGTTGAATGTCAAACTCAACTTTATCGGTAAAATGAGAGAAATCTTCAATTTCATAGTTCATCACTACCGATCCTTTGAGCTTGGATTCCTTGGTCACCAACTCAAGGTTTTCAAGTTTAATGTGCTTTGTGGAATAGCTGAATTTTGAGCTTAAATCTTCTACAAAAATCCCTCTATGATCCTGAAATGACAACTTATTGATCGTTGTGGTCACTTCTGGCCCATAAATTTTTAAAGCAGTAGCTGTTAAATTAATCTTTGTAAAATCGACATCTTTAGAGTTTTCCCTATTTTCATCAATTAAACTATAATGTCCATTAGAAATTTTTACTTTGGTAGCCGTCAACAAAAAATGCTCTTTGGAAGGCGGTTTTCGGGTATCAAATGCAGCAACAAATTTATCAAGATTGGACTGTTTTTCATTTTTATAGATTTTCATATTAAAATACAAACCATCCGCTGCTAAATCTCCAAAAATTAAATTAACATTCAACAATTTATTCCAGTCTAAAATATTGGTCTTAATCCTGTTAGCATAAAACAAAGTGTCTTTATGATGATCCAAAATCAACACTTTTTTCAGTTTAACACCACCGAAAACGGTTAAGGAAACCTGCTCAACATTAATATTAATCTTATATTTTTCGTTGAGCGAATTGGTAACATAATGACCAATTTTAGTTTGCACAAAAGGCAAAGTAATTGCAATACCAAGCACCAATAATAGTAGGATAAGTCCAAGAATAGAACGAAATACTATTTTTTTAAATTTTTTGATACCTATTAATGTTTTAAATTTGTCAAATATAATTCAAAAATTACGCCTTTTTATGCAAAATCCCGAGGTTTTTATTCTTGCCATCGAAAGTTCTTGTGATGATACAGCCGCAGCGGTTTTACATAACGACAAAGTACTGTCGAATGTTGTCGCTAACCAATTGATTCACAATCAATATGGCGGCGTGGTTCCTGAGCTTGCTTCTCGTGCGCATCAACAAAATATAGTTCCGGTTATAGATGCTGCATTGCGCAAAGCGAATATAAAAAAAGAGCAACTCTCGGCAATTGCCTTTACGCAAGGACCCGGTTTGATGGGTTCACTTCTTGTAGGAAGTTCGTTTGCCAAGTCTTTGACTTTGGCTTTACAAATTCCATTGATTGCCGTAAATCATATGCAGGCTCATATTTTGGCTCATTTTATAGCTGAGGAAGGATTTGACAAACCTAGTTTTCCTTTTTTGGCGTTGACAATTTCTGGCGGACACACTCAAATCGTGAAAGTAAACGACTTTTTCGATATGGAAATCATTGGCGAAACCACCGATGATGCCGTGGGAGAAGCTTTCGACAAAAGTGCCAAAATATTAGGACTTCCCTATCCTGGTGGTCCTTTAGTCGATAAATATGCACAACTCGGAAACCCAAAAGCCTTTGCTTTTACGAAACCAAAAGTTCCCGGTTTGGATTTTAGTTTTTCCGGATTGAAAACCGCTATTTTGTATTTTATCCAAAAGAAAAAACTGGAAAACCCAAATTTTGTTGACGAAAATTTAAATGACATTTGTGCTTCAATCCAACATACCATTATCGAAATTTTGATGGATAAATTAAAATTGGCGGTAAAAGAAACAGGAATCAAACAAATTGCTATTGGCGGAGGCGTTTCGGCCAATTCCGGAATTCGAAATACTTTGAAAGAAGCCGAACAAAAATACGGTTGGAAGACTTTCATTCCAAAATTTGAATACACCACCGATAATGCTGCAATGATTGGAATTGTAGGCTATCAAAAGTTTTTATCTCAAAATTTCGAAACTTCTGCCGTTGTTTCCAAAGCACGAATTCAATTCTAAAATGAAAAAACTATTTTTTTTATTCTTTTTTTTCATAATTATTCTTCCACTTTTTGGGCAAAATACTCCAGAATCCTTTGGATATAAACATATTCAATTTAAGTATAAAAATGAAAATGTTGATGTAATTATTCAATCTAAAAAAGGAGATGAAGACAAGAAGAAACCATTATTCTTTTGGTGTCAAGGAAGTTTACCACAACCAGTTATAAAATATAATGAAAAAGGAATGTTTGGAACATTCCCATTTGATCCGAAAGATTTTTTAAATGAATTTCACTTAGTTATAATAGGAAAACCTGGCATTCCAATTATTTCTGATGTAAAAAATTTAAAACAGAATTATTGTGTTCTCAACGATGGTTTACATATTACAAAAGAGTATTCTGATAAAAATTATCTTGATTACTATGTTGAAAGAAACAATTTTATTTTAAAAAAACTACTTCAAGAGAAATGGGTTTCTTCAAAAATATTGATCGTTGCCGGTCATTCTGAAGGAAGTTATATTGCAGCAGAAATGGCTTCAACAAACAAGAGAATTACTCACCTAATTTATTCTGGAGGAAATCCTTATGGAAGATATTTAAACATTTTGGCACAAAGCAGATATTACGACAATGACAGCACAACTTTTGAAAATTGGAAGAAAATTGTTAAAAACAAAAATAATATTGATTATAACGGCGGTGACACTTATAAATGTACTTTTGGTTTTTCTAAACCGTTAGCTAATGAAATTTTCAATCTTAAAATTCCTGTTTTATTCAGCTATGGAACAAAAGATTGGAGTACACCATATAATGATTTATTTTACATAGAATCAATTAGAAAGCAATCAACCAATATCACATTTTTACCATACATAGGTTTAGAACACAACTACTTTCCAGTGAATGAAAAATTAGAACCCAATCAAGAAATTTACAACTGGGAAAATGTTGGAAAAGATTGGCTAAAATGGTTAAACAAAAACAATTAATTTATGCAATTATTTTATAATCCAAATATCGACGAAACCACCGAAAACTTTTCTTTTGACAAAGAAGAAAGCAAGCATATTATCAAAGTATTGCGAAAAAAAGATACTGATATTTTATTCGTGACCAATGGCGTAGGTTTGTTATTCAAAACCGAAATCACTTTGGCTTCAGACAATAAATGCACCGTTAAAATTTTGTCTATCGAAAAGGCGGAACCTTCAAAATTTCACTTGCATTTGGCGGTTGCACCCACAAAAATGAACGATCGTTTCGAATGGTTTTTAGAAAAAGCAACCGAAATTGGCATTCACGAAATCACGCCCATTATTTGTGACCGTTCCGAACGAAAAGTGGTTAACATAGAAAGATTCGAGAAAATTATATTGACTGCGATGAAACAATCCAATGTATTATTTCTTCCAAAATTGAATAACGCCATAACATTTAAAGAGTTTTTAAAACGCAAAAATGAAGGCTTGCAATTGATTGCCCATTGCGAGGAAACGGACAAAAAATCATTGAAATCGGTTTTGAAACCAAACGAAAATGTCACCTTGCTCATTGGTCCCGAAGGTGATTTTTCGGAAAAAGAAATTGCATTGGCACTAGAAAACAAATTTGTTCCGGTATCTTTGGGAAACACCAGATTGAGAACAGAAACAGCTGCTGTTGTGGCTTGTCACAGCGTGGTTTTCGTGAATGAAATAATTTAAAAAATGACTAAAGCAATTGTAATAGGTGCCAGTTCTGGAATTGGAAAAGCGGTCTCCGAATTATTAGTCAAAAAAGGATATTTAGTTGGCATCACTGGACGAAGAAAACAGAACTTGTTGGAAATTCAAAAAGCAAGCCCTGAAAACATTGTCATAAAAAGTTTTGATTGCACTGACGACAATACTATTGAAAATTTGGAAGGACTAATAGATGAGTTGGGAGGATTAGATTTGGTAATTTTTTCATCCGGTATTGGAGAATTCAATGAAGCTCTTGATTTTGAAATTGAACAAGAAACCATCAATTTAAATGTGTTGGCATTTACAAAAATATGTACTTGGGCTTATAATTATTTTCAAAAGCAAGAATTTGGTCATTTAGTTTCCATTAGTTCGATTGCAGGCTTAAGAGGCAATAAAACTGCACCAAGTTATAACGCATCAAAAGCTTATCAAATAAACTATTTAGAAGGATTAAGACAAAAATCAAATCAGACAAACATAACAATTACTGATGTTAGACCCGGATTTGTTGCTACAAATATGGCAAAAGGAGATGGATTATTTTGGGTAGCTTCAAAAGAAAAAGCGGCAGTCCAAATTTATGATTTGATACAAAAGAAGAGTGAAATTGGATATATTTCCAAAAGATGGGTTATTATTGCTTTTGTTTTAAAAATCGTTCCAAATTTTATTTATAAAAAATTGTAGTAACACCATTTTATGAAAAAAGTATATTTCTTGTTCCTTTTATTCACTTTTATGTCGTTTTCCCAAGAAATTGCTTTGGTAAAATACAGCGGTGGAGGCGATTGGTATGCAAATCCTACTTCATTACCTAATTTGATAAAATATTGCAATCAAAATATCAATACCCGAATAAAACTCAAACCTACGACTGTAGAACCTAGTAGTCCCGATTTGTTTTCTTATTCTTTCGTTCATTTGACCGGTCACGGAAATGTAGTTTTTAGTGATGCCGATGTCAGTAATTTGAGGAATTATTTGACTTCGGGAGGTTTTCTTCATATTGATGACAATTACGGAATAGATCAATACATTAGGAAGGAAATCAAGAAAATATTCCCAAATAATGATTTGGTCGAAATTCCGACAAATCATCAAATCTTTCAAAAACCCTATTTATTTTCCAATGGACTTCCAAAAATTCACGAACATGATGGAAAACGCCCACAAGCTTTTGGAATTTTCATAGAAAATCGATTAGTATTACTTTATACCTATGAATGTGATCTAGGCGATGGTTGGGAAGATCCAGAAGTACATAATGATCCTGTTGATGTTCGTGAAAAAGCACTAAAAATGGGAGCCAATATTATGAATTACATTTTTAATAATTGATTCTTTTTTCTTTCTATTTTATAAAAAGAAATATCTTTTTTTAATTTTGAATTCTTTATAACTATATCGATATAGCAAATATTATCTTAAATATTATTTGTAATTTTAATAAATTTGTTATATAATTGTCATATAATTAACCAAAGCCATTGTTATCTAACATCTATTATTATGAAAAAAATCCTTTTATCTGTAGCAACAATCCTGATGCTGTTTTCTTGTCAAAATGACACAACCGATTCCACTGCTCCAACATCCAGTGCTATTGCTCATCGTGGTTGTGCCTCACAAGAAGTTCTTGAAGCACAATTAGCAGCTGATCCAACATTGGCTATTAGAATGAACCAAATCGAAGCTTTTACACAAAGTACAATTTCTAAGTCTAATTTTAGATTAGTAAATGGTAAAATTGTAATTCCTGTTGTAGTAAATGTATTATATAAAACTGCAGCAGAAAATATTTCTAATGCCCAGATACAATCGCAAATTGATGTTTTAAATCAAGATTTTACTGCTACAAACTCTGATTTTGGAAGTATTCCGGCTGAGTTTGCTGGAGTTGCCGCAAATATTGACATCACTTTTGAACTGGATAAAACTGTTAATGGCACTGGAATTATTAGGAAATCAACTACAAAAACCTCTTGGGGAACCAGAGATGCCATGAAAAAATCTAAACAAGGTGGAATTAATCCAACCTCACCATCTACAACTCTCAATCTTTGGGCTTGTAAAATAGGTGGAGGAATTTTAGGATATGCCCAATTTCCTGGTGGTTCATTAGCCACTGATGGAGTTGTAATTGACTCTTTTTACTTTGGTTTATCAAGTGCAGCAAGTTATCCGTATAATTTAGGAAGGACTGCTTCTCACGAAGTGGGTCACTGGATGAATCTTCGTCACATTTGGGGAGATGCTTCATGCGGAAATGACCAAGTTGCTGATACTCCAATTGCAAAAACTGCAAATTATGGCGTTCCAACATATCCTTATGTAAGTACTTGCTTACCAGCTCATAATGAAATGACAATGAACTACATGGATTATACTGACGATAGAGGAATGTATATGTTCACTAATGGTCAAAAAGCAAGAATGTCCGCCATTTTTGTTTCAGGTGGACCAAGAGCTGCTATTGGTCAATAATAATTTTTATTCTTAGAATATAAACTCGCTACTTGTTAGCGAGTTTTTTTTTATCTTTATCCACTAAAATTAGTAGATGACAACTTCAAAAATAATAGCAAACGGGATTTTAAAAGCAATAGGATTTTTAGTATTAGCTGCTGTATCACTATATTTCTTATATCTAATTCAGTCCGTCCTCATTTATCTGGTTGTGGCCTTGATTCTTACTTTGATAGGAAATCCAATACTTGATTTCTTTAAGAAAAGATTGAAATTCAGGCATACTTTGGCAACAATTGCGACACTTCTTATTTTTATATTATTTATTAGCAGTTTTGTCTTGATGTTTATCCCTTTAATATCGTCACAAGGGCAAAATTTATCCCTTCTAAAAACTGCCGAAATTGAAAAAAACATAACCCAATTAGTAAATCAAACTTCTGCTTTTTTAGAAAGTCATCATATAGATTCTGAAAAAATGATGAATGAAGCAAAGCTAACTTCTAAAATAAATTTCAATTTTATTCCTGATTTTTTAAATACAATCTTGGGAACCATCAGCAGTTTCGGAATTGGGTTGGCTTCGGTATTATTTATTACTTTTTTCTTTCTAAAAGACCGATTGCTATTTATTGACGGAGCCAAAAAATTGATTCCAGACAGTCAGGAAGACAAGATTTTGAATTCCATACATAAAATAAACCATTTGCTTTCCCGCTATTTTATTGGTTTATTACTTCAATTATTTATTGTGTTTCTTTTATACCTCATTGTATTATTTATTTTTGGAATTCCTAATCCATTTATCATAGCCTTTTTATGTGCCATTTTAAATATTGTTCCCTACATTGGACCGTTAATCGCATCGATTTTAGCAGCAATCTTGACAATGCTGAGTAATTTGGGAAGTGATTTTCAAACTGAAATTTTACCTACTACAATCTATGTTTTAATTGGATTTTGGATAGTTCAAATAATCGATAACAACCTGTCGCAACCTATTATTTTTTCCAAAAGTGTTAGTTCTCATCCTCTGGAGATATTTCTCATTATCCTGATTGCAGGATTTTTTTCCGGGATTTTAGGGATGATTATTGCAGTTCCTTTATATACTATACTAAAGGTAATAGGAAAAGAATTTTTTCCTGAAAATGCAATAATCCAACTATTAACTAAAAACATATAATTTTGGATTTAGAACTATTAAATCCGGAAATTCAATGCTTTATCAACGATAATATTGATGCAACTATTTCGAAATTAGCGCTGAAAAAAAATCCTTTTCCAAATATAGAATGGATTTCAATCCTAAATCAAATTGAAGCCAAAACAAAAGCAAAACTTAAATTACCGACTTGGTTTGCTACAGAAAATATTATTTACCCAAGCAAAATTTCTATTGAACAAACTTCTTCCGAAAAAACGGCTTCCTATAAAGCTGGAATTGTTTCTGGTGAAAGTTTAATAGATTTGACGGGAGGTTTTGGTATTGACGATTATTATTTTGCCAAGAAGATAAAAAAGGTGGTGCATTGCGAAATAAATCCGGAACTCTCTAATATTGTAAAACACAATTTCGAACAATTAAAGGTCAAGAGTATCACTTGCCATTCTGGAGATAGTTTAGCAATTTTAACAGGACTAAACACAAAATGGGATTGGATTTATATTGATCCATCCAGAAGAAACGATGCCAAAGGGAAAGTTTTTATGCTCAAGGATTGTTTGCCAAATGTTCCTGAACATTTGGATTTATTTTTTAAATTTTCGGATTCAATTCTCATAAAAACAGCTCCTTTACTCGATATTGCGGCTGGTTTAACTGAATTGAAAAACGTAAAAACAATTCATATTGTAGCAGTTGAAAATGAAGTAAAGGAATTATTGTGGGAAATTCATAAAGGTCATACTGGAAAAATAAACATAAAAACCGTTAACATTTTAAAGGGAAAAATGGATTTTTTTGAATTTATTTTGGACGAAAATATTGAAATACCAATTTATAGTTTGCCCCAAAATTATTTGTACGAACCCAATAGTGCCATAATGAAATCAGGAGGTTTTGATGAAGTGGGCACTTTCTATAAATTAAATAAACTTCATAAACATTCTCATTTATACACTAATTCAACCCTAATTACATTCCCGGGAAGAATTTTTGAAATTGAGAACTCGATTCCATACCACAAAAATGAAATGAAAATCTTTTTAGAAGGGAAACAAACTAATATCACCACTCGGAATTTTCCTGACACGGTTGAAAGCATTCGAAAAAAATGGAAAATAAAAGAAGGTGGAAATCAATATTGTTTTTTCACAACTGATGAAAATGACAATAAAATAGTTTTAATTTGCAGAAAAATAGAATAAAAATGAAACAAGCAATCTTAGTATTTTTTTTCCTGATAAGCAGTAATTTATTTGCTCAAAAACCGTGTGAATACAGTACAAATGTCACTGATTCCATTGGAACTTATAAGTCAACCAAGGAATATATGATTTATGAAAAAAATTTTGCAGGAAACACTAATTACATTTTTTACACATTAGCATTAACCGATGGTACGCCAACGCTGAATTTGCAGCTCATTCAAAAAAGCAAAGATTTTATGAAGGCCAATTGTTTTGATAAAAATTCAAAATTATTTTTGCAGTTAGATAATGGAAAAATTATAACGCTGCTCCACATCGACCAGGAAAATTGTGGCACAATGATTCGAGACGACAAAGGCTTTGACAATAGAATTCTACAAGGTACTTTTATGTTTTTGAAAGGTTCTTTTGAAGACCTGAAAAGTTCTCCCGTTAATTTAATGCGTATTAAATATTTGACTGACATAGAAGATTATATAATCAAAAAGCAATTTCAATCGGAACTGAACAACCAGATTTATGAGCCGGAAACTTACTTTATCAACTATTTACACTGTATTGAATAACTAATCGCAGTTCCATTTCGCATTAGAAACCTTGTCATTTAAGGCTGATTTTAAATTGTAATGCCACCATTCTGAATCGATGATATTGAATCCTTTCTCTATCATCACTCTTTTTAATAATTCCCTGTTGTCTTTTATTTCCTGTGAAAGATTTTGATAATTATGACTGGCTTCTATTCCAAAAAAGTCAAAAGGAGTTCCCATATTGAGTGCTACCCCATTGGAATCGACCAAAGTTATATCAACAGCTCCTCCTCTATTGTGTATCGAACCTTTAGCGGGATCTGCGACATAATCAGCGTTGGGTACAATTTTCCACATTCTTTTTTGAATATCCAAAGGTCGGTAACAATCAAAAATTTTGATTTTATAGCCCATTTTCATAAAAGCATCATTGGCTGCAATCATTGCTTTAACGGTTTTCAATCGCAAAAAACACTCTGCACAATCATATACTTTGGCCTTCAAAAAATTATCCGAAGTGGCGTATTTCATATCATAAACAAAATCTTTGCTGTAGTCTTTCAAATTCACAAACGCAGTATCATTGACAACGGATTGATTTTTAGTTCCAACATCCGAAATTACGGTTTGGGATTTGCAGGAAAACAAACATAAAATCGCGCAAAAAAGAAACAAGGGTTTGGTGTAGAAAGTCATAAATACAAATTTTTATAAAAATAGAATAATTAGAGGAATTTAAAAAAAATGATTCATACAAATAAACATAAAACACAATTTTGATAACGATTGAATTAATTATTATTTCATTATCTTTGAAAGAAATTGAAAACAATTATACTTTTATTTCTTATTTCAGGAAGTTGTTTTGCTAAAATAAACCACCATAGACTGAAAGTCAATAGTTTTAATTTAGGACACTAAAAGCTTGGTTGCTAGTCTTCAATTATGAAGTTGTTATTGTTGGAGTCTTCTTGTTTTCTATGATGCTCCAAATATTCATTTACCATTTCATCAGTAATATTTCCAGTACTCCAACATCCAAAACCAATAGCCCAAAAATGACAACCCCAATATCTTTTTTTCATTCAGCAAACCATCACTGACTATCAAACCCAATTAAAAGAAACGGAGAAAAAATTAAATAATGTTTCCGGTTTTAAGTTGTTGAGAACCGCATCAGAAAAAAAGGAACAAATGAATTTGTTGCAAAAAAATATAGATTCTTTTAAAATCGAAATGGTGAAATTGAAAAACGAATCCAATCAGCTGCAATTAGAATTGGAGAAAATACAGTAGGTTTTGAATCCCCTCAAAATAAATTATTGTACAACAAAAGCCTTTTTTGAACTTAAACAAATAAAAAGCCCATCCAATGATTTTGAAAAAGTAAAATCACTTATTGAAAGAACATAAATCTACGCCACACAACACTTGCTAAAGAGATTTATTTTTTTGAATTAATTTAAAGATAGTTATACACCTGAATTAATAAAAATAAACTTAAAAGTACCAAAGCATAACTTCAAAAAGTTATATTAAAGAAATTCTGGTCTCAAAAACGGGGCTTTTTTCGTTTATTCCATAAAAGTTTAGATTGCAAACCTTCAGCAAAAATGGTCTAATTTCATTTTCTCCTTTTATGGTGTATTATCCCTTTACACCCCTTTAAATATATAATTTTTTATGTTTTTTTTAACATAAAATTTTATTAATTTTTTGTACTTTTAGTCAATATAAAGAACGTATATTATTAATTTCGTAAAAAGAAATAAATCCTTTTTTTAAATTTTACGAATTCAATAATTAGAAACAAAATCATTAACACTAAAATTAATGAAGTTTTCACCACAAGAATATTCTTTGCCGGACATTTCGATGCAACCCTTTATTGATGCAAATGAAATTTGGGATATATTAAAAAATACTACTTCATCCAGAGCAGCCGTCGAAAAAGTAATTGCCAAATCTTTATCCAAAAAAAGACTGAATTTAGCCGAAGTTGCAATTCTAGTAAATGCAACTGATGCCAATTCCATTCAAGCCATAAAAGAAGGGGCAAAAACATTGAAAAAAAATATTTACGGCAACAGAATTGTGCTTTTTGCCCCTTTATACATTGGCAATAAATGCCAGAACAATTGTTCTTATTGTGGTTTTAGGACTTCCAATAAAGAGGCGGAACGCAAAACGCTTGACGATCAGGAAATCATCAATGAAATTGAGGCT
>Ga0208508_1000377_pt1 | contig 12303 bp, 10 predicted proteins | sample LakWasMeta1_LOW4_2_FD_183853 | JGI IMG/M metagenome (GOLD analysis project Ga0208508, IMG submission 183853) | Freshwater sediment methanotrophic microbial communities from Lake Washington under simulated oxygen tension - Sediment Metagenome... | ecosystem: Environmental > Aquatic > Freshwater >...
ACAAGCCAGCTCTACCCAAGCTTTGCATAATGGAATGACAACACAAGTTTTGTTTGACCAACTAAAAGACATTAGAAAAACCGTTTCAATTCCGCTAGTGATTATGGGATATTTTAATCCAATGCTGCAATATGGCGTGGAGAATTTCTGCAAGAAATGTGCTGAAATCGGTATCGACGGCTTAATCATTCCCGACCTTCCCGTTGACGTTTATGCCGACGAATACAAAGCCACTTTCGAGAAATACGGACTCAAAAATGTGTTCCTGATTACACCACAAACTTCGGATGCGCGCATTCGTTTTATCGACAGTGTTTCGGACGGATTTATTTATATGGTTAGCTCAGCAAGTGTTACCGGTTCGCAATCCGGTTTTGGAAGCATCCAGGAAAACTATTTCAAACGCATTGCTGATATGAACCTAAAAAATCCTCAAATCATCGGTTTTGGAATCAGTAACAAAGAAACTTTCAACCAAGCCACACAATTTGCCAAAGGTGCGATTATAGGAAGTGCTTTTATTACGAATTTAACGGAGAATGGGGTTGAAAGTATAGGGGAGTTTGTGAAAGCTATACGATAAACCATTCCTATTTCTTAAATTATTAAACCGCAAATTCGCAAATTATTTAGCATTGAAGGCTAAATAATTTGCGAATTTTCGGTCTTTTTATCAAATAATTTTAGCTAAGAAATATCAATAACTCTCTACCACAACCTCAGCATCAAATTCCATTGTGTCTTCCATTTCCGCAGTATTTTCTGGTTTCGAAGCTTTGAACGCATTGAACTTTTCCATTTGTTCCAATTCGTCTTCTTCACCAGAAAAATAAGGAAAAACATCCATAATCGGGGATTCCGAAATGGCTGGAATGGTATAATCGCCCATCGTTCCTTTCATCACGCTAATAGTATTGTCAAAAGCTTCTTTTACATCATTGGCCTGAACTAATAAATACATATTCGTCTTGCGCTCTTTCCCGCTTTCTTCGTCATACGCCATTAGAGAAATTTTGGATTTAAACCAACGATCCGCATTTTCAAAAGGATGAATTTCGGCATAATTCGCCACTTTAATATTCGTGATTTTGAATTCTTCACTGATATAAGCCTTCATTTCTTCGTTGATTCTGGATTCCGCTTCCGTATAGGATAAAGCATCTACCAAATACGGTTCAGTTGTAACCTTTTGTGCTCCAATATCATCTGTTTTTCTGTATTTTACTTTGCATTCGTACCACATTCCGCTCATAATATATTTTTTTTAAGGATGCCAAAGATAGATTTTAGAGGTAAAAAATTGCATCAATTTTAAAATAGATATTCACAATTTTGGTATGAAATCACCTAAGTATTCATCCTCAAATAATTGCAAAATAAATAGTTTCAGATTTCCTTATTTTAATATAAAATCCCAATTCACGCATCAAAAATCCCAATACACAAATTCCAATTCCTAAATCTACTTTACTTATCTTTGCCCTTTCAAAAAATACTTTATGGAATCTGTTTTAGAAAATGCATTATCAACTGGAAAGCCAAAATGGTTGAGAGTGAAACTCCCAATCGGTCAAAAATATACAGAACTTCGTGGTTTGGTGGACAAATACAGCCTGAACACCATTTGTACTTCGGGAAGTTGTCCGAATATGGGCGAATGCTGGGGCGAAGGAACGGCAACGTTTATGATTTTGGGAAATATCTGTACGCGTTCTTGTGGATTTTGTGGCGTAAAAACCGGAAGACCCGAAACCGTGGACTGGGATGAACCGGAGAAAGTAGCGCGTTCCATCAAAATAATGAACATCAAACACGCCGTAATCACAAGCGTAGACAGAGATGATTTGAAAGATGGCGGTTCCATTATTTGGACAGAAACCGTGAAAGCCATTCGCAGAATGAACCCAAGCACGACTCTCGAAACCCTAATTCCAGATTTTCAAGGAATAGAAAGAAACATAGACCGAATCGTGGAAGCCAATCCCGAAGTTGTTTCACACAACGTGGAAACCGTTCGAAGATTGACTCGCGAAGTGCGCATTCAAGCGAAATATGACAGAAGTCTGGAAGTGTTGAAATACTTGAAAGAACAAGGAATCAAGAGAACTAAATCAGGAATTATGCTTGGCCTTGGAGAAACCGAAGAAGAAGTTTTCCAAACGATGCAGGATTTATACGATGCCAAAGTAGATATCATAACCATTGGACAATATTTGCAACCGAGTAAAAAACATTTGCCGGTAAAAGAATTTATAACGCCGGAACAATTCTCCAAATACGAAAAATTTGGATTGGAATTAGGCTTTCGTCACGTGGAAAGCGGACCATTGGTGCGTTCTTCTTACAAAGCACAAAAACATATCCTTTAAAAAATGTTTAAAGTTTAAGGTTCAATGTTGAGCAACTTTAAACTTGAAACCTTAAACTTGAAACAAAAGATTTGAAAACAAGAATAGCCATAAACGGTTTTGGAAGAATTGGACGAAATTTATTTCGTTTGCTTTTGAACCATCCTACCATCGAAGTTGTTGCCATTAACGACATTGCCGATACCAAAACGATGGCGCATTTGATAAAATACGACAGCATTCACGGGGTTTTGCCATACACAGTTTCCGCAGATGAAAAAGGAATTATCGTTGACGGAAAACAGTTCCTGTTTTTCCACGAGAAAAGCATTTCAAACCTCAATTGGAAATCCATAAATATTGACGTTGTTGTTGAATCTACTGGAAAATATAGAACTTTCGACGAAATCAATGCGCATATTTTGGCTGGAGCCAAAAAAGTAATTCTCTCCGCACCTTCGGAAGTCGATTCAATAAAAACAGTAGTTCTGGGTGTCAATGAACACATTCTGGACGGAACAGAAACCATTATTTCGAACGCCAGTTGCACCACAAATAATGCTGCTCCGATGATGAAAGTCATCAATGAACTTTGCGGAATCGAGCAAGCTTACATTACCACCATTCACTCTTATACAACAGACCAAAGTTTACACGATCAACCACACAAGGATTTACGTCGTGCTCGTGGCGCGAGTCAATCCATTGTTCCCACAACAACGGGTGCAGCCAAAGCATTGACCAAAATTTTTCCGGAATTTGAAGGTAAAATTGGTGGCTGTGGCATTCGTGTTCCCGTTCCTGACGGTTCGTTAACCGATATCACTTTCAACGTAAAACGTGCCGTGACCATTGAGGAAATCAATGCGGCTTTTAAACTGGCTTCCCAAACGAATTTAAAAGGTGTTTTAGCTTATACTGAAGACCCAATTGTTTCCGTTGATATTATTGGCAACAGAAATTCCTGTTTGTTTGACGCTCAACTGACTTCGGTAATTGATAAAATGGTAAAAGTTGTTGGTTGGTATGACAATGAAATTGGGTATTCTTCCCGGATTATTGATTTGATTATTTTAACGAATTAAATAAATAATTCAATATCTTTATGGCAGTCATAAGAAAATCCCAAATGTCTGATGAAGTCATACCTATTATTTTTTGTTTTAGTTAGTACATTTTTATATTCTCAAAAGAAAAAATCAATTGAGGTAATAGATAGTGTCGCCTATTATAGCAATTTGCGTAATTCCAATGTTAAAGCAAATAAATATAAAGACGCACTTCTTTATACCCAAAAAGCCATCCATTATTCCAAAATAAATGATAAAACTGAAGCTCAGGCGAGCGAAACCTTTAGCTTGGGAAAACTTTATTATGATGTCAAAAAATATGATGATGCGATAAAAGCTTTCAATAAAAGCATTTCGTTGTCAAAACCCTTAGAACCCACTTCCGTTCAAGCATATACCTATTACTATCTGGGAATGTGTTATATGCAAAAAAGAAGTTTTGATAATGCTAAAATTTGCTTTGACAAAGCCCAATCATTGTTTGACATCTTAGAAATTCCTGATACTGCAGATTTAATAAACCTTCAAAGAGGAATTATCTATAAATCAAAAGGAAAATACGATTTGGCTTCAACGATTTTCAGTTCAATAATTGCCAAACCTGATAATCAAGCAATTTTAGATAGTAAAACAGAGGCATTGTATCAAATTGGGACTATTGAAATGGCTCAAAACAGAAATAATTTGGCCTTAAATTATTTCAATAAAGCATTGGAATTAAATGCCAAAAATAAAAATTCAGAACAGAAATCAGCTATTTTGCTTGCATTAAGTTCTGTTTATGAAAAAATGCTGGATAAAAATAGTGCCTATTCCTATTTGAAACAACACACGAATTTAGAAGAAAGCATTTCAATATCGGACAATGAAAAACTTGGAGTTGATGATTATGAAAAATTCAAGGAATCAGAGCGATTAAAAGAGGTTGAACAGACAATTGAAGAAAACAAACAGCAGGAAAAAACGAGTAAATTTTCCAAACTTATCAGTATTCTTGCCATCGCATTAATTTCTATTTTATCCTTGTTAAGCTTGGCTTTGTACAAAAATAATATCATCAGAACCCAATCCAATCTATTATTGGAAGAAAAAAATAAAGAACTGATTCTTGCCAAAGAAAGAGCAGAAAAAGCTTCAAAAGCCAGATCAGAATTCCTTTCGACGGTGAGTCACGAACTGCGAACTCCTTTGAACGCAATTAACGGTATTGCTCATTTGCTATTGGAAGAAAAGCCTAAGAAGTCCCAAATGAAATACCTGACTTCTTTAAAATTTTCAGGTGATTATCTCACAACATTTATCAATGATATTCTGGAAATTCAAAAAATAGATTCCAACAAAATTGAAATAGAAAACATCGATTTTAATCTCAAAAAATTATTAGAAAACATACAAAACTCCTTAAAAGAATTAGCATCGACAAACAACAATAATTTTGCACTCGAGATTGATCCGAAAATTCCTGATAATTTGATTGGCGATCCCACTAAATTGTCACAGATAATTTTGAATTTAATCAATAATGCCTTGAAATTTACACACGATGGAAGCGTAAAATTAATTACAAAACTCGTGTCGTTAGAAGAAAATATTGCAAACGTTTATTTTGAGGTTAAGGATAACGGGATTGGAATTCCGGAAGATAAATTAGAATCGGTATTTAATAGTTTTTCCCAAGGTTCCGTTGGAATAAACCGAAAATACGGCGGAACTGGTTTAGGATTGACTATTGTAAAAAAATTAACCGAAATTTTGGGAGGCAAAATAAAACTCAAAAGCACTGTTGGAAAAGGATCTTCTTTTTCATTCGAATTACAATTTAAAGAAGGAGAAAAGCAGTTGAAAATAGAAGAAAAACCAAAAACATACGAAGACTCAACCTTAATAAATAAAAAAATATTAGTCGTCGAAGACAATAAAATAAATCAGATGGTTTCTAAAAAAATGCTGAAAAACAAAGGAATCCATTGCGAGATAATTGACAACGGCGAAGACGCAATAGAAATAGCCAGAAAAAATAAATTTGATATGATTTTGATGGATGTCCATTTACCTGGAATAAATGGAACTATTGCCACTCAAGAAATTAGAAAATTTGACAAAACAATCCCTATTATTGCCCTCACAGCAATTTCATTAAATGAAAATAGAGATATGCTTTTGTCTTTTGGAATGAATGATGTCATCACAAAACCATTCGTTCCAGAAGATTTTTATGCGATTATTGCCAAATATATTTAGACAATTTAATATTTCAAAATCAATTCCTTGATTAGAATTCTCACTTTAGGTTCCGAACTTTTTGCGGCTTCCAAAACTTCATCGTGAGAAATGGTTTCGATACTGTCTTCATCGCCCATATCAGTAATTACCGATAATCCAAAAGTTTCCATATCCATATGACGAGCGACGATTACTTCGGGAACAGTTGACATTCCCACACAATCAGCTCCAATGTTTTTCACCATTTTATATTCGGCTAGAGTTTCAAATGTTGGACCTTGTAGCCCTAAATAAATGCCATCCTGAACTATAATATTTAGATTTTCAGCTAATTCCTTAGCTTTGGCAATCATATTTTTCGAATAGGGTTCGCTCATATTTACGAATCTTGGTCCAAAACGTTCGTCATTTTTACCTCTCAAAGGATGTTCCGGCATCATATTGACGTGGTCTTTGATAATCACGATATCGCCAACATTATAATTTGAATTTACGCCACCGGAAGCATTGGAAACAATCAATTTTTCGACACCCAAATACTTCATTACGCGCACCGGAAAAGTAACTTGCTTCATATCATAACCTTCATAGAAATGAAAACGACCTTGCATAGCAACCACTTTTTTGTCACCTATAGTTCCAAAGACCAAAGCTCCTTTATGCCCTTGAACAGTCGAAACCGGGAAATTTGGAATTTCAGTATAAGGCAAGGTGAATTCGATTTGAATATCATCTGTAAAACTACCTAATCCTGAACCTAGAATCACGCCATATTCTGGAGTAAAATTGGTTTTATCTTTTATAAAACTAACGGTTTCCTGTACTTGTTCCCACATAATTTGTAATGGTTTTATCAAAATTATCACTTGCTGAAATGAAACTACATCGTATCGGTAAATAAAACAATGGAGTTTTCAAATTCTGGTTCCTCAATCGAACATAATCCTTTTCGGTGGTGATGATTATCTTGTTTTGTGATTTATTTTTAATAGTATTAATATCGTTTTCTGTAAAATGATGATGATCAGGAAAAACTAATTTTTCATCGTTTCCGCTTTGCAAATATGCGAAAAACGGATTGGGTTTTGCGATTCCAGCCAAAAGTAATTTATCAACATTCCTGATTTCACTCACTTTCATCGTTTTGTCTTCTGAATATACCAATTCATCATAATTGATAAACGAAAAATACAATTCTTGGTTTGACTCAAGCTGTAAATTGCTCTTAATTTTATTTTGTTCGTCAAGCGAAAGAGTCGCAGGACATTTAGTAACAATAATCACGTCAGCTCTTTTTGCTCCGCATTGGCTTTCACGTAAATTTCCCGTTGGCAAGATATAATCATCGGAATATAAATCGCCGTAAGAAGTCAGCAAAATATAAAAACCCGCTTTCACTTTCCTGTGTTGAAAAGCATCGTCCAACAGAATAATTTCTGGTTTATTTGTTTGAGAAAGCAATTGTTCAATACCATTTTTTCTGTCGGCATCAACGGCAACTTGAATATTGCTGAATTTTTCATAAAACTGGAATGGTTCGTCTCCAAGGATTTCAGCATTTGATGCGGAATCGGCTAAAACAAAACCTTTTGACTGCCTTTTGTAACCGCGACTCAACGTGGCAACTTTATATTTTGGCGAAAGCAACCGAATCAAATATTCTATTTGGGGTGTTTTTCCGGTCCCTCCAACGCTGAGATTTCCGACTGCAATAATGGGAATATCGAAGGAATATGATTTTAGAATTCCTTTGTCAAAAAGAAAATTCCGAATACTGGTAATGAATCCATACAAAATGGCAAACGGAAACAGTATTTTTCGGAGTAAATTCATACTACGAAAGTATACTATTTTATCATTATAAAAAAGTTGAATCATTAATTCCTTAACTTTGTTTATTCAAAAAAAATAATGATGAAAATCAAAGAAATAATTTCCGTACTCGAAGAAATGGCACCACTCGCCTATGCCGAAGATTTTGACAATGTTGGTTTATTGGTTGGAAATCAAGATTCGGAAGGAACCGGAGTTTTGGTTTGCCACGATGCTTTGGAAAGCGTAATTGATGAAGCGATTGCCAAAAAATGCAATTTGGTCGTTTGTTTTCATCCTATTTTGTTTTCTGGATTGAAGAAAATTACAGGCAAAAACTATGTAGAAAGAGCTGTCATAAAAGCTATAAAAAATGACATTGCCATTTATGCCGTTCACACCGCATTGGACAATCATCAAGACGGCGTGAATAAAATTTTCTGTGAGGCGCTGGGCTTAACCAAAACTAAAATTCTGATTCCGAAATCAAATTTCATTCGAAAATTAGTGACGTATACCATTCCAGAAAATGCTGAAAAGCTCCGAAATTCCTTATTTGATGCTGGCGCAGGAAACATTGGCAACTATGAAAACTGCAGTTTCAACTCGAAAGGAATTGGAACCTATATGGGAAATGAACACAGCAATCCCGAAATTGGCGAGCGGTTTGAATTTGTGGAAGGCGACGAAATCAAAATCGAAGTCACTTTTGAAAAACATTTAGAAAGCAAAATCCTGAAAGCGCTTTTCAAAAATCACGTTTATGAAGAAATAGCCTATGAAATTTATGATTTGCAGAACAAAAATCAAAATGTTGGCTTGGGAATGATTGGCGAATTAATTGCTCCAATGGACGAAAAAGACTTTCTGAATTTCGTAAAAGACAAAATGAAAGCCGATGGAATTCGGCATAGTGCGTTTCTAGGAAAACCAATAAAAAAGGTCGCAGTTCTTGGTGGTTCCGGGAGTTTCGCCATAAAAAACGCAATTCAGACTGGCGCAGATGTTTTTTTGACGGCAGATTTAAAGTATCATCAATTTTATGAAGCTGAAAATCAACTACTTTTGGCTGATATTGGTCATTTTGAAAGCGAACGCTATACAAAAAATTATATTGTTGATTTTCTTAGGAAAAAAATCCTTAATTTTGCAATCGTTTTATCAGAAGAAAATACAAATCCAGTTAAGTACTTATAGACAATAGAATATGGCGACTACAAAAGAATTGAGTGTTGAAGACAAATTAAGAGCAATTTACGATTTACAATTAATTGACTCCAGAATTGACGAAATCAGAAACGTGAGAGGTGAACTTCCTCTTGAGGTGGAAGATTTAGAAGATGAAGTTGCTGGATTAAGCACACGTTCAGAAAAATTGAAAAATGATCTTGAAACTATCGAAGATCTTATCAAGGTAAAGAAAAATGCAATTGACGAACATAAAGAGTCAATCAAAAGATATACAAAACAACAAGAAACTGTTCGTAACAATAGAGAATTCAACTCTTTGACTAAAGAAGTTGAGTTTCAAGAATTGGAAATTCAATTGGCCGAGAAGCAAATCAAGGAAATGAAAGCTTCTATCGAACACAAGAAAGAAATTATCGCACAATCAAAAGAGAGATTAGAAACTAAATCTAATCACTTGAAACATAAAAAATCAGAATTGGACGCAATTATGTCTGAAACTGCCAAAGAAGAAGCGTTTTTATCTGAGAAATCAGCTGAATATCAAGCATTAATCGAAGAAAGATTATTGGCTGCTTATAACAGAATCAGATCAAGTGTTCGCAATGGATTGGCTGTTGTTTCTATCGAAAGAGGAGCATCTGCAGGATCGTTTTTCACCATTCCACCACAAACACAAGTGGAGATTGCTGCCAGAAAGAAAATCATCACTGATGAACATTCAGGAAGAATATTAGTCGACAGCGTACTCGCTGAAGAAGAGAAGGAAAAAATGGAAAAGCTTTTTGCTAAATTCTAAAATCATTTAAGTCCCGATACACATCGGGACTTTTTTATAAAACTGTATTTTGAAAGCAAAAAAAATATTTGGTTTTCTAATTATAAAAACAATTGGACAATACATAAATGTATTAAGTTTTGTATTTCCAAAAAAAGCTACACAACTTGCCCACTCCTTTTTTAGCGAGCCAAGAAAAGGGAAATTATCAAAAGATAAACTTCCAAAAATTCTTCAAGAAGCATCTGCTGAAACTTTTCAATACGAAGGAAATTCTATTCAAACTTACACTTGGCATGGAAATGAGAACATTATTTTATTAGTTCACGGATGGGAAAGCAACTCTTCGCGATGGAAAAAGATGTTACCATATCTCAAAAAATCTGGAAGCACAATTATTGCGGTTGATGGCCCAGGACAAGGTTTATCAAGCGGAAAAGAATTTAGTGTTCCAAAATTTGCAGAATATGTTCACGTAATCGTTGAGAAATTTAAACCGAAATACCTTATTGGTCATTCAATGGGAGGAAAAACGTGTTTATATTATCAATACAAATATCAAAGCTCTTCAATCCAAAAAATGGTGATTTTAGGAGCTCCAAGCGATTTTAAAATTATATTCCAAAATTTCATTGCCTTATTAAGTTTGAATTCCAAAATTTCAAAAGCATTGGAAAAAAAATATATTGTTATTTTAAATCGAAACCTCGAACAATTTTCAGGACAATTATTTGCTTCAGAAATTGACATAAAAGGTTTAGTGGCACACGATATTGACGATAAAGTTGTTTTATTTAAAGAAGCTAAAAAAATTGTTGGTGCTTGGAAAAATGTCCAATTTATTGAAACTTCTGGGTTAGGACACAGACTGCACGATGATGATTTGTATAACAAAGTGTCGCAGTTTTTATTTGAAGCGGAATAATTGGATTAGAAATCACAAACAAAATAATTGATTACTTTTGTCTTATGGAAGAAAATCTAAAACGTCTCAATAAATTTATCGGAGAAACTGGCTTTTGCTCCCGTCGCGAAGCCGATAAAATCATTGAAGAAGGTCGTGTAACCATCAACGGAATCGTACCGGAATTGGGAACCAAAGTCTCGCCAGATGACGAAGTACGTATTGACGGCAAATTGATTCGGGAGAAAAACGAAAAACCTGTTTATTTGGCTTTCAACAAACCTGTTGGCATTGAATGCACCACCAACTTGGAGGTTCGTAATAACATTGTAGATTACATCAATTATCCAAAACGTATTTTTCCTATTGGAAGATTGGACAAAGCTAGTGAAGGCTTAATTTTCATGACCAATGATGGTGATATTGTCAATAAAATTCTTCGTGCCAGAAACAATCATGAAAAAGAATATACTGTAACGGTAAACAAACTCATAACCGATCGTTTTATAGAAAAAATGGGCAATGGTGTACCAATTTTGGATACCATTACCAGAAAATGTAAGGTAGAAAAAATCAGTTCTACCACTTTTAAAATCGTCTTGACACAAGGTTTAAATCGTCAAATCCGTAGAATGTGCGAATATTTGGGTTATGAAGTTACGGCTTTGAAACGCATTCGAATTATTAATATTTCGCTTGATATTCCCGTGGGAAGATTTCGTGATTTAACTGATGCTGAAATCAAGGAACTCAACCAACTCATTGAGCCTTCGAGCAAAACAGAAGAAGCAAGTTTACCAAAACAAGAACCTGCAAAACGCAGAACGGAATTCATCAAAAGAGATGATCCACGATTTAAGAAAAGAGGAGACTATTAAAAGCAAAAAACCAAGATTAAGCTCTTGGTTTTTTGCTTTAGAACCATTTTACTTCACAGAAACACTCTCATAATATAAAGCTTTGGAAAGAAAGCTTTTGCTTTGCTCATATTCAATATCTCTATTTTTGTCGAAATAATCTACTGAAGGAATAGATGAATCAGGAAAATATTTCTGACGATATTCTTCGTTATAATTTAAACTTTTCAAGAATTTAGGTTCAACTCCTTTATTCACAGAAATATTGTAATTGGTAATCAGATTTCCCCAATTGACATAACTGCACAAAAGAATCGTTCCATAAAAATACCAAACCATTTGATTAAAAAGGAAGGCATTTGTCTTTTGATTTGTGATTTTATAGAAAGCAAAAAACAAACCAATAATTGCCAAAAACAAGAACGCATAAACACCCAATCTTTTGTAAGTCAACCCGAAAAATGAAACATATTCTGAATTTTTAATAATCGCACTCACGATCAAAATACCATTTAGCAGAATCCAAATTTTGGATAATCGCTTCAAATTTTTTGCTTTTTCATCAAAATTGAAACCTCCTTTAAAATAAAATAAGATTACACCAACAGCCATAATGATTGAAAAAATCACAGCATTTACTCTTTCGTGAGTAGCAGCACTTAATTTCGATTTTTCAATAACTTCAAAAAATTGTTCATAATTATAAGTAACTATGAAAACCAAGAGTAAACAGTTTAAAAGCAATAGCGTAATCGTGCCACTCTTTCTTTCAAAGTCAAGATCGAGAAATGAAAATGTCTTTTGATTTCCAATTCTAATTTCATTGTTAAAATCATTATCTAATTTCGGGTTGATATCGTAACAAATTTCGGGAACCCAATAATTCCAAAAAGTGAATGAAATATAAAAACCTAATGAAGCGATTAGAATAAGCTGAAAAACATTTACATCTAAAGTGTAATAGGAAAATATCGAATTAAAATGCTCGCTCCCAAAAGAATAAACCACATAAAAAAGTGTCAAAAATAACGCTGGAATCAGAAAGTAGGCAATTAATTTTTTAGCAAAATTATTATTTATTTTCCTTTTTGGAAGCCATTGGCTAAACATCAATATACGACCT
>Ga0208508_1000378_pt1 | contig 12291 bp, 14 predicted proteins | sample LakWasMeta1_LOW4_2_FD_183853 | JGI IMG/M metagenome (GOLD analysis project Ga0208508, IMG submission 183853) | Freshwater sediment methanotrophic microbial communities from Lake Washington under simulated oxygen tension - Sediment Metagenome... | ecosystem: Environmental > Aquatic > Freshwater >...
TTGGTGTTAGCGTTTAAGCGCGTTCACTCATGAATCTTTTTAAAGGGCAGCGTATCGCGCTGGCTACATTATTTGAAAATAATGCACAAGCCGATCACTTTCAGGTCGACTTGTCGGTGTCTGGTAACAAAGAAACCGTTGATTTCGCTTGCTTCGGTTTAGATAGTCAGCAAAAACTGTCTGACGATGCCTACATGACTTTTTTCAATCAACCGAAAACGCCTTGTGGTGCAGTTGAATTAGCTGTTCCACAAGGTGATACAACAGGTTTTTCCTGCCAGTTAGCCAAGTTACCTGCCAAAATAGATAAACTAGTTTTTACCGCTGCAATTGATGGTTCGACGACCATGCGCGACATACCATCAGGTTATTTACGTTTTCTTATTGGTAATCAGGAAATGGCACGTTTTGCCTTTTCTGGATCAGATTTTCAAGACGAAAAAGCGGTGATGCTAGGCGAACTTTATCGGAAAGATGGGGTGTGGCGGTTTTGTGCCAATGGTCAAGGTTTTAATGGTGGCATGGCGGCGTTAGTCAAACATTTTGGCGGCGAAGTGGCGGAAGATACACCCGCACCGCTTGCCAGTTCACCTAAACTTTCTTTAGAAAAAAAACTCGCTTCCGCCCCGAAACTGATTGATTTGGCTAAAAAAGCCACCGTATCACTGGAAAAATATCAACTTAACGAGACGGTCGCGCGAGTTGGTTTAGTGCTAGACGCGTCTGGCTCAATGATGAATCAGTACAGAACGGGTAAAGTGCAGGAAGTGATTAACCGCTTATTGCCATTGGCGGTACATTTTGATGACGATGGCGAGTTGGACGTGTGGGCGTTTTCCAGCAATCTACTGGCACTCCCCTCTGCAACACTCACTAACTATGCGGATTTTATCAATACCGCAAAAGGTGGTTGGCGAGATTGGGGCATGATGAGCATTAACAATGAGCCTAAAGTCATCAAAGCTGTCATAGAATATTACCAAAAATCACAATTCCCCGTATTAGTGATTTTTGTCAGTGATGGCGGTGTTAGTCGCAATAAAGAAATAAAAGACTTACTAACAGGTGCGGCGTGTTTACCCATTTTTTGGCAATTTGTCGGTATTGGTGGACGCAATTACGGCGTGTTAGAACAACTCGACACAATGGCAGGGCGTGTAGTCGATAACTGTGGTTTTTTCGCTTTAGATGATTTGAATAGCATCAGCGAACAAGAACTCTACGACCGATTATTGAACGAATTTCCGCTCTGGCTAAAAGCCGCAAAAAACAAACATATTTTATAACTCTCTGATAGGAACGATGTTATGGCTCTAAATTTAGAAAAAGGACAAAAAATTTCTTTGTCCAAAGAAGCAGGCGGAAACTTAACCAAAGTGACGATGGGTTTAGGTTGGGATGCAGTTAAAAAAGGCGGTATGTTAGGTGGATTATTTGGTTCTGGTGGCGGCTCTGTTGATTTAGACGCATCCTGTGTTATGTTCGATGACAATAATAAAATCGTTGATACTGTTTGGTTTAGACAATTGAAAAGCAAAGATGGTAGCGTCGTGCATACAGGCGACAATTTGACAGGCGAAGGCGAGGGCGATGATGAACAAATTATCGTGGATTTAAGCCGCATACCTGCACACATCAAAGCCTTGGTTTTCACCGTCAACTCATTCACAGGGCAAACCTTTGACTCCATTGAAAGTGCGTATTGCCGCATGGTGGACAGTAGCAATAACAAAGAAATTGCCCGTTATACCCTAAGTGGACATGGCTCACACAGTGCGCAAATCATGGCAAAACTATACCGTCATAATGATGAATGGAAAATGCACGCCATTGGTGAACATGGCTTTGGGCGTACTATCGAATCATTAGTACCTGAGATTATCAAGCATTTATGAGAATTTGGTTTAACAAAACATTCTCTACCATCCAAGCGGTTTTTAACAATCTTCGCCAGTATTCTACTGGCGAAGTTGTTTTAGTGTGTACGCACACTCACGAAAACGCCTCCGCTTTCTTATCCGCTGATGAACATTATCTTGAACCAGTTGATTTAACAGGCGACGACTACATTCATTGGTGTGTAGAGTTTTGCCGTACTCAGCACATTGACGTTTTTTGGGTGGGCAAAGAAGCGGCATTAGTAATCAAACATCAGGATTTATTCACGGCAGTCGGCACACAAGTCTTATCCGTTGCCGATCATGACACCTTAATGTTGCTACATGATAAAGCTCGTTTTTACACCGAAGTACCCGCTGATGTGGCGCAAGTCATGGATTTTGTGGTTGTTAATCATCGAGATGAATTCGATGCGGCGGTAGAACAATTATCTGTCAAACATCAAAAACTGTGCGTTAAACCTGCGGTATCGGTGTTTGGTTTAGGTTTTCGTATTTTAGATACAGGGCGTGACAGTATTACCCAACTATTGAAAGGTGTGGAATATCAAATTCCCTTGCAAGAGTTGCGGCAGGGTATGCGCAATACCCCTCAATTTGACGCGCTGTTAGTGATGGAACATCTCAATGGGCATGAATGGAGTGTCGATTGTGCAGGGCGAAACGGTGAATTACTGTGTGCGGTGCAGCGTAAAAAATCCCTGTTTGCAGGACATGGGCAGAGTATAGACAACCATCCCGATATTCAAGGTATGGTTGAGCGTTTAACCGCGCATTACAGTTTAAACGGTATCTTCAATATTCAATTCAAAGAAGGCATATACGGCGTGCGTTTGTTAGAAATCAATCCGCGTCCATCGGGCGGCTTTGGCATGGCGTGTTTATCAGGTGCGAATTTAGCGGTGATGGCATTACAAGCCTTTAAAGGTGAAGCGGTAGCCCCTGCCGTTATTCATTATCACCGTAGAGTTACTGAGATTGGTACGCCTGTTATTTTGCATGATTGAAATTAATTAAGGCTCTATATAGATTCCAAAGTCTTTTGCTAAACTAAGGACATGAACGAATCAATCATTAGCATCAAAAATTTAATCAGCGAAGCGAACTGTTACGAAGCGATACGAAAGTTACGTTGGAGTGTACAGTTCTTTGTGCGCCTTGTAAAAGCGAGTAGCTTATCAAGCGAGGACGGCATAAAAATCAGCTGGAGTGTTACCGCTACGAATGTAAAGTGTGTGGCAAACGCTTTGATGACTTAACGAATACCGTATTGGCAGGGCATCATCACCCGCTATCGACATGGATACTGTGCTTGTACTTTATGGGATTGAACCTGTCCAATGCCCAGATTGCACAAGAACTGGACTTAAACAAAGATGATTTACAGTTTATGAGCGAACATCTCCGTACAGGTATTGATGAAAAAAACAGCCGATTCAACTAACAGACTAAGTTGAATGTAATGAAGTGTCTCTAGTGGCAGGTCACAAAGGACAGCCCGAAGGCAAACAGAAAACCACGCAGCCATCGCCTAAAAGGCGCGAGGGGACGCGGTACAAAAGCCACGGAAAAACCGCCTGTGTTTGGCATGATTCAACGGTCTGGACAAGTCGTCACAGACTGCTCGATAACGTACAACAAGCGACTATCAAGCGACTCATCCTTACTACTATCGCCCAAGGCACACAGATTTATACGGATGAATACAACATCTATAACTGTCTCCAAGAGTGCGACTTTCAACACAAAACCGTCAACCATTCCGCAAGTGAATACGCCAGAGACGAAAACCGCGACGGCTTTTGCGAAATCCATTCTAATACTATTGAAGGCTCTTGGTCTCTACTACGTTCTTGGTTACGCCCACATCGCGGCATCTCTCAAGATAAGCTACCACTCTACCTCAGCTTTTTTGAATTCGTTCATAATGTTAAAAAACACAGAAAACGCTTGTTGGCTGCGTTGTTTCAAGCTTAGTGCCTTAAAACCTTGGAATCCATATAAAGCCAACGTTTATTAATTAAGCCCATCTATTTCTAGGCTTCTCTGTTCAAAGTTTAGCGTATTTTTATGTTTAACGGTTAATTATTCCCACTTCAAGCCGTTTGCTACTCGTACTTCCCATTATCAACCACCTGCCTCTTTTTGCTAGGTAATAAAGTTGTCGTGTAACGTCTCTACTTTGTTGGTCACGCGAGTTTATAAACTAAAAATGAGTTTTCCTGCTTGTAAGGTATGAGTAACGCGACCTTTCATAGTGTGTCCCCAAAATGGCGTATTGATACCCCGACTTTGCCAAGTATCAGAATTAATTTGCCATTCCAATTCAGGATCAAAAATACACACATCGGCAGAAAATCCAACGGTCAACGCGCCACTAGGTAAGCGTAAAATTTGCGCGGGTTGATGCGTTAAAGCGGCGATGCCTTGTTCAAGACTGATAGCGCGTTGTGCGACTAATTTGAGCATCAATGGCAACAAGGTTTCCAGTGCTGATATGCCTGATTCTGTTTCGGGAAATGCTGCTAATTTAGCATCTAAATCATGCGGTTGGTGGTCTGAACATAAGCTGTTAATAGTGCCATTGGCTAAGCCTTGACATAAATATTTTTTGTCAGCTTCAGTGCGGAACGGCGGCAGAACGTGATAAGCACTGTCAAATGGGGTGATGTCATTTTCGGTAAGATGCAGTTGATGAATAGCGACATCGGCACTGACATCCAGCCCGTATTTTTTGGCTTGGTGAATTTTAATCACCGAGCGTTTACAGCTCAGTTGCCCAAAATGCACGCGGCAACCTGTCAATTCGGCAAGCTCTAAACATTCGGCTAAGGCAATGGTTTCAGCAGCTTCAGGAATGCTGGGTAAGCCATAACGCGTAGCGACTGCCCCCTCATGAGCGCAACCTTTATTGCTTAAGCTGAAGTCATTAGGACGACAAATAAATAATAAATCATGACTCGCGGCGTATTCCATTGCCCGTCTCAAAATCAGCAGATTTTTTACAGGCAACAAAGCATTGCTAACCGCAATACAGCCCGCTTGTTTCAAGGAAAGCATAGAGCTGAGTTCTGAGCCTTCCAGTTTTTGGGTCAGCGCGGCAATGGGGTAAATTTGTGGGTAGTTTGCTTTTTCCGCGAGGTCTTTAATGTATTCAGCAATAGAGGCGGTATCCATTGCAGGGCGTGTATCAGGTTGTAAGCACATACTGGTAACACCTGCACTGGCGGCGGCACGGGTTTCACTTTTAAACGTACCTTTGCGGCTATGCCCCATATCCCGCAAACGGGTACTTAAGTCAATAAAACCCGCGCACACCACTTTACTTGTCGCATCAATCACTGTATCGGCTTGAAAGCCATCGGGCGGATCAAAAATGGCAGCAATGTTGCCATCGACAATATAAAGGTCGCCGATGCTGTCAATTTTATTGGCGGGGTCTATGAGCCTGCCGTTTTGAATATGAATATTACTCACGCGCTTGCTCCGTTGTGCTGCATTGCCATTGCCATAATCGCCATGCGCACGGCGATGCCATTACTGACTTGTTGCAAAATAACTGATTGTTTACCATCGGCGACTTTGGAATCGATTTCCACACCGCGATTAATCGGACCAGGGTGCATGACAATAGCATCGGGTTTGGCAATTTTAAGTTTTTCTTCGGTCAGTCCGAAACATTTAAAATATTCGCTTTCACCTGGCAGTAACGCCGAGGTCATGCGTTCTTTTTGTAGCCGTAGCATCATAATGACATCTATGTCTTGCAGTCCCTCGGTTAAATTATGCGACACCGTTACGCCTAAGGTTTCAACTTTTGCGGGTAGTAAGGTTTTAGGGGCAATCACGCGCACTTCTGCTGCACCTAGGGTATTTAAGGCGTGAATTTCTGAACGCGCCACCCGTGAATGCAGAATGTCACCAATAATCGCTACTCTGAGTTTGGAAAAATCCGCTTTGTGTTGGCGTATGGTGAACATATCGAGCATAGCTTGCGTAGGATGCGCATGTTGCCCATCACCTGCGTTGATGACGCTGATATGAGGCGCGGTTTGCTGAGCAATAAAATGTGCCGCACCGCTCATGGCATGACGCACGACAAACATATCAACAAACATGGCTTCGAGGTTGCGTATGGTATCGAGCAGACTTTCACCTTTGGACGTAGCTGAAGTAGCAATATTCATGTTCAACACGTCGGCTGATAAGCGTTTTGCTGCCAGTTCAAAAGTGGTACGCGTACGGGTGCTGTTTTCAAAAAACAAATTAACAATGGTTTTGCCGCGTAGTAACGGTACTTTTTTAATTTGCCCATCGGAGGGATTAACAAACGAAGCGGCGGTATCGAGAATGTCAGTCAACAGAGCTTTATCGAGACCTTCAATCGTTAAAAAGTGCTTCAGTTTGCCTTCTGAATTTAGCTGTATGTTGTGCGTCATGGCTTATTTCCCGCAGGTTTCTATCACAATGGAAAGTGGCGCAGGGCCTGTTAATTTAATACGTTGTCCTGCATCCAGTGTAATGCGTGTACCAACACAGTCTGGAGTGATGGGAATTTGTTTGCCATCCCGTTCAATCAGGGCAGCGAATATCACTTGGCGTGGTCTGCCATAATCAAAAATTTCATTGAGCGCGGCACGGATGGTTCTACCCGTATAAAACACATCATCAATCAGAATAATATCACGCCCTTCCATGTTAGTTGGCAAGTGGCTAGGTTTAACATTGGGATGCATACCAATTTGTGAAAAATCATCCCGATAAAAAGAAATGTCGAGTAAGCCTAACGGTTCCGTCATTGCTAAACGCTGGTGCATGACTTCAGCTATCCATACGCCACCTGTGCGAATACCTATCATCAATGGATTTACTAACTGTCTTTCGACTATTGTGCGTTTTAGTTCTGTCTCCAGATTATTCAATAATGCGGGTATTTCTAACACTCAAGTGTCTCCATTAGTGTGGTGATTTAACCATGTTTGTAAAATGAGTTGGGCAGCGAGTTGATCTTGTACGTCCCATAACTTAGATGCACCTAGATGGACTTCATCAAACAATAATTGTTTAGCTTCAAAAGTAGATAAAGTTTCATCTTGCTGATAGACAGGCAGTTGAAAACGTCCTTCTAATTGCCGACAAAATTTTAACATGCGCGGGGTGACAGGGTTGTCACTGCCATCTTGTTGGCGAGAGATGCCCACCACTAAACCAACAGGTTGCCATTCTTGAATCAGTTGGCTGATAACATCCCAGTTAGGCGTTTGATTAATGGAGCGCACGGTTTGCAAGGGACTTGCACTAACCGTGCTAGTTTGCCCTACGGCAACACCTATTTTTTTAGTACCGAAGTCAAAACCAAGATAGGTGGTGCTGGTGAGTTTGGCTAATAATGGGTCTTTACGCATGACCAGCAGGGATAGTGAGTTGGTTAATATTAATACCAATTTGATCAGCCGCAGCACGCCAGCGCATATCTGCGGGCGTATCAAATAAAATTTGCTGGCTATAAGGGCAACTTAACCACGCATTAGTCAACATTTCTTGTTCTAACTGCCCTTCTCCCCAACCGACATAACCTAGCGCGACGATATACGACTCAGGCCCTTTATCCAGCGCGATAGCTTCAATCACATCACGCGATGTCGTTAAGGAAATGGTATCAGAAATAGGCAGGGTCATATCCCATTTGCCGCCTGTACGGTGTAACACAAAGCCACGCTCTTGCTGCATAGGACCTCCTGCAAACACAATGGCTTGGCTCGCTGTTTCGGAGGTAATAGGAATTTTCATTTGTTTAAATACCTCGCCCAGTTTCATACTGATTGGGCGATTAATAACGATGCCTAATGCTCCTTCGTCATTGTGCTGACACATATAGATGACGGTATGAAAAAAATACGGATTAGCCAAATTGGGCATGGCAATAATGAATTGGTTATTTAAGTAGGTGACTGCTGTCATGCGTCTTGGTATCAAAAGTGAGAAGGGCTTTATTGGGTAACTAAGCCAGATTCGTCTGTAAATTTCCAGACGCGCGTAATTTTCAGTATATCAAGCTCGCTACGCAATGCTAAAGGTAAAGGTGGAAATGGCGCACTCATGCGGACGATTTTTTTTGCCGCTTCATCCAATTCTGGAATTCCTGACGAGTGAGTAATGCGAATACTTTCAATGCTACCATCAAGGTTAATGCCTACATCCATGGTCAATGTTGCTGAAAAACCTGGTTTAGTGGCCGCTTCTGGGTAATTACGATTACCGACACTGGATACTTTGGTTTCCCAATCCTGCAAATATTGTGCTGCCACATATTTATTGGCACTCACTTGATTAGCCGATTTTATTTTAGTTTGCGTAGCACTGACGGGTTGTTGAGTTGTTGCTATCGCCTGTTCTGAAATCTGTTGTTGCAGCGTGGCTGCCGAGATATAACGATGTTTTTCAGGATGATCGTTAAGCGTTGTATGGGTTCTGGTGACAATTTTTTGTTCAGATTTATTCTGAGTAAGCACTCTTTGTTCCACGTCTGGCTTACTAACTGGCGGTAAATCTGCCTTAAATGGCTGTTCTATAGGCGGTGCAGGTTCGAGTTTTTTCACAAGCTCTGGTTCAGGCTTTAGCTCAGGCAATGGCTTAATTTTCTCAGGCTGTTTTAGCAAGGGCTTGACTTGCGATGTAGGCTTGATTTTTTCCGTTAAGTTTTTTGGCATGGGCTTGACTTGAGCAGTGGGCTGAACTGTTTGAGTCGGTGCTTTTTGCTTAACAGGCTCCGCTTTAATTGTTTGCTCACCTGAACCTAGCTGATTTTCCTGTGCTAACAACTGCGTTTTCTCAGGGGCTTGCGTGCTAGGCGTATTCACTAAAGTTATATCAATACTTTTACTGACTTGCTCAGGCTGTGGTTTAGACACCTGCACGCTCAGCACCAGAACAATATGTACAATAACCGCTGCAAGCAAAGCGACTAAAAAAGAATAATTAGTCTCTAACACAGTGGATGAATTGGACATAGCTTGAGAGTTCATATTAACGAATCGCTTGTTCAATATGATCCATCAACAGACCACTAATATTAAGTCCAAACTGTGCATCCAATTCTTGAACACAGGTTGGGCTAGTGACATTAATTTCCGTTAAGGTATCGCCTATCACATCCAAGCCAACAAAAATCAGCCCTTTTTCGCGCAACGTCGCGCCGACTTGATTGGCAATCCAACGATCTCGTTCTGTTAAAGGGCGACCTTCTGCGCGTCCACCTGCGGCTAAATTACCGCGTGTTTCGCCTTGGGCTGGAATACGCGCTAAACAGTAAGGTATGGGTTCACCATTGACCACTAAAATACGTTTATCGCCGTCTTTAATTTGTGGTAAATATTTTTGCGCCATCACATAACGGCTGTTGTATTCCGTCATAGTTTCCAAAATCACACTGAGATTAGGATCATCCTGACGCAAATGGAAAATAGACGTGCCGCCCATGCCATCTAAGGGTTTTAAAATAATCTCCCCTTCTTCGGCTAAGAATTGCCTAATTCTACTAGGTTCTCTGGTGACTAAGGTTTCTGCACAACATTGTGGAAACCACGCAGTAAATAACTTTTCATTGGCATCACGCAACGATTGCGGTTTATTGACCACATAAACGCCCATACTTTCGGCGCGTTCCAATAAATAAGTTGCATAAATATATTCTTGATCGAACGGCGGGTCTTTACGCATCATAATGACATCTAACGCGCTCAACGGTATGTCTTGTTCTTCTGTGAATTGATACCACTGCTGTGCATCACGCTGCACGGTTAGGGTACGCGTGCGTGCGTAAGCGACACCATTTCTTAAAAATAAATCATTTAATTCCATGTAATGCAGTTCCCAACCTCTGGATTGGGCTTCAAGTAACATGGCAAAACTGGTGTCTTTTTTTATGTTGATATTGGCTATGGGGTCCATAACCATACCGAGTTTAATAGGCATTAGAGTTCCGAGGTGTTTAGCAAAAAAGATAACATAAGGCTGAGTATTTTAATGGAATTGCCAACATTTGACAGCTACAAACATTTAACTACCGATAGACTTGATAAAATCATTGGGTATTTTTAGATTAAAAATCAAGTTGTTTATCTTATTCTACGAGTGATTCCATGTACTAAATACACTTAAGCACGGATTGAAACATTTACTTTAATACCGTTTTTTGGTATAAAGTTTGGCTAAATTTTGAATCTAGGCACACTAAAAAGAGGTTAATTATGTCCAGAGTATGTCAAATAACAGGTAAACGTCCTGTTACAGGTAACAACGTATCACACGCTAACAACAGAACCAAAAGACGTTTTCTTCCAAATCTGCAACATCACCGTTTTTGGGTAGAAAGCGAAAATCGTTGGGTGCGTCTGCGCGTTTCAACTAAAGCAATGCGTATCATTGATAAAAACGGCATAGACGCAGTATTAGCGGATTTGCGTAAAAACGGTCAAAAAGTTTAAGGGGACAACATCATGCGCGATAAAATTAAATTGATCTCTAGCGAAGGCACAGGTCATTTTTACACAACGACTAAAAACAAAAAAACCATGCCTACGAAAATGGAAATCAAAAAATTTGATCCAGTCGTTCGTAAACACGTTATCTACAAAGAAGCTAAAATCAAATAATTTGGCTATCAGACTTCTTTTTGGATGCTTAAAAAACCACGGCTTTTGACCGTGGTTTTTTTTGCTCACTGTTTAGAAATTGCAATTAATTGGATTTTTGTGTTCACCCGATTGCCCCTCTTCTTCAACCCCTGTTTTAGAACCCACATAACAATCTCCAATAGGAATGCTAAAGCCCTCCCCTTTAGGCTTTTTTGTATTTTGTGCCGCAGACTCTTCTTGTGGCGTAATGTCGCCATAATTTTTTCGTTCTTTAAAAATAATCGAGCCCAATTTTTTACCTGATTTTCCCTGCTGTTCCGCTGGCAAGCTGTCTTTATCCATATTGCCTTGAATGACCTCTTTCGTATGCCAACGGTCATCCGTCATAAATTGTTCAGGAATAGCGTCTGTGCTTTTGGTAGGCTTTGACTGGCTCACAGCACTCTCTTGGCTGGTTTGTTCTGTACTATTTTCAACAGGGACGGATTGCACCACTGCACGAGAAGGTGTGGGTGCAACAGGTGTAGGTACAGCAATTTCTTCTAAATCTTTAAACCATCCTTGTGCAATCAGCCGAATGACTTGTGGAAAAACAGGTATAAACGAGACCACATTATCTTGCAACACTTCTAGGCGTTGCTGAAACGCTGACTGTTTGACCGTATTAACAGGTACGGGCACAGGCTGGCTAGTTTCAATAGGCGTTTGCTTGACTGGCGGTGCGGGTATCGGCATTTCAGGCTCAGGCGTATTGGCGATACGCTCAGGCACAGGAACGGGTGGAATATTTTTTTGCACAGGCTGAACTGGCACGGGTGTAAATACGGGCTTAACAACGTTAGGCACAGGGGTTTTCTGTATTACCGTGGGCGGTGGCGCAGGTATTTTCTGGCTAATTGCAGGTGTGGGCTGAACGGGCGCAGGGGCTTGCACAGGAATACCAATGCGCGGCAAGTTCTGCATATCGCTGGGCATATTAGAGGTAATCACCGCTGGTTGTGGTTGCAGCAGTGGCTGTACGGGAATACCAATTCTGGGCAAATTAGCCATATTATCGGGCATATTCGATTTAGCGACAGGTACAGGTACACGCGCTTGTTGAACGGGTGTAGGCGTTCTTCGTACAGGAACGGGCGGTTTTTTCGCTACGCTTGCTTTAGCCACTGTCGAATGCTGAACAGACGGTGCTTTAATATAGCGTTGCCGCGCTGCATTAGTAGGTGGTGTCGTTTTGGCAACGACTGGACGTGGAATTTTCTTAGCAATAACAGGCGCGGGTAAACGAACTGGGTTAGGCGCGGGTAACGTCTTTTCTGGCTCTACTTTAACAATGCTAGGTGCGGGCGCATTATCATCAACAGGCGGCGGTTTTATTGGCACAGGCGCGGCTTGTAAAATTAGCGTAATCGGTTTGTTGGGTTTGGGTTTGTTAGGTACAGGCATTGATAGTTTAATATCAATGCTGAGCATAATGATGATATGCAGTAAAAATGAGACTGGAACAAACAGCTTCCAACGATCCGTCGCTTGATAACTCAATTTTCGTTGATACCTTGCCCCCATGTGTCCTCTAAAAAGCTCTTGGCGTTATTGTGCTGTGCGTTGTTTAAAATGAATTTCAAGCGTGTATCTTAACACTGCATAACAAAAAGCGACTATTACCAGAGTACCGTATGTACTCATCTCTGTTACTTCAAAGCGATTAACTCAGTGGTTATTTTGTACAGGGGCGTTGCGGGATGTAGGATAGATGGAAA
>Ga0208508_1000380_pt1 | contig 12279 bp, 11 predicted proteins | sample LakWasMeta1_LOW4_2_FD_183853 | JGI IMG/M metagenome (GOLD analysis project Ga0208508, IMG submission 183853) | Freshwater sediment methanotrophic microbial communities from Lake Washington under simulated oxygen tension - Sediment Metagenome... | ecosystem: Environmental > Aquatic > Freshwater >...
TGCATTCGATATTGGGGTGGAAAAAGACCTGAAAGATTATTTCGACCGCTACCAGACCATGCAGATGGATAACTTTAAAATCAGCAATGATGAAATCAGCAGTGATGGGCGCGGTCAGGTTGTCACGCATCATAACAATAAGGAATAAACAATGAGCAGACTATACGGCGATCAGCATCGCAAATTTCAGGATGAGTTCGGCACACGCAAAATGGCAGACCGCGTTGAAGACATTGCCTGCAAAACAGAGTTTGATGATGAAGCCAAAGGCTTTATTGAACACATGGATATGTTCTTTCTATCCACAGTTGATCACCAAGGCCGCCCTACCGTGTCTTACAAAGGCGGTGATGCCGGTTTTGTAAAAATAATTGACAGTAAAACGCTGGTTTTCCCGAGCTATGACGGCAACGGCATGTTTTTCTCCATGGGCAACATCAGCACCAATCCACAGGTCGGGCTGCTGTTCATATCATTCGAAACCCCGCATCGCATCCGTGTACAGGGAACAGCTACAATTTCCCGCACTGACCCGCTGATGCAGGAATACAAAGAAGCTGAATTCATCGTACGCGTAACCTTATCCGAACTATGGCAGAACTGCCCGCGCTATATTCACCAGCGCACCAAGGTACGTGATTCGCGCTATGTGCCAAGAGCCGAGTGTGAAACTCCAGTCGCAGAATGGAAACGCATTGACCTGATGCAGGATGTAATCCCGGAAGCTGACCTGAAAAAGGTAGAAAAAACCGGCACCATTCAAATTGAAGAATGGATAGAAAAAATCAAGACAGGCAGCCCGGAAGCTTAATAACACCATGTTAATTAATGATATACAAATTGACGATACCTTTGCCGAGGCATTCAATATGCGTGGCACCCGGGTCATTATTACTGCCCAGAACCACAAATGGGCTTATCACGCGGCTAACGCGATGACAGGCTTTGCTACTTCTGTCATTGGCTGTGGCGTTGAAGCTGGTATCGAACGTGAAATGACCGCTGATGAAACACCGGACGGCAGACCCGGGGTTGCAGTGCTAATGTTCGCCATGGGCAGCAAGGTGCTGATGCAGCAGCTGGAAACACGCATGGGGCAATGCATACTGACTTGCCCTACTGCAGCGGCATTTGCCGGTATTGAAAGTGAAGATATGATTAGCCTGGGCAAGCATCTGCGCTACTTCGGTGACGGCTTCCAGACTTCCAAACTGATTGGCGGTAAACGTTACTGGCGCATTCCGGTGATGGATGGCGAGTTCCTGACCGAAGAGACCACGGGCATGGTACGCGCCATCGGCGGCGGTAACTTCCTGATTCTGGCCACCTCGCAACCGGCAGCATTGGCTGCAGCTGAAACTGCGATTGAAGCCATGAAAAAAGTACCCAATGTCATCATGCCGTTTCCCGGCGGCGTAGTCCGCTCCGGCTCCAAGGTCGGCAGCAAATACAAAACCATGTTTGCCTCAAGTAACGATGCCTTTTGCCCCACACTTAAAGGCGTAACCAAAAGCGAGTTATCGCCAGATATTGAAAGCGTGATGGAAATCGTGATCGATGGCCTGACATTTGATGACATCGCAATATCGATGAAAGTCGGCATTGAAGCGATCTGCCAGCTTGGTAAGGATAGCGGCGTTAAGCGTATCTCAGCCGGTAACTATGGCGGAAAACTGGGTCCGCATTTATTCAAACTGCACGATATTCTGAAAGGTGGCGGGCTATGAGTGCATTGACCTTTACCTTAAAAGTAGCGCTGCAGCAAAGCATTAATTGCAGTGCGCTGACACCGGATAATCTAGCCGGAAAAACTGCTGCTGAAATCGGCAGCATCAAACTGATCGCAGGTAAACATCAGTTGCTGGTCGCTGACATTTTTGACATCAGCGGCACAGATACGCAACATATCGTATTCAAGAACAGCAGCAATAAACTTGACTATATCGGCGCCAACATGACCGCAGGCAACATCGCGATTGAGGGTGATACCGGTGCATACCTTGGCTTTGGTATGAAAAATGGTGAAACACACTGCAAAGGCAGCACTGCAGCATTTGCCGCCTGCAGCATGCGCGGCGGACTATTAAAAATAGATGGCAATACCGGTGATTTTTTAGGCGCCGGTTCTGAAGGTTCGCGCAAGGGCATGCTGGGCGGCACGGTGATTGTAAAAGGCCATGCCGGTGACCGCGCTGGTGACCAGATGCGACGCGGTTTGATTTTGATTGAAGGTAATGTGGGTGATTATTGTGGCAGCCGCATGGTAGCAGGCACCATCGGCGTGCTGGGTCATACAGGCGCATACACTGCCTTTAATATGCATCGCGGTACTTTATTATTGCAGAATCCACCAAAACTACATGTATCGATGCAGGATTGCGGCACGCATACATTACCTTTCCTAAACTTATTATTCAAATCGTTTTCAAAATACAATACTGAATTCAGCAAACTGAAAAACCAGCGTGTACGGCGCTTTGTAGGCGATACGGCTTACAATGGCAACGGCGAGATACTGGTTTTAAGTGATTGATATAGATGTATTATTAATAACGACAGAGTGTCGCTCTGTTAGAATGATGTTTTACCAGTTTCATCAAGTTCATTATGCAAAAGTATTTAACCGCCGCACTTTATAAATTCGTCAGCCTGCCAAATTTCAAAGACTTGCAGCCCGCCATTCTGGAAGCATGCAAAGTAAATCAGATTAAAGGCACATTGCTGCTGGCGGAAGAAGGTATTAACGGCACGATCGCCGGACTGCCGGACGATATACACAAAATATTAAATTACCTGCGTACAGATCCATTGTTCGAAGGCAAGTTCGCCGACCTTGAGCACAAGGAATCATATGCGGATGAACACCCGTTTTACCGCATGAAGGTAAAACTCAAAAAAGAAATCGTTACCCTTGGCGTGCCCGGTGTAAGCCCGACTAAAAAAGTAGGCACCTACGTCAAACCGGAAGACTGGAATGCACTGATTTCAGACCCCGATGTCGTGTTGATTGATACCCGTAATGACTATGAAGTAGACATCGGCACCTTCAAAGGCGCAATCGACCCTAAAACTACCACGTTCAGGGAGTTTCCTGAATATGTGGCAGAGCATTTCGATAAAACCAAACACAAAAAAGTAGCCATGTTCTGCACTGGCGGCATTCGCTGCGAGAAAGCTTCGTCTTATATGATGGATCAGGGCTTTGAAGAGGTTTACCACTTGCAGGGCGGTATTCTGAAGTATCTGGAAACCATCCCGGAAGCCGAAAGCATGTGGCAAGGTGAGTGTTTTGTCTTTGACCAGCGCGTTGCCGTAAAACACAATCTGGAAGTGGGCGAGTTTGACCAGTGCTATGCCTGCCGCCATCCGTTATCGCCGGAAGAAATGAAAAGCGCGCAATACGAGCCTGGTATCTCTTGTCCGCATTGTTATGACAAAGTATCTGAAGAAAAACGTACCCGTCTCAAAGAGCGCCAGAAACAGATCCAGTTAGCCAAACAGCGCGGAGCAGCCCATATCGGCGAAGCGTCTGAGGTGCTCAAAAAGCATAAAAAAACGATTCGGCATGCAGAAGACTGATTAGCCGTGTACAAATGACCAAAGTCAGGTACTCTGTAAATACGAATTTAGTCTAGAAAGTTGATTTTGCACAATACGCTCCATATCGCGACTTTTAATATTCATAAAGGTGTCACCCACTTCAACGCACGCTTTTCACTGCATCATCAGCGCGAGATTTTGCGCAAGCTGCATGCAGACGTGGTTTTTCTGCAAGAAGTACGCGATGAGCATGCAGACCATAGCAAGCGCTTTGCCGCATGGCCGGATGCCGGGCAGATCGAGTTTTTAGCGGATGCGATCTGGCCTGATTATGCATATGGCAAAAATTCAGTCTATCCTGCCGGTCACCACGGCAATGCCCTGCTCTCCAAGTTTCCGATTATCAAAACCACCAACACCGATATTTCAGCCCATACCTCTGAAGAACGCGGCATGCTGCATAGTGTGATTGAGATTCCGCAGTGGGACAAACCCTTACATGCCATTTGTGTGCATTTAGGTTTATTTGCACGCTGGCGTCGCCAGCAGTTGCTGGCTGTTACAGACTACATCAGACAACACGTGCCGCCGAACGAGCCATTAATTGTTGCCGGCGACTTTAACGACTGGGGCACACGCTCCGGCAGGGTTTTTGCTGAGGCTGCGCAACTACACGAAGTGTTCGAACATCATGCCGGAAAACCGGCACGCAGTTTCCCTTCATGGCTGCCAATATTAAGGCTGGACCGGATTTATACCCGTGGCTTTCAGGTAAAACACGTTGAAGTGCACTCCGGGCCACGCTTCCTTAAAGTGTCTGATCATGCTTTGCTATCAGCAACATTAACCAGAGTAATCTAAAGGCCATGCGCTTCGTCAGCGGAAACGATATCAAACTACTACGCAGCGGTCGAGAATACTTTCCTGCGCTTGAACAGGCAATTCAGAACGCAACTAGCGAAATTTATCTGCAAGCCTATATATACGAACATGACGCATCAGGCATCCGTATTGGTAATGCGTTAATAGAAGCGGTTCGGCGCGGCGTCAGTGTCAACATTCTGCTGGATGGATTTGGTTCGCAATACCTGCCCAAACACTACGTACAGACATTGCGCGACGCCGGGGTAAAACTCATGTTTTACCGACCTAAGATTTCACCCTGGACATTAAAGAAAAATCGCTTACGCCGTTTGCATTGCAAGGTAACCGTCATTGATGGCACCATCGCATTTGTCGGCGGCATCAATATTATTGATGACAACAATTCACCCCATCAGGTGCCGCCCAGAGTCGATTACGCCGTACGTATTGAGGGTAATTTGCTGCCGGCGATCAGCGCCAGCGTGCATAAGCTGTGGCGGCGTCTGCAATGGATGCACTTGCATAGCCTGTATGTGCCGCCGATTAAAGAATTTCATCATAAACATCATGGCACCAACAACATCAAAGCGGCATTTGTTATCCGTGACAATATTCTGCACCGGCATGATATCGAAAATGCGTATTTACGTGCGATCAGAACAGCACATTCTGAAATTCTGATCGCAAATGCCTATTTCATTCCCGGCAGAAAATTCCGTAAAGCACTGATTGATGCCACCAAGCGCGGGATTAAAGTCAGATTGCTGCTGCAAGGCCGTAAAGAGTATTTCCTGATGTTCGCAACCCATGCTTTCTATTATGAGTTTCTGAATAATGGCATAGAAATTTACGAATACCGCAAAAGCTTTATGCATAGCAAAGTAGCAGTCATTGATAAACTTTGGGCCACTATTGGCTCCTCGAATATTGACCCATTCAGCTTGCTACTCGCGCGCGAAGCCAACATTATCATTCAGGACAAAACATTTGCAACCGAACTATATACGGATATTGAAGCGTTGATTCAGGATGGCGGGCTCAGGATTACCACGCAGGAATGGGGAAAGGCCAGTGTAATTAAACGCCTGGCTTCATGGGTTGCCTATGGCGCTGTACGCCTGTTTTTAGGCGTTATCGGACACAAACAAGAGCACTAATTCCATATGATGCAAACAACAACACAGGCAACGCTGGAGTGGCGCGATGGTTTGCCTTACTCCACAGCATTTGATGATATATATTTTTCAAGTGAAGACGGCTTACTGGAAACAGAATATGTATTCATCCAAGGCAATGCACTGAACAGTCGCTGGCAATCACTGGCCGATAGCAGCTTCACCATTGTGGAAACCGGCTTTGGCACCGGATTAAACTTTTTATGCGCCTGCAAAGCCTGGCTTGAGCATGCTCCTGCAAATGCAGTCTTGCATTTTAGCAGCGTAGAAAAATACCCGCTTAGTCCAGCAGATATGCACAAGGCATTACAGCAATGGCATAGCCTGGAAGCTGTCGCCAACGAACTGCTCGCACAATATGAAACCCTGCTGAATACGGGCATGGTAATTCTTTTTAATGGTCGTATCAGGCTACAGGTGCTATTCGGCGATGCGACCGAGTGCCTCTCAAAGCTGGATATAAAAACCGATGCTTGGTTTCTGGATGGGTTTGCGCCGTCAAAAAATCCGGACATGTGGCAGCAGGCACTCTTTGAACAGATGGCAAGACTTTCGCATTATGAAACCACTTTTTCTACTTTCACCAGTGCCGGCATGGTCAGGCGCGGACTGGCAGCAGCGGGCTTTAAGGTGAATAAGCAACCTGGGTTCGGTAAAAAACGTGAAATGATCAACGGGTGTTTCACAGGTAATCATGATGGCAGCTAAAACTGCCATTGTAATCGGTGCTGGCATTGCAGGCTGCAGCACCGCCTATGCACTGGCGCAGCGCGGCATACAGGTAACACTGCTGGAGCGCAATGTTGACATCGCCAGCGAGGCTTCCGGCAATCCACTGGCCATGCTTTATCCACGTTTAAGCGGTAACGATATCGCTAGCGAGTTTGCCTTGGCTGCTTATTTGCATAGCCTGCAACTATACAAATCACTGAAGCTGTCACCTGCAGATTTTGACTGTTGCGGCATGCTGCAGTTGGGCTTTAATGCAAAAGAGCTGCTGCGTATTCAAAAAGTAGCAGCACAGAACCATGCCAGCGAGATTGTTCAATATGTCAATAAAAATGAAGCAAGCAAACTTGCTGCAATCAATATTGACCATGACGCACTACATTTACCCGGTGCGGCCTGGGTTAATCCGCAGCAGTTATGCCGGCAATTGAGCCTCAGTCAGAACATCAAAATACTCACGCTACAAAAAGCAAGCAAGGTACTAAAGTCCAATGATTTTTTCGAAGTTCACACGCATCAGAAAATAGTTTTAAGTGCGGATATCGTAGTGATTGCCAATGCGAATGATGCCCGCGAACTTTGCGCCGACCTATCAATAAACACGCAAGCCGTGCGCGGTCAGGTCAGCCTGGTGAGCGCTACAGCATCAAGCAAAGCCTTGCAAAAAATCGTATGCAGCGATGGTTATTTCAGCCCGGCTGCTTACCAGAAAAACTCGGAACAACTGCATTGCCTTGGGGCTACTTACGCCAATATCGCCGCAGCTGAAAATGCCCAAAATGAGTTAATCATTGAAGAACAAGACCATCTGGCGAATCTGGAACAGTTGAATAACATCTCCAATATGCTACATGACAACCTTACACACCACATCGCTGGCGGCCGTGTCTCCTTGCGCTGTACAGCTGGAGATTACTGGCCGCTAGCCGGACAGTTGATGGATGGGAAAGCGCTAAAAACAAGTCCGCCACGCCATAGCGCAGACGTCAACTCACTACCGTGGGTAGAAGGCTTATTTATGAACATTGCTCACGGCAGCAAAGGCTTTACTACAGCCCCTTTGTGCGGCGAGCTTATCGCGTGCATGGCAAGCAGGCAGGCATTGCCGGTGTCGAGCGAACTCGCAGGTTTTCTCAACCCCAACCGCTTCCTGTTGAAAGAAATGGGGCTGAAACGTCTGGCAAAAATGAGCATGGATTTCAGCTAAAACTAAAACTCGGGTTAGAATTCAACACATGTCACAAACACAATATTTAGCTGCACTCACACATCATCGTGCAGGCCAGTTAGATCAGGCTGAGCCACTCTATCAGCAGGTACTCAAAACCAATCCCAAGCATGCAGATGCCCTGCATATGCTGGGCGTTGTGTTCTACCAGACCAATCGAGCTGAGCAGGCAGTTAATACGATTTCACAGGCGCTGGCAATTCACCCAAAAAATACAGACTACCTGAATCATTACGCTTTAAGCCTGCGCGCTGCCAACCAGCCAGTAGCTGCCATCAAAAGCTTCCAGCAGGCGGTTTTACTGCAGCCTAAAGATCTGGATATCCAGTTCAATCTCGCCAATACCCTGCTCACGCTCAATCGTTTTGAAGAAGCCGCAGGCTATTACCGCAGAATACTACGTGTAATACCCAAGAATGATGATGCACGCGAAGCTTTATGCCATTGCCTGACTTCGCTAGGCAACCAGGCGCATGCACTGGGTAACTTTATACAGGCAGAAGCATGCTTTGAAGAGGCACTGCAATTTAATTCGAAAGATGCGGCGGTTTTGTACAATCTGGGCAATGCACAACGCGAACTTGGCAAGCCTGCAGAAGCAGCCAGACACTATGAAAAAGCAATTCAGCTTACGCCTGATGATGCAGATATTTATAACAATCTTGGCAACGTACAGCGCGAGTTAAGCCAGTTAAACCTCGCAATCGCCAGCTACCAGAAAGCGCTGACACTCAACTCTCGGCTCTATCATGCCAAGGTGCATCTGGTACATCAGAAACAGCACATCTGCGACTGGAATGGCCTGAATGATGAAATAGCCGAAATTCGTAACTGGGTAAAAACAATACCTGAAGCACAGATATCGCCGTTCGCATTCCTGGCAATGCCAGGCACTAGCGCAGAAGAACAGAAACTGTGCGCGGACAATTGGGTAAACAGCCGTTACGCTTCACTGATCGATTACGGCAAACAGCTGAACTTTACACATGAGCGAGCCTCAGCCAACAGGAAAATAAAAGTCGGCTATATGTCTGCTGATTTCAGGCTGCATCCGCTCGCGTTCCTGATCAGTGAACTGCTGGAACTGCATGACCACAGCCAATTTGAAATCATCGGTTTTTCTTATGGCGCAGATGATAAAACCGATGCCAGAAAACGCATTCAAAAAGCCTTCGATGCGTTTCATGACATTCGCCGCCTGACGGATACCGATGCGGCAAAACTGATCCATGACTGCGGTATTAATATTCTCGTCGACCTGACCGGCTTCACACAAAACAGCCGCTGCGGCATCGTCGCCCTACGCCCGGCTCCTGTCAGCGTCAGCTGGCTCGGCTTTCCGGGAACCATGGGTAATTTGAACGACATGCCTCTGTTTGACTACCTGCTGAGCGACAGCCTCATTACCCCACCAGAAGCCGCCAGCAATTACGCCGAACAGCTAGCGCTACTACCCCACAGCTATCAGCCGAATGACCGCAAACGCCCGGTTGCCAAAACTCCATCCCGTGCCGAATGCGGCCTGCCTGACAATGCCTTTATATTCTGCTGCTTTAACCAGACCTTCAAAATTACTGCGGATTTCTTTAACATCTGGATGCGCTTGCTCAAAGCTACACCTAATAGTGTTCTATGGTTATTGGAATGCAACCGCTGGGCTAAACAGAACCTGATTGAGCAGGCCGCATTGCACGGCATTGCCAGCGAGCGCCTGATCTTTGCGCCGCGTGTGGCGATTGCAGAACATTTGGCGCGACATGTGCATGCTGACTTATTCCTCGACACGCTACCCTACAACGCACACACCACCTGCAGCGACGCATTATGGATGGGCTTGCCGGTACTGACCTGCGTGGGCGATACCTTTGCCTCACGTGTAGCTGGCAGTTTGCTTAAAGCAACAGGCTTGGAAGAACTGATTACCTGTACGCTTGCAGACTATGAAAACAAAGCACTGTTTCTGGCTACAAATCCACAGGCACTCAACACAATGAAGAAAAAATTATTGAGTGAAAAAATGACCTCAGATTTATTTGATACCACCAAATTCACCAGATCGCTTGAGGCTATTTACAAAAACATTCAGGCGAATCATCTCCATCAGAATCAAAACATTTGAAAGCAAAATTTCAACTTAATGGATGTATTCATTAATACATTTGAGCCTGCACTAAAAAATAACTTACAATCATCGAACATGCTAGCTGCGTCTCTATAATTAATATTTCAATATAGAGTTCAAAAAAACAATAAAAGACAGGAGGTTCCAGCCATGCAACTTAAAATATCAACTACTAAATATAGAGACCCATGGGTCTCTATATTTACTGCTAGCCACCTCAAATAGGCACTATGCCAGAGTTTTCTCTTTCTGTTGCGGGTACAGTTCGCCTTGCAAGCCTTGCCGGCATCAAGGCCGACCTTGACCGAGTGCTTGAGTACTGTGATCGAATGATTGAACGATACGCTGGGGCGCACTTGAAGACGTCGCCATTTGATATCGTCGGATTCACAAACCATATCGATTTCGTCGAATGGGAGGCTTTATCAGCCTCGGCTTGCATTGCCTACGCGCGGTGTTTTGTCTCTGGTGTACGGCAATTATTGGATTCTACTTTGCTAGATAGTGCAGAAATTGAGCTTCGTAGCACGCATGAATTCGTCATGAATCTCCGCAACAAGCACGTTGCTCACTCTGTCAACTCATTCGAAGAAAACTCGGTTAGCGTGCACGTCGACGACACATTTCAGTCATCGACGGAAATTGTTAGCGTAGTACCGCGACACAGCCGCCAAACAGGTTTGGCGCTCGACGATCCGGCGAAACTGAAACAACTGACGACTTGGTGGTTAGCCAAAGTGCGCGAAGAGATGCGAATGGAAACACAGGCAGTTCTCCAACTGGTGCGAGCGATGTCGTTGGAGCAAATTCGAGTAGGGGGTGAACTAAAGTCGTCCTCATCGGAAGATCGCCGGGCTTGTATTGCTAAGAGGCGCACTCAATCGTGACGGCTCAACTATCAATCAAGCAGCCCCTCAATAACATATTCGCTTTTATAATCTATCTCCTGCCATGATTGCAATCGAAGCCTCTAACTACAAAATATCAGTCATGTCTCAGGATGAAATATCAACAGCCATCAACTGGGCGAGAAACGAAGGATGGAACCCGGGAATTCATGATGCTGCTACGTTTTATCAGGCCGACCCCACAGGCTTTCTGGCTGGGAAATACAACGATCAAATAATAGCCACCATATCCGCTGTGAAATACGGCAGCCACTTCGGGTTTATCGGCCTCTATATCGTAAAAAATGAGTTCAGGGGCAAGGGTTTCGGACTCAAACTCTGGGAAGCCGCAATTTCCAGCCTGCCAGGCAGGAACATCGGCTTAGATGGTGTTTTGGCACAACAGGACAATTACAAAAAATCCGGATTCAAGCTAGCTCACAGGAATATCAGGTTTGCCGGTAAATCAGCAAAAAGCAAGTTACCAATACGTGCAATCCCGGCAGAAGATATAGAATTTAAGGACATAGAAAACTACGATAGCCAGTTATTCCCGGATGAAAGAAGTGCTTTTCTCAAGCACTGGATCGCACCAGAAAACTCGCGAACGCTGGTAATCGTGGAAAATTCCAGAATCCTCGGTTATGGGTCTGTTCGTGCCTGCAATCAAGGATTTAAGATTGGGCCACTAAACGCCGAAACCAGTGATATAGCGGTCGAGCTGTTTTTAGCCTTAACTGCAACAATACCTGAAGAATCCGAGATATTTCTGGATGTACCTGAGCCGAACAAAGCCGCGATTGAGCTTGCTCAAAAATCCGGGATGACGCCTGTTTTCGAGACAGCAAGAATGTATACAAAAAGCTTTCCGAGTCTGCCGCTAGGAAAGATATTTGGCATTACTACGTTCGAGTTAGGTTAGGCTACCGCCAGCCTATCATTACAACTGATACTGCCCACAATGCGCCGTGACGTTGACTTTGCGCAACGAAAATATGTGCTGCGTAGCGCATAAAATCTATGCTAAAGTCATGCTAACTCTAACGCACAGCCCATGCATTTATAATCTATGCTGTGATAAAACAATAATACTTAGAAAAGTTTCAGGACTCACATATGGCCGCGATTGATATTTCACCCGTTTTAAAATTCATGCTCGACAAAGGCGGTTCTGACCTGTTTTTCAGCACGGGTGCCAGCATTCATATTGAAATTGAAGGTGACACCATTCCTATCAATAACCAGCCGATGGCACCAGGCATGATTAAAGAGATTGCCTATTCTCTGATGTCCGCGGATCAGGTTAAAGAATTTGAATCCACACTGGAATGTAATTTCGCTATCAGTAAAAACGATATCGGCCGCTTCCGTGTGAATGTATTCAGGCAGCGTGGTGAAGTCGGCATGGTGATTCGCCATATTAAAACCGAAATTCCATCCATTGAGACTTTAGGCCTGCCGCCAGTTCTGAAAGAACTGATCCAGCGCAAACGCGGCTTATTACTGATTGTAGGTGCGACCGGCTCTGGAAAATCCACCACACTGGCTTCGATGATTGATTATCGCAACGAGACTACCAACGGTCATATTCTGACACTTGAAGACCCAATTGAATTTGTGCATCCGCACAAAAAATCCGTGGTTGACCAGCGTGAAGTCGGTATCGATACTTTGTCATTTGAAAATGGCCTGAAGAATGCAATGCGCCAGGCACCTGACGTCATTTTAATCGGT
>Ga0208508_1000381_pt1 | contig 12243 bp, 7 predicted proteins | sample LakWasMeta1_LOW4_2_FD_183853 | JGI IMG/M metagenome (GOLD analysis project Ga0208508, IMG submission 183853) | Freshwater sediment methanotrophic microbial communities from Lake Washington under simulated oxygen tension - Sediment Metagenome... | ecosystem: Environmental > Aquatic > Freshwater >...
TGAGCTGAGTGATCACTCTCTCTATGAGCAGTTATTTCTGAACAAGGCAGTAACGAATCCACTGGATGTCCAGTTCGCCGTGGCGGCAGTGACCGATCCCAACACCAAGGAATTGTTAAGCGCTCACACCCCTGCGGTCCTGGCGTCGTTGCGGATTAGCGCGGCCGATCTCGCGCTGATGGTCGACGATACGGCTCTACTGACTCTCGATACCCTGTCACAACTTTATCGCACCGTTTCGTTCGCACGGAGCTTGCGACTCTCAATCCGTGATTTTCTTGTTCTGAAAGCGCTGACTGGAACCGACCCATTTACTCCGGCTGACGTCAGTCAGACAGTGAAATTCGTAGAGTATCTCAAGAAGATTCGTGTATCCCGGTTCAAGATTGCCGAATTGGATTATCTTTTACGTCATGCGATATACGAGATCGACAGAGTCGCGCCGCCGATTAAAACCATCGACCTACTGTTGGACGAAATTCAAGCAGGAACACAGAAGATTGTTGCCGACACAACAGTGCCACGCGATGCCAAAGATGCGGTTATCGATCCCACAGGCGAGATTACAGCAAATAATCTTGCCATCCTGCTACCATCCGACCAGGTTCCTGGAGCTATCACGTTAATCGATGGCACCTCGACCGCTGATGATGCAACCAAAGGTGCATTCATCGATCTGAACTTCAAAGTTTTCCTGAATCCTTCCGATGCAAAGATAAACTTGATTGGGACTTCGGCACTGAAAACTAAAGAGGAAAGGTTAGCCTTCGTTCTGCCACCGTTAATGAGCTACCTTAGGCTCCTACAGTGCGAGAGCCTGGTGAAGCAGAAACTAGGGCAAGCCGTGCAACTTGAATCGATAATAGTAGACACATTACTGACCCAAGTGCTGACGGCTCAAGTGGATACGACGAGCAAGGCATTGGCCGACTTTATGCCGATGTCGGACGTGGAACGCCAGGCATACCTGACGCTCAGTGAAACTGACCGTCAAATTGCAGATACTCATCGCAGGGGTCGCCAGCGTACCAGCTACGTGCGGCTCCATAAAACGGCGATGGTGATCAATCGCTTGAAGATGAAGGCCGACGAAGTCTCCTGGCTGGTCGATCACCTTTCACTTTCGGGCTTGCTCAACTTCGATGCCCTGCCGGTGAGTTTCGTCTCCTCGGGGCAACCGCTGTTCGAGTCCTGGCTGCGATTGGTCGAGCTGATTCAATTTGGGGATGGTTTTGCTGCAGGGCGAACAGCTCTGTTCGAACTGTTCCGCATCGCCGCAACCGGCACGAACGATGACGGCCAGCCAGCCGATTACCTCACAGAACTGAGTGCCCGCAGTGGCTGGCCACTGCCCGACCTGCAGCAGCTTTCCGGTGCGAACGGCTGGTTCGCGACCGCTTTCGCAGCACTCGGGATCGGCCAACAATTGACCCGACTCGCGGACTGTTTTGCGTTACTTAAACGGTTGGGCCTGTCGGCGCAGCAGGTGTTGCCATGGACTATAGGAAATATCACGCCTGACGATGCCCGGATACGGGCTGGCGAGATCAAGAACGCGGTAAAAGCCAAGTATGACGAAAAGCAGTGGGAAATCTTGGCCAAACCGCTTCGGGACGTTCTCCGCGAGAGGCAGCGTACTTGCCTGGTAGCCTACCTTATCTGGCGCAACAATTTTCGGGATTCGAATCAGCTCTTCGCCGAGTATCTGGTCGATGTGGAGATGGATCCCTGCCAGATGACCTCCCGCATTAAGCAGGCAATTGGCTCTGTGCAGCTATTCATCCAGCGTTCGTTCCTGCGGCTCGAAAGCAAGGTTGCGCTGGATGAGGAAGCTGCTCAGGAATGGAAATGGATGAAGAACTACCGGGTCTGGGAGGCCAACCGCAAGGTGTTCGCCTATCCGGAGAACTGGATAGAACCGGAATTGCGCGACGACAAGACGCCCTTCTTCAAGGCGCTGGAAAACGAGTTGTTACAGAACGATATTACCAGCGACACAGCAGAAGATGCTTTTCACCATTACCTAGAGAAGCTGGAGCAGGTGGCCCGACTTGAAATCATGGGCTTTTACCATCAGCAGGAGGGGGGCGGAAGCGGCCGGGTGGACGTGCTTCATGTGTTCGGCCGGACTGCCAGCGGTGAACCGCATGTTTATTTCTACCGCCGGCGGGTGGACGCATCATACTGGACACCATGGGAGAAGATCGACCTGGATATCAAGGGGGATTATCTGATTCCGGTGGTATGGAACCGTCGCCTACATCTGTTCTGGCCGATCATCACCGAGGTACAGGACGATGACCAACGCGATAACCAGCCTTCAAAGGATCAGCCAGGCCATCCGGCCTCCAAGCATTTGGAAATTCAACTGGCCTGGAGCGAGTGCAAGCACGGGAAGTGGTTGGCGAAGAAAGTGATTAATGCTGGACCGATAGTCCTAAAGACAAACGGCCTTGGAAATCCTCCTATTTCTTATTACAAAGACTCTCTGGCGTTTAAAGCTATCCGTGAGGATGAATTTAGTGATATGGGTAATGCAGGCGACTTGCTTATCGATTGCACCGCTATTGGCGATTTTAAGTTGTCATCGCAAGATAACAGAGCGTTCGAAAGTGTGAGGCTAGGAACCTTCCGCTTCATAGGCTGCGGCGGAATGGTGCAAGTGGAGAATTTGCTTTATGATGGATTTTTCGATGACTCATATAATTTAGCACCCGCTTCGAGAAAGTTTGATGTCAGACTACCAACCTCTACTAGTAATTGGGTTCGCGATAAGTTATGGCGCGGGTGGGGAGGTTTTGGCGTCTATCTCTTAAGCGAACCCGATCCGCAACAAACAGGTCTTCAATTTCAGTACGAGATACCCGATCAACGTGAAGACATTCCGGTACTTGGCCCTTTTGATCCCAACGCTTGGTATCACTTATTGATGCCGACCCATGGAGAACAATTTTCGACGCAGGATTGTCTCTTCTACGACGATGATAGGAATACTTTCTTTATAAATTCACGAAAACAAATAGAAATTAATTGGCATCAGGCATCAAAGGCCTACCCGAACATTCCCGCACAACTAGGCACGGGTGAGTCGGATTCAGATATGTCCCCACCTATGAAATGGGGTAAACAAGCGTCTCAAGTCAGTTATTTTCCCAGCATAACCACCACGATCCGTTACCGGTTCGATCTGTTTTATCATCCTTATTCCTGCGAGTTTACGCGTCAACTGAACCGTTATGGCATCGATGGGTTGCTGCAGTGGTCTCGCCAAACACCTCCGCTGCAGCTCGCCAACCAAATATTTTTCGCTGACGAGTACCTGCCGGTCAGCGATAATGTTGAACAGCCTTACCCAATCGAGGATGTGGACTTTTCCCACAGGGGTGCCTATGCCCAGTACAACTGGGAAATTTTCTTCCATGTACCTTTGCTGATTGCAAATCATCTCAGCAATAACCAGCGCTTCGAGGAAGCACAGAAATGGTTTCACTATATCTTCGATCCGACTAGCGGCTCGACGGAGTCCATCCCGAGCCGCTTCTGGAAGGTGCGACCGTTCTATGAAAACACCAATCTGCAGCCGATCGAAGAACTGATGCAAGACTTGGCAAATCCCAAGACGCAAGCGTTGAAAGTGTTGAAGTCGCTCCTGTTCGGGGACGTGGACGATGGAGGAACACAGGATCTCAGCGCTCAAATTGAACAGTGGCGACAGCACCCGTTCAACCCTCATTTGCTCGCGCGCATGCGTCCTATCGCCTACCAGAAGAATGTCGTGATGCGCTACATCGATAACCTGATCGCCTGGGGCGACCAGCTGTTCCGCCGGGATACCATCGAATCGATCAACGAGGCGACACAGCTTTACGTGCTCGCGGCCGACATCCTGGGTCCGCGCCCGCAGGAAATACCGCCGCGTGGGGAAGTCGGAGCCATGACCTATCAGGAGTTGGAGCCCAAGCTGGACGATTTCTCCAATGCCTTGGTTGAGCTGGAGCATTGGGCTCCTCGGGGTCGCCATATCACAGTGATCGGGGCAGAGGCGGAACCGTTCGTGATGCCGACGATGTTGTACTTCTGTGTGCCGCCGAATGAGCAACTGCTGGGATACTGGAATATCGTCGCCGACCGCTTGTTCAAGATCCGCCATTGTATGAATATCGAAGGCATTGTGCGGCAGCTTCCGTTGTTCGAGCCACCCATTGATCCGGCGCTTTTGGTGCGAGCAACTGCGGCCGGAATCGACCTGAACAGTGTGCTGAACGACCTTTATGCTCCGGCGCCACACTACCGCTTTAACATACTGCTGCAAAAAGCCAACGAGCTTTGCGGGGAAGTTAAAACTTTTGGCGCCGCGCTTCTGTCAACGCTTGAGAAACAGGATGCAGAGGGGCTGGCGTTATTACGTTCCAGCCACGAGATTGCCTTGCTCGAGGCTGTCCTGCAAGTCAAACAGAACCAGTTCGACGAGGCCCAGGACACACTGGACAGTTTAGGAAAATCCAAGGAGATGGCCGTCAAGCGCCAGAAATACTACTCCAGTCGAGTTTTCATAAATTCCTGCGAGGGGATGCATTTGATCCTCACGTCGGAGGCCATCGTGGCTCAGGCCATAATCGAGGGAGTCATGAGCGGCGCTTCCAGTGCTCATATGTTGCCGACCGTAACTACTGGTGGGGCAGGATGGTCGAGTCCGGTACAGTTATCGACAACAATTGATGGGAACAAAGAAGGTGCTTCGGCGGAAGCTGAGGGCAAGGCTATGAGCACTGTGGTCTCCGTCATTAAAGAGGCTGCAGGCCTGATCGGCACTGTCGGCGGCTACATGCGCCGAGCCGATGACTGGGCGCACCAGGCCGATCTGGCCGCTACCGAAATCGAACAGATCCAAAAGCAGATCGATGCAGCTAAGTTGCGGCTGTCCACAGCCGAGATTGAGCTGAATAACCACAACTTACAAACCGAAAATGCCAAGGTCGTCGATGATTACATGCGAAGCAAGTTCAGTAACCAGGATTTATACGACTGGATGACTTCGCAGCTGTCGGCAGTGTTCTTCCAAAGCTATCAGCTCGCTTACGATGTGGCAAAAAAAGCGGAGAAGGCCTTTCGATTCGAACGCGGGTTGACCTCTTCTAATTTTATCCAGTTCGGCTATTGGGATAGTCTGAAACGGGGATTGATGGCTGGAGAGCGGTTGTTGTTAGACCTCAAGCGGCTAGAGATCGCTTATCTCGATCAGAACAAGCGCGAGTATGAGCTTACCAAGCACATCTCGATAGTGATGCTTGACCCGATGGCATTGATTCAGCTCAGGGAGACCGGGCAGTGCGAAATCGAATTGCCTGAGGCACTGTTCGACATCGATTATCCCGGCCACTACATGCGCCGCCTCAAGAACGTCAGCCTCACGATCCCTTGCGTGGCCGGTCCCTATACCGGCATCAACTGTACCCTGACCCTACTCCGCAACAAGACCCGCATCCAAAGCTCAGCCGGGAATGATTACAAAGAAAGCGAAGACGGAGAAGGTCTGCGTTTTGTGACCAACTTTGCCGCAATGCAGTCCATCGCGACCAGCACGGCGCAAAATGATGCGGGACTTTTTGAAGTGTCCTTCCACGACGAACGCTACCTGCCCTTCGAAGGCGCAGGTGTCGTCTCTAGGTGGCGCCTCGAGCTTAACTCTGAGTTTCGCCTGTTCGACTATGAAACCATTTCCGACGTGCTCCTTCATCTGCGTTACACTGCACGTGAAGGCGGTGATGGTCTGAAGAAAGCAGCAGTCTTTGCGCTCAACGACACTCTGCAAAATGATTCCGGCACCCGGCTGTTCAGCCTGCGCCACGAGTTTCCGGTTGAGTGGCAACGGTTTAAACAGAACAAAATCATTAACCAACTAATTATAAACAAAAGCCGACTACCATTTTTCGTTCAAAATCGTTCAATCACCATTGAAGGCACGGTTTGGTTCGCCCGAATTCAAGATAATCCGGCGAACTTTAAGATAATGGTCAATAATAATAGTGTCGCGTTAACGGGTGATCCGAATCTTGGCCATCTCCTGAAGGGGTCGTCTGACCCACTTACTCTGGATGCCACCATGTCGCTGTCAGCAGTTAGTACGGACAATTTAGAAGACTTGATGGTTTTGATTCAATACACGGTTTCCAATAATCAGGTTTAATGAAGGGTTTTGGAAGGTTGTGTCGTAAATGTTCCGTAGGCTGCAACCCGCACTTATCTGCGGGTAAAATTATCCTGCTAAAGCCATAAATTGCTTATAAGCCGGAATATTTTCCTCGGAAAGTTGCCCCTATCGGATCATGTGCGCAGTTTCAATTCCATCGATAGTTGCCTGTGCCGAATGAAAAGCTTTAAACCCCCATCATCGGCTTGGTGATCTTTTTGATGCCCACATAGTTGGCACCGCTTTTATCCATGACGACTTTGCTAGGAAACCCGTTAGCGTCGATTGCTTGTTTGAGGAAGGCGGTGGCCGCTGCTTTATCATGGCGCTCGGAAACCATGAAATCAATCGTGGCGCCGAATTTATCAACGGCGCGATATAAGTAAACCCATTGGTCATTGACTTTAACGTAGGTTTCATCCATTCGCCAAGACGATGCAACGGGTTATTTACGTTTTTTTGGCTTCTGCTGCGATGAGCGGCGAATAGTCGATAACCCAGCGGTTAAGTGTGGCATGATCCACTTTAGCGCCACGCTCCGCCATGATTTCTTCTAGATCACGATAATAGACACCATAACGGACATAGAAAAAACAGAGTACAGGATGACATCCTTTGGAAAATGTGCACCTTTAAAACTAGTCATCGGCTTTTCAATTGCTAAAAACCGCGCATTGTCTCTGATTTCGAAAAGCTTTGCGACACAACCGGACAAACCGTTCTTTTGGTTAATTAACCCCATTTTGACGAAAAGGTTCTGGATGTGGACAGTCAATCCAGACTGCAAAAAGATTTTGACGTATGATTCGAATATCATAATAATGAACCCACCAAGATAAAATGTGCTGTAGCAGAGTGCCGATGACAAATCCGTCTGGAAAGTACACTCACCCGACAGATATGTCTAAAGACCTTTAATTGTCGTGTCTTTTAACTACTGCACCTATGAGATTGCATCAAGACGGGGTTCTATGAAGATTATCTGGCTCAGCCCGGCCGACTTTGTTACCGGTAATCCTATGTTACAGGATTCTCAAATACTCCCTAACTCGCATACCGATAGTTTTTTGACTACGAGAAAAATTTAAGTGGAGGAAAAGAAAATGACAACACCGAAATGCGTCTATAACTACGAAGCCCTTCGCAGCGTGGAACCTCCGGCCACCCCAGATCCACATAAACTTCTCCCTGCTTGCGATTACGTATTTGTCTCTGGATCGCTAAACTCTCAAGACAGCGGAATTCAAGGCTTCTTCGAATGGCGACCAAACTCGACCGCAGACGACAACAACGGAACAGTAATCAAACCAAACATGCTCCCGGCTAAGGGGCGCTGGCATCGCGTGTTTGATGGCGCCATCTCAGTCAAATGGTTTGGTGCGATTGGAGATGGGACTTCGCACACACTCTCTACACGGTATAAAACTCTCATTGCTGCTCAAGCTGACTATCCATTTATCTCGTTGTTGAATGATGAGATCGACTGGGCGGCGATCCAGGCGGCCGCCAAAGCCGCGGGCCTGGTCGGTACAGGTGCCACGCTGTTCTTCCCTGCGGGGATCTACAAGATCACCAACACGATAACGATCCCAGCGAATGTAACGATAAGCGGGAACCTCGCGTCAATCCTTGTTGCGTTCGATGCAAACTCTACGTCTGACGCTATCATTATCCTCAGTGGAAACAACATCTCTGTCGATGGCCTCACGGTCACTGCCGCTGACGCAACGATAAAAAATATGCATCCATGGAACGTGTTCGTCGCGACGGGCTCGTCCGGTTCGCTCCTCTCGGATATCCGGTTCACCAATGTAACGATTACTGGTTTCCTAAAAGTCGCCGGGAGCGCGAATGTCGGCGAGCACATCTCCGTCCATGGCATTCGACTTACCTACTGTACACGTGTTACGATCGATAATTGTCTCATCAACGGAATCAGTGGGCATGCCGTATTTCTCGACTCGGTGACATACGCGAGCTGCACAAACACACGATTTATTGACATGCTATGGGCGGGATTCCACACAGAGCACGACTGTCACTTCATCGACATCCTGGACTGCAAGTTTATGTCTGAGCTAAGCAATGCGCGGCAGTGGAGCGCATCGATTCACATCATGAGCCAGTGCCAGCCGTTCAAGCTTGCGGATTCGCACATCACGATCAAGGGCTGCTACTTCTCTGGAATGCACAATTACGGCGCGGTGGTCGCGATTGCGAGTGCATGGTTCGTGGATATAGAGGGGAACATCTTCGATCGATGCATCACGCAGAGCCTCCTTGGAGACCCCACGGCGAACAATTGCGTCAACATTGTCATGCGCGGTGCGGGGCCCTTCGAATACGGTAGCAATGGCGGTACGACAACGAATGGGAGCACGGTTGTTACACTAACACCTGCTGATGCGTTGCTATGGGCGTCGCTGATGCCGACGAACCCAAGCACGCCCTCATCGCCACAGCCCCCAACACAACCGGTCGATCTTCCACCCAACCCTCAAATCACAGGCATCGGAATTCCGGCCAACACGTCGGTTCTGAGCGTGGATACGATATCCAACACGCTCACGATGGACAAGAAAGCGACAGCGCCCGGCACAGTCGCAATCAGTGCAACGTCAGGAAACATTCCACCCAAGCACATCACGATTCGAGGGAACCTCTTCCGCGCGCGTGGGGCAGGCCAGCGGCCGGTCTTTGCGACGAACGGACAGGCCGCGTCTCATGGACTGGATATTGGTGCTGCAGAGGGGTTGTTCATAATTGACAACCAGATGATCTCGTACGATTCAAACAATTATTTCTGTGGAATGCTTGTCAGCGGAGGGGATGGTGGATGGACTGACGTTCACATCCGTGGCAACAAGATCGTCGCGGCCCCTGGAGAGACAGGTGCAGTGCTCAAAGGCGCTATCGAACTCACGTCGATCGGCTCCACCAAGCTTACCAACGCGATCGTCTCAGACAATACGATCACGTGGGCGACCATGGCGCTTGGCGCGGCCGGCAGCGGGGATTCAGGGCGAAGCGGGATTTACCTCTCAAACGGATGCGAGACGTTGCAAATTGAGGGCAACACGATTACCGGCTTTTCCTACGGAATCACGTGCGATGTCACCCTACCAACTGGAACAAAGATCCGTCACTGGCACGACAACAAGTTTGTTAACATAGCCACCAACGACGGGGATATCAATGTCGGCGCGAATCTGATGGATCAGCAGCGGGTACTGATGATCGATGGTTTTACGTTTAAGAACCTCAACTTCGGCCCGATTGAGGCTGGAGCGACGCTTAAGTTCACTAGCGGTATAATCTTCACCAACGTCAGCGGCGGCGAGGTTGCCGTACTCGGGGTGCCGGCATCGCTCGATGATGGTATCGTGGTATCGCAGCCGAGGGTGAACATTAACGGGTCGATCACCTGGTATCTGACCAACACGACTGGTGTGACGATCACGCCGAACATTACGAACACGTGGCACGTGCGGGTAATCAACCCGAAACCCTTGTTCAACTGAGATGAAACAACTTGTCAGTATGACAAGACACAGGCAAGATTCGAAGATTCGGCTGAGTTAACGGTTCGAAGGGCAGAAAAAAGGGCCATATGCAACAGGTCACTACTGTCTGGTTTAGGGAAGGGTAAAATCATAGCCGACAGGCAGGTATGGGTCGAACTCGGTCTTTCGCTGATGCCGCAGTTCGACCCATTCAGGTCAGTCAAAAATTTGTATTTCAATTTCGATCAGTTTCCGAGGAAAACATACCGGCTTATAAGCAGTTTATGGCTTTAGCAGGATAATTTTGTCTACAGATTAGGACTGCTTCACGTCTTCTAAATATATGCGACAGAACCAGAATAATAGGCTGTTCATGGTGATTGATGTTTGCCGGTCAGTTTTGCAACGGTGGTATCCTGCTCAGCACCGCTACCAGTTCCGACTGTCTGCATGTGCCAGTTTTTCTGAACAGGCTTTTCAGCTGGCTGCGTACGGTATTCAACGTTACACCTGCCTCTTGAGCGTAATCTTCCGGCGATTTACCTGTCAATAAAGCCGATGCCACTCGCAACTCGGTGGGCGACAAATCGTACAGTTTGCCCATCAATTGAAGTGTCGACAGGTTCTTACCGGCTTCCATCACCAAAACCAGCGCCAACGGCGTTTGCCAGTCCTGGGCAAACGGCGACGCGGCTGGTAACGGTGTCACAAATACTTGCCGGGTCTCTTCTCCGCTCAAAAACATCGCACCGCCCACGGCTGGATAGCCGGTGGCTGCAGCGATCAAGGCCGCCAGTCTGTTCTTGTTGGTTGGGTGAGCTGTGGACAAACGCTCCGACTTGCAGGCCAGGCCGCTAACCCGGCTGTTTAGTAAACGCTCGGCGCCGGCGTTCAAATGCAGGATGACACCCTTGCCATCGACGATCAGCATGGACAATGCCAAGGCATCAATCGCTCTGGCCCCCAATTCGGCCTTGGTATGCAAGCTTTGGGTATGTCGTTGCAGACGCAAGGCTCTTTGTAAATGGCCGCTGAAGCGCTGGGCGGCCAGCTGTTCGGCAGGCTCGAATGGCTGTTGGCCCACTGCGCGCGACACACCTATAATACTTTGATGATCCTCACTGTCATCAACCAAAGCGACCATGGCATAACGAGCACCGACGGTTATAAAAAAATCCTGAAAAAACTCACTGTGACTAACAAAATTCTGATTGAAAGTATGATGGCAACATAACCATTCGTGGACAGCTGCGTCACGAAGAACATTTCTGCGTGGATCGATGTCGATGTAGTAATTCGCATAATCGGCTCCAACTTGCGAATCAAAAAACGTTGCCGCAAACACGGAAGCTATTGGAATATTCGTGTTTTTGTCTATCGTCAGCAAATGAGCATCAACACCGCCGGCATATTGCCCGCAGAGCCCCGCAGCCTCTCTCCAACGGCTGGGATCCAGTGCCGTTTCGTAAAGCACGCCAATTAGATGATCCAGTTGTTTGTCGTCTGTCATGTCGATATGTTTCAGGCTAATAGTGCAGACCACACAGTCTAGATGAGAACGACTGCTAGTCAAGTCAGTGTCCAAAGAAATTATTAACGGTCAATCACCCATATGGATGATTACAAGGCCGTTGGAAGGTTATATAGTGTGTAACCAGGAATACTGTCGTTCAATTTTGTTGATGCTTGCTGGTTTGCTGATCATTATTGATATACGTCTGGTCAAATATTTGAACAAGCTGATTGAACAGAATCACCGATTCATTAAGAAAATCACAAAACCAATGATGATCTTCAAAGCCTTACATTCAGCAAAGGTATCTATAGATGGGATTTAAACAGCTCACATGATTAGGAAAGGACAACTTTCCTAGGAAAACATCAGCTTATAACATAGTGTATGGCTTTAGCAGGATAACTTTGTTCGCAAATAGGTGCGGCTTAAGGCCCTTGAATATTTGCGACGGAACCGCTTAAGGGTATTTGAATATTTTCGTTAGAACTACAGATGAGGAAGGCATTCATAGTGAAACAAAAATATGACGTTTGCATCACAGTCAAATTTTCTGATCAGGAAGCATGGGATTTGGCGCAATTTTTGACAAGGGCAGGATTCTCGGATTTTCGAAGCAACACTGTTGATGATGATGAAGCTCATCGGATGATCGCAGCGGCAGAGAAAGTCCGGAAGGCATTAGCCGATGTTGGTTATTTACCGAGTTATGCCACAATCACAAAATTTGTCAAATCGAGCGATAATTTTACACTTTTGGGAATTGAAAGATCCGATGGTCAGTTTTAAAGGTGCGCAGTATACCGGCATTCATTCGGGCATGGCTTGCAGTTGATCAACCAGGCCTAATGACTTTAGAAGGTTTAGATGGTTTAGAAGGTAGGGGGTAACACCCGATTTCATAAGTCATTGCTGTCAAACGGCGTTGAAAACTTTCCAGTAAAGAGCGTCGAAAAGTTTCCAGTTAAGTTGTAGGGTTATTGTTTTCAGCCGCCTTTTTTCGTTGCTTAAATCGATAAGAATCGTTGCCGGTTTCC
>Ga0208508_1000385_pt1 | contig 12173 bp, 8 predicted proteins | sample LakWasMeta1_LOW4_2_FD_183853 | JGI IMG/M metagenome (GOLD analysis project Ga0208508, IMG submission 183853) | Freshwater sediment methanotrophic microbial communities from Lake Washington under simulated oxygen tension - Sediment Metagenome... | ecosystem: Environmental > Aquatic > Freshwater >...
CCCTGGATTGTGATTCCAGTTGTCGTGGGTTCGAGCCCCATCAGCCACCCCATCTATTTATTCAGTAAATCAAAAAGTTACAGAATTTTCAGGTTTGTCAGAATCTCTGTAAGTCACACCTATGTGGTTAAAAAAAGTGATTTAAGTGTGACAGTCATCAGTGCGTACATTATCACCAGAATCATCAGGCAACAAGTTAAGGAAGTTTTAGCGTAAGCTTTTGGGACGCGCTTTTAGTTTTCATTGTTCTACATTCCTCTTTTACTAGCGCAAGCTATCATTAAAGCGTTATCTTTACTCCTGAACTTCACCATATCGAAATTGAACACTCTGCCTGAGGATAGACATGACGAATAAAAAGTTAGAAAAATGAGAAGCAATCTCTGAGTGGTTTGGAGCCTGTTTTAGATTGTTTTATCCATATACCCTGGTGGATATTTGATTTTGATCTGCCAGCAAAGTTGATGATGGCTTTGTTTTCAATAGTTTGAAGTCGGGATATTTGATCAGGTGTTCGCTTTGCAAGACGTTCATCAAGAGGGAGTTTTTTAGTTGGGGTGAGCTTTTCTAAAGCAGTATCAAATATTTTGTCCGGTGTACTTTATTTACGTTTGGATTCAATATTCATTTGTTGCCACCTTCATTGGTGGGCTAATAAATGATAAAGAGAATTGCATCAATTTTTAGGTAGTTGGCAAAATGAAGAGTGGCTAGGTTTTATTATTTAGCATAAGGCATATCTGCTGCCCTGAAATGTTTATTATCTTCTGATATTAACGCGATTATTAACAGTAACACCTGTAGTGTGGTTTATTTCTGTAGGCTCTTTCATTCCACATGCTTGACGCATCATACTTTGCCTTGCTTTTAGTTTTGAAGTGTTGTATTGATCAGTGCTTGCATCAATTTCGTAACTTCTCTTTGCGCTTTCGCACTCAGCAGATTTGCTCATTTCTGCACTTAAGTCTGCGTCAGTTCTTCCGGTAATCGATCTGTTAGAATTTTTAATATTATTAACTTTAGCTTCATTAATCATGCTCCATTGTTCAGCAGTTACAGCTAATCTTTCTGCGTGACTTATATCACCTCGCGCTATAGCGCCAGCAACAGATGCATCTAATTGTTTAACAATAGGAGATTTGCTTGGTGTATTTTGTTCTTGATTGATGTTTGAATATTGTGGGTTGTTTTCAATATCTAACTTGGTATTTGTTTTGACGTCATTGCAAGGGGTTTGAGAGTAAGAAACTTTATTTTTCTTATCAATACATTTATAAACTTCAGCTTTAGCGATTAAGGGGGCAAAAATTAGTATAAAAAGGATGTAAATTCTGATCACGGTTAAAGCCCCATATTTTGTTTGTATTATGAAGGTAACTTAGCATATAAAAATAAGTTTATAAATGAAAAATTGTTTAAAGAAAGAAATTCTTATTCAATACAACGTATGTTTACATACAATTAGAAGAATAATTTATTAGACATTTGATTTATGAATAGCTGATAAAAATCAGATAAATATAATAAATGCGTTAATCAGGTTCTGACTCTGGTTGTCATGGGTTCAAGCCCCATTAGTCCTCCAATTTTCCCTTGTTGTTATTTAATGATCTTCCGCTTATTTTCTTTGGATCAGGCGAGAGAGCTTTGTGCAGGATGCTCATATTGCCTCATCCAAGCCTCTATTCACAATGAGCGAGCCTGAGTTATTCTGAACTTACTTTGCTGTAATATCTCTGATATGTTGTAAATGCTCCATTACATCAGGAAATTAAATGCAAAAATCTTTATTTGTTTTTTCTATAATCTCCCTGTTATTGATACCTGCCGCTCAATCAGCTGAAACAGGCATGCGGCCTGGGCTGTGGGAAGTTACCACATCATCAGACCTGCTGTGGTTTGTGCCACAAATTCCCCCAGACCAGATGGAAGGCTTAAAGGATCTGGCTAAGGAATACGGACTTGATATGCCGAAAATCGAGAATGGTTCTGCAACATCCAATACCTGTATTACGCCGGAAATGGCCAGTCAGAAAAATCCGCCTGGTTTATACCAGAGTCAAATGGGGTGTGCTGCTAAAAATGCGACGCATGTCGGCAACAAGTATCGATTGGATTTTGAATGCACCGGCGAGCAGTTAAAAGGTAGCGGCAGTGCCGAAGGGGCTTTTCTCAGCAGCGAGAAATTTACCGGGCAAACCAGGTTTAATGGTTTTTTGCAGGGTAATCCGGTCAATGAAAAAGCCGATATCAGTGGTCGATGGCTGAGTTCAAGCTGTGGGAATGTGCAGCCGCTGCAACAGTAGCGTGCTGGAAAATGACTTGCCTGTCAGAGGCTACATCTATTGATGCAGCAGGTTGTCGGCCGTGCTGCGGTGCCCTGAGTCATGATTTAATGCTGAATGCATATTTGCGCAAGACATATAGAAGCAGGTGATTGCCCCACGAAATGTCGGTGGATGCAATGCACCAAAGGCTGATGGCATCATGTCCTCATGTCGCATACCAACTACAGCGGCATCAGGTAATTTGATTGATACATCAAGCTATTAAGGCTATAGTTGCAGCGAACGCAGTGATTATCAAATATTTATAATAAGGCATTTTAATGGCAGCACTACGTCCGGTGTTGATGATCGTTGACGATGACCCGTTGATCACAGATACCCTCCATTTTGTATTAAGCAGGCATTTCGAAGTTTGCGTGGCTGAGTCGCATGCGCAGGTAAAAAGCCTGCTACAGCAATTGGATGCTCCGCCGGCGCTGGCTTTGGTTGACCTTGGCTTGCCGCCTAACCCTCACGTGCCGGAAGAAGGGTTTAAAGTGATCAGTGCGCTGCTCGCGCATTCTCCCGCTATCAAGATCCATGTACTGTCAGGGCAGAGTGATGATGCCAATGTGAAGCGCGCACTCTCGTTGGGTGCCGCTGACTTTATTGCCAAGCCATGTGATGTGGAAAAGCTTAAAGATATGCTTTTAAACGCGCTCAAGGTGCAGGATGCCGAGCTTAATGAAATCAAAGCAGAACAAGAGTATGGTGGCTTGCTGGGCAATAGTTTGCCTATTCAGGCTTTGCATTTGCAGATCAGGCAGTTTGCAGATTCGCCATTTCCGGTATTGATTGAAGGTGAGTCTGGTAGCGGTAAAGAGCTGGTAGCGAGCAGCTTTCACCATGCAAGTGAGCGTTCGCTTCAGCCTTATTTATCTATTAACTGTGCGGCAGTCTCACCGCTGCTGGCCGAGTCTATTTTATTCGGGCATGCCAAGGGGGCATTTACAGGTGCAGTTGCGGCGCATTCGGGTTATTTTGAGGATGCGGGCGAGGGCACTTTGTTTCTGGATGAAATCGGTGAGTTGCCTTTAGAGTTGCAGGCCAAGCTGCTGCGCGTGCTGGAAAATGGCGAGTATCAGCGTATCGGTGAGACGCAGACACGCAAGAGCCGTGCACGTATAGTGGCCGCTACGAACCGGGATTTGCGTGCAGAGGTGCGTGCCGGTAAGTTCAGGTCAGATTTGTATCACCGTCTCAGCGTATTTACCGTGAAGGTGCCGCCATTGCGTGAGCTTGGCGAGGATAAGCATCTGCTGCGAGAGTATTTTACGGCTTTTTATGCGAACCAGATCGGTAAAGCGGCGTTTGAGCTGGATGCGAAGGCGCAGAGCCGCTGGCTGGATTATGTTTTTCCCGGTAACGTGCGCGAGCTGAGAAATATCGTGATTCGTTTAATTGCAAAATATGCCGGTAAAGCAGTTAAAGAAAATGAGTTGATTGCGGAGTTTGATTTAACAGAGCCCGAAGTGGCAGGTAATGAATTCAGTTTCAACAACGAAGCAAGCATGACAGCGCAGGCGCAGCGGCATTTACAGCGCCAGGCCAATGTCAGCCTTGATGCGGTTTTAAAAACCTGGGAGCGTGCCTATATTGAAGCTGCAATGAAAATGACACATGGCAACTTGAGTCAGGCAGCCAAGTTGCTGAATGTGAATCGCACTACGTTGTATAGCCGTATGAACACGCAGGATGATTACTAGCCTGGATGAGTGGCAGATACGTGCTTCTTGCTGACATTTATCCGGGTGTATGAGCGTTTCACTTGATCACGGGTATGAAACGCAGTGCAGTTTTTTATTGTAAAATTCCTTTATAGAATCCTGCGCGATCATTGCGCGTATTGACCAACATTTGGACTGGCAGGAACTAATTTGTACTATCCCCACTTTGGCTTGAAAGAGCCGCCATTCAAGATTACGCCGAATACGGATTTTTTCTTTTCAGGCGGCAATCGCGGCGCAATACTGGATGCGCTGGTTTATGCAATCACTAACGGTGAAGGCATCATCAAGGTCGTGGGCGAGGTGGGCAGCGGTAAAACCATGCTATGCCGTATGCTGCAAACGATATTGCCGGAAAAGATCGAGAGTATCTACCTTGCCAATCCGAGTGTCGCGCCTGAGGATGTTCTGCATGCAATCGCTTTTGAGTTGCAGCTCAAGTTGCCCAGAAATGCGGATCGCCTGAAAGTGATGCAGGCGTTGCAGGCGTATCTGCTGACGCGGTATGCGGAAGGTCGCCAGGTGGTGATATTTGTCGAAGAGGCGCAAGGTATGCCGCTTGCCACGCTTGAGGAAATCAGGCTGCTGTCGAATCTGGAGACCAAGCAGGATAAGTTGCTGCAGATTGTATTGTTTGGCCAGCCCGAGCTGGATGACAATCTTAATCAAGAGCATATACGTCAGCTACGTGAGCGTATTACGCATCGCTTTAGCCTGGGTCCGCTGCAAACCAGGGATGTCGGCGAGTACCTGATTTTCAGGCTGCGTGCTGCGGGCTATCATGGCCCGCACCTGTTTACCGATGCGGCCATTAAAAAACTTTCAAAAGCCTCGGAAGGCCTAGTGCGTCGGATTAATATTCTGGCTGACAAAGCTTTATTGTCAGCATTTGCGGATAATGTTCACCAGATTACGCCTAAACATGTCCATGCAGCTATCAATGACAGTGAGTTCGGCTTAAAACCCAAATGGTATCAATCAAGCTTGGCCAATATGTGGTCACATCGGAAATATGCATGGCCGGCAGTGATATCAGTGGCCATATTGGCCATGAGCCTGCTGGCAGCAGCGCTGATTTATAAAGGCAGCTCGCAGTCTATTGCCGGCGCCGGTGAAAAATCGGCGCATAAAAACGCGGTATTGCCAGCCGCAGCCTCTGCTGTCGAAAAAGCTCCTGTCGTTATTGATGCGCAGCAGCAGTTGGTGAATCAGCGTCTGGAGGCTATGCGTAATTTATTGGCAAGCACCGGCCCTGAAACCATATCTCTGCAAATCCAGTCGATTCCTGCCGTATTATCACCTGCCGGGTCGGTAGCCACCGAGCCAGGGCAGGACACCATGCTGAAGGCGGCGCTCGAAAAACTTGGCCGACAGCTGGAGATGGATAATATATATTTATACCGCATGCAGCAGCGTGATGGGATTTATACCGTAATTCTGTATGGCGCATTTGCGCAGCGGGCCGAGGCATTGGCCGCACTTGATGGCCTGCCTGCTGAAATAAAAGCCAATCAGCCCTATTTGCGTACCCTGGCGGGCGTGAAAAAAGATGTGGAGCTGTCGCAGAAAGTTAGTCCGGATACTTGATGTGCTCGGACTTTTTTCTCTTGCCGCATATTAAAACCGGTTATTTTCCCGGATACTTAAAAGCAGATTGTAACTTATTGTTGTGATTTGCTATTCCCTGCTATTTTTTGCGGTATTATTACCGGGATATAAATAGAAAAGTGGCCTGTAAGGCAGCTATTGGGAGTATTAAGCTATGGCAATCAATAAAATAATATTGATGCTGTCTATGACGATGATTTTAGGCGTGCCGGCTTGCGCGCATCAGTCCAAGATACAGCCATCTAAAGGCCATATTGATAATCAGGGCGCGACGGATGACCAGGCGCGTTCAAAATCTGCAGACAAGACAGCCGGCACTATCCCCAAACCGGTGACTGATCACGTTTATCTGCCGCCGCCAAAGCCCAAGGCTAAAGAACCAGTCTATAGCATTGTTGTATATGACACCCCGGTCAAGGAGGTGCTGTTCGCCATAGCCCGCGACAGCAAACTCAATATCGATATCCATCCATCCATTCAAGGCCGGGTAACGCTGAATGCCGTTGACCAGACGCTGCCGGCGATCCTGGAGCGGATTTCCAAGCAAGTGGATTTGACTTATAAAGTGCAGGGTAATGTGCTGACAATCGCGCCTGATCAGCCAGCATTGCGTACTTACAAGATCGATTATGTGAACATGACGCGCGACACCATCGGCTTTATCGGCGCTGCGGCTGAAATTTCCAGTACCGGACAAAGCGCTACTACCGGTACAGGCGGAAGTTCCAGTACCACCAGCACTAGCGGGAATGGTGCCAATAACAGTTCGCGTACCGCGGTTAACAGTGAGTCAAAAAATCGTTTCTGGGAAACCCTGGAAAGAAATATCAAGGATATTCTGGCGGAAACCGATAAAGAGATCGTGATTACCCGTCTTGGCAATCCGCAGGATGCGAATAAGAAATCTGATAAATCGGTGGCAGAATCCTCAAGTCAGCAAGATAAAGCGCAAAATCTACAGCAGGAATATACTGAATTTAAAACGCTTTATGCAGCTACGGTAATTGTTAACCGTGAAGCCGGAATTATTAACGTAAGGGCAACCAGCAAGCAGCATGAGCGTGTGCAGGAATTTCTGGATAAGGTGATGGCCAGTGTAAAGCGCCAGGTGCTCATTGAGGCAACCATTGTCGAAGTCCGGCTAAGTGATAGTTTCCAGGCTGGCATAGACTGGAGCCGTTTGAACAATGGCGCTAATAATAGCGGTTTTCAGTTCAGGCAGCAGTTGGGTGCACAAACCAGCAGCATTAGCGGTACCGGTAATAATTTCTCAACGACAGCCAATGCTTTTGGTGTCATCCCTAATGCCGGTTTTGTTGCGGGATACCTTAACCCAATCAGCCGAATCGGCAATATTGCGGCATCCATTAACTTGCTTGAGCAGTTTGGCACGACCAAAGTGCTGTCCAGTCCAAAACTGATGGTGTTGAATAACCAGACCGCAGTGCTGAAAGTGGTGGATAACATTGTTTACTTTACTGTTCAGTCGCAACAGTCACAGGGCTCTGTAGGTGGCGGTATTTTATCTACGGTTACCACAACGGCAAATACGGTGCCGGTCGGCGTGGTGATGACAGTCACGCCGCAGATTAATGACGGCGGCAATGTGAATATCAATGTACGGCCAACGGTTTCGCGGGTGCTCGGTTACAAGTCCGACCCTAATCCGAACCTGAAAATAGAGAGCCTGGTGCCTGAAATCCAGGTGCGCGAGATGGAGTCAATGTTGCAGATTCTGAGCGGTAATACGGCTGTGCTGGGCGGGCTGATGCAAGACGACATTCTGACAAATGATGATAAAGTGCCCGGCTTATCAAAAATACCTGGCATAGGCAAAGTGTTCACCGGTAAAAATGATGCAAACCGTAAAACAGAACTGGTGATTTTCCTGCGTCCAACGGTGATTGCGAACGCAAGCCTTGAAAGCGATGAGCTGGTGAATTATAAGCAGTACTTGCCATCAGCACAGTTGCAGAAAACGTTAGACGAAAGTGGCGAGAGGTAGTCGGTAGATGAGTTTACTGATTAAGGCGCTTGAATCGGCAGAGAAAGGCAAGCAGGCTGGCCTCAGAAAAAGCGGGGCAGGGGATGCTGCATCTGTTGACCTGGTGCTGGAGCCGTTGCCGGATGCACAGCCAGCTGCCGGTAACAAGGCACCGGGCCCGAATTCTGCCGCGGATGGCTTGCCTGGCAAGACTGCGTCTTTCAACACTGCCGCAGCAGGTGTGACAACAGCAAAGCCGCAATCAGAAAGTAAAAAACACAGTAATCATCAACTGGCAGCCAATGTATTTGTGGCTAATCAGGCTGCCCAGAATTCGACCTCGCCATCAGCTTTGTTAATGCTTGGGATTGCTGGAGCGCTAATTATCTGGCTCGGATTGCAGGGGTACCAGTATATAAATAAGCTGAATGTGCCCGAGGCTGTGCTTGTGCGGCCGCCATCTCAGGCTGGGGCTGCGGCAGGTACGGCAAGCCCTGCTGTACCTCCTGTGCAGGTCACCGAGCCGCAGGCGGGTGTTGAGGTGCCGGTTGCCGCGCGGGCATCAATCCCGGAGAAATTGGCTCTGCCTGCGAAACCGGCAGGAAATGCACAGGGCGCTGCTCATGAAGCGGCCGCAATTACCGGCGATACCAATGCTGCTACCGGGAGTGCTGCCGCCGACAGTAAAACCGCAGCAAAAAAAATGGCTGATAATCGTGCCGCTGTATATGCTGATATGCCAGATGATGGAGAGGCCGAGCCCAGGAAAAGCGTGCCGCTGAAGCTGGTCAGCAGAACACCTGCTGCTGGTGTCGACCCGACTTTGCTCGCTGCTTATCAGGCTTATAGCCGCGGGGATGATGCGGCAGCACAGAAACAATACCGGCAAGTATTGCAGGGCGATATACGCAATGTGGATGCGCTGCTCGGTATGGCAGCAATTGCTGTCAGGCAGTCCCGCTATGCTGATGCCAATGGCTGGTACCAGAAGGTACTGGAAGCCGAGCCAAGAAACAGCACGGCATTGTCGGCGATTGCCAATTCACAGATCGGTACTGAATCCGCAGCTTCTGCCACAGCAGATAATGCCGGCGCAGAAAGCCGCATTAAAAGCATGCTGGCACAGCAGCCGGAAGCCGCAAACCTGCATGCTGCATTAGGTAATCTCTACGCAACCCAGAATCAATGGCCATTAGCGCAGGCAGCTTATTTTAATGCCAGCCGTTACGCGCCCAATAGTGCGGATTATGCTTTTAACCTGGCAGTCAGCCTGGATCATCTTGGTAAACCCGGCCTCGCGTTGGCGCAATACCAGCGCGCACTGGAGTTGTTAAATAATTCAGGAGATGCATTAGGTGCCAGCAATCTTGATAAGGCGCAGCTGGAAGCCAGAATACAAACACTGCAGCATTAGTGCGGATTGCATGCGACCTGATAAAAAGAAGATGCTAAAAAAGATGTTAAATATGACTAAAACAAACCTATCAGAACAGGTTGAATTCAATGGTTGAACAGCGCCGTAAACTTCGCATTGGCGAGCTGATGGTGCAGCAGGGGTTGATCAGCAATGACCAGCTGCGTATTGCGCTGATTGAGCAGGAACATAATGACTTGCCCCTGGGGCGCTTGCTGGTGCGTCTGGGCTTTGTTACTGAAGCCATGGTGCGCGATACGCTCGCAAGCACTATCGGCACAGAAAGTATCGACTTGTCGACTGTGGTTGCGGATATCGAGGCTCTGCAAATGGTGCCGCAGGATTTTTCACGTCGTTATCATCTGCTGCCAGTCGCTTATGAACAAGCTAGCGGCGTAATGGTGGTCGCGATGGCCGATCTGTTCAACGTGGTTGCGCTGGATCAGCTGCGCGCTATGCTGGGCGGTAAGATTCAGCTTAAACCGGTACTTGCGGCGGAAGCGCAGCTTGAAGAGTTTATTGATCAGTTTTATGGTTATGAGCTGTCCGTTGACGGTATTCTGCGCGAAATCGAGACTGGTGAGATTGATTACCAGAGTTTGAGTGCGGCAGGCAATGAGTATACGCAGCCAGTGGTGCGGCTGGTTGGTTCGCTGCTAATGGATGCCGTTAAGCGCGGCGCTTCGGATATCCATTTTGAACCCGAACATGCCTTTTTGCGTATACGCTACCGCATCGATGGCGTGTTGCAGCAGATTCGCAGCCTGCACAAGAGTTATTGGGGTGGGGTCGCAGTGCGGCTTAAAGTGGTGAGCGGGCTTGATATTGCAGAAACACGTGCACCTCAGGATGGCCGGCTGAACATGAACTTATGCGGCCGACCGATTGATTTTCGCGTCTCGACACACCCGACGATACATGGTGAAAATATCGTACTGCGTGTGCTGGATCGCGAGAAATCGATTATCCCGATGGAACGTATGGGGTTGCGTGAGGATACCCTGGATGAGCTGCGCCTCATGATGACGCGCCCCGAGGGAATTCTGATCGTTACCGGCCCGACCGGCAGCGGTAAGACCACAACGCTTTACTCGCTGTTATCCAGCCAGAATACTACAGCAGTAAACATCATGACACTGGAAGATCCGGTGGAATATCCGGTAACGATGATGCGTCAGACTTCGGTAGCTGAAGTGAATAAGATTGATTTCGCCAACGGCATACGCTCGATTATGCGGCAGGACCCGGATATCATCCTGGTCGGCGAGATCCGTGATGAAGATACCGCCAGTATGGCTTTCCGTGCTGCGATGACCGGGCATCAGGTATTCAGCACACTGCACACCAATTCGGCTTTGGGTGTGTTTCCACGCCTGACCGATATAGGCATATTGCCAGATATTATGGCAGGCAATATCATTGGCGTGGTGGCGCAGCGCCTGGTGCGGGTGCTGTGCCACCACTGTAAGGAAGCTTATGTGCCGGATGAGTTCGAGCGTAAGATTCTGCGCCTTAAACCGGATAATAAGCCTCAGATTTTCAAAGCCAAAGGCTGCGGGCACTGCAGCCTTAATGGCTATCGTGGCCGTATGGCAATCATTGAGCTGCTGCGTATTGATAGTGACATGGATGCATTGATTTCACGCCGGGCACACCTGGATGAACTCCAGAAGATGGCGTTCGACAAAGGCTTTTCAACATTGGCGGAAGATGGCGTACGCCGTATTCTGGAAGGCCATACCAGCGTGGCAGAAGTCATGCGGGTGATTGACTTGACGAGTCGCATACGCGCCTGATTGATAGAAGCAGCCTATGCCTTCATTCAGTTATAAATCGGTTGATAAGCTAGGGCGCCCGGCGATAGGGCAGCTTGATGCGATTAATGAAGTGGATTTGGAGATCCGTCTTTCGCGGATGGGGCTGGACTTAATTACCTATCGCACCATTGCAAAGTCTGCAAATCTGTTTAACAGTAGTCGTGTCAGCAATCAGGATCTGGTCATGTTCTGCTTTCAGCTTGAGCAGCTCACCAGTGCAGGAGTGCCGCTGCTGGAGTGTTTAAATGATTTGCGCGAAAGCAGCAGCAATCTTTTTTTTCAGAAAGTATTAGGTGCGGTCAGTTCAGAGGTCGAGGGCGGCAAGATGCTTTCAGAAGCACTGGCACAGCATCCGGGCGTATTTAGCCAGGTGTTTGTAAGCCTGATCGCAGCAGGTGAGCATACAGGCCAGCTGCCGGTTGTACTCAATAATCTGTTCAATACCATCCGCTGGCAAGATGAGCTGATGTCGCAGACAAAAAAGCTGTTGGCCTATCCGGCTTTTGTGGCGGTTGTCGTGTTATGCGCCGTTATATTTTTAATGACCTACCTTGTGCCGCAGATGGTGTCATTCTTGCATAATATGGGGCAGGCGCTACCTTTAAACACTAGAGTGCTGATTGCGATTTCCAATGCGTTTGTCGGTTATTGGTGGCTGATTATAGGATTACCGGTTTTAATAGTGATCGGGTTGACTGCTGCAATTCGATCCAGCCCGGTCGCGCGCTATCGCTTTGATCTGTTCAAGCTAAGCTTGCCGGTGACCGGCCCCATTCTGCATAAAATTATCATGGCGCGTTTTGCGCGTTATTTCGCGCTGATGTATCAAACCGGGATCCCGATTCTGGATGCCATCAAGATCTGTGAAAACATTGTAGGTAACCGCGTTGTGGCCGATGCCCTGACGCGCGTACATGCACAGATCAGTTCCGGAGATTCCATGAGCGAGAGTTTCCGCAATGCAGGGTTATTTCCGCAATTGGTGGTACGCATGATCAAGGTCGGCGAAAATACGGGTGCTCTGGATAAGTCCCTTCTCAACATCAGTTATTTTTATGACCGCGATGTGAATGACTCCATGCAGAAAATGCTGAAAATGATAGAGCCTGCGTTAACCGTGATATTGGGCGGTATACTCGCCTTTATTATGTTCTCAGTGCTGGGGCCGGTTTATGATTCATTCAGCAAGCTTAAGATTTAACAACTGACCAGATCATGATCAAAGGTAATTTAAATAAAATAGTGCTTTGTGCCACGGCCGATAATTTACTGGCCGGGGTCTGGTATGCAGGCAAG
>Ga0208508_1000386_pt1 | contig 12167 bp, 8 predicted proteins | sample LakWasMeta1_LOW4_2_FD_183853 | JGI IMG/M metagenome (GOLD analysis project Ga0208508, IMG submission 183853) | Freshwater sediment methanotrophic microbial communities from Lake Washington under simulated oxygen tension - Sediment Metagenome... | ecosystem: Environmental > Aquatic > Freshwater >...
TCCGGAAACGCCTTCTTTTGCAATAACTTCGGCAGCAACGCTAATTTGGGAAGACCATATTTCATTGGGATTGTGTTCGACCCAACCTGGTTTTGGAAACAGTTGCTCAAAAGGTTTTTGGGATACGTTTACAATTTGTCCGTTGTGGTTGAACAGAATTGCTCTGGAAGAAGTCGTGCCTTGGTCAAGGGCGAGAATTAGTTTGTTTTCCATTTTGGTTGGTTAGTTTATGTTTTTTATATTTTATATTGTCCAATAAGCGAACTAAAAGTTTTTTTGCCACAGATTTTCACAGATTCTTTTATTGCTATTTTAATCTTTACTTGTTTTCATTCCAATCGAAATTCCTTCAACAGAAATCCATTGGCTACTGTTTTAAATTCATCGATTTGATTTAGCTTCCAAGTATCATCATAACCCAGTTCTTTGGCTAATAAATTCCCGACTTTTTCGCAAGAATCAATCGCTGCACGAGCATCCAAAAAGAGCAATCGTACTCGTCTTGCCAAAACATCTTCTATGGTTCTGGCCATTTCGTGACGGATTGCCCAAGCGACTTCGGCCATTGTGTATTCATAATTTGGATGTAATTTTTCTTTTAATTCAGGTTCTGTTTCCTGTAATTGCAAGATTTCAGAAATATCAGTCCCATAAATATACAAATGATTTTCCCGGTCTAATGTACTGGTTTTTTGATTGCCGTGAACAGAAATATGTTCTGTTTTGCAGGCTATTTTTGGTAAATGGTGTGCTTCTATGGCTTTTTCTATGATATCTTCGGCAATTTTCCGATAGGTTGTCCATTTTCCTCCAGTGATGGTGATTAATCCGGTCTCTGAAAGGATGATTTTATGGCTTCTGGAAACTTCTTTGGTGCTTTGCCCTTTTTTTTCTGGAGCCGCCAATGGTCTTAATCCTGCGAATACAGAGAGGACATCAGCTCTAGTTGGTTTTTTAGTCAGGAATCTTTGGGAGGTTTCCAGTACAAATTCTATTTCTTTTTCTAATGCTATGGGTTCTAAACTATGACTTTTTATCAAGGTATCCGTTGTGCCAACAACAATTTTGTCGTGCCAAGGAACTGCAAAAAGTACTCTTCCATCGCTTGTTTTTGGAATCATCAAAGCGTGTTGGCTTGGTAAAAAAGATTTGTCGAAAACCAAATGAATTCCTTGACTTGGCACAATGTATTTTTTATACACTTTGTCATTCATCTTCATAATCGAATTGGTAAAAACACCGGTTGCATTTACGACTGCTGTACCTCTTATTTCGTGTTTTTCGCCAGATTCCATATCTTCTATTATAACTCCAATGACTTTGTGATTTTTGTCCTTTAAAAGCTGAACTACTTTGGCATAATTTAAAACACAGGCACCATTTTCTATCGCAGTTTGAGCTAAATTGATGGCCATTCTAGAATCGTCAAATTGCCCATCTTGATAGGTTACTCCACTTCGTAAACCTTTTTGCTCGATGGAGGGAAGCAACTCTATGGTTTTTTCTTTCGAAATGTATTTAGATTTTCCCAAACTTAAACGTCCTGCCAGCAAATCATAAATTTTGAGTCCAATGGTGTAAAAATATCCGCCCCACCAATTGTAGTTTGGAATTACAAAAGATTGGTTTTTGACTAAATGCCCGGCGTTTTGTTCCATCAAACCTCTTTCTTTCAAGGCTTCGCGAACCAATGCAATGTCACCTTGCTCCAAGTAACGAACGCCGCCGTGAACTAATTTTGTACTTCGGCTGGAAGTTCCTTTGGCAAAATCTACCGCTTCAACCAAAATTGTTTTATAACCTCGGCTTGCCGCATCGACTGCGGTTCCTAAACCACTTGCGCCACCACCAATTATGATTATATCCCAATTTTGGGTTTGTTGGAGTTTTGCTAATTGTTCTGATCGTTTCATTTTGTAGTTGTGATAACGTAATCTAATTTGATTACAAAAGCAAACATAATGAAATAAATCGAAACTAAAAAGAAAATAATCGAAACTATTTTTTTTCTAAAAAATTCTTATCTTTACCCTGACATTAAAACTAAAAAATGGCTATTATTAACAGGAGACAAGAGGAAATACTCAAAGAATTAAACGAAAAAGGCTATGTAAATGTGGTTGATTTGTGCGAAACCCATAATGTTTCGACCGTAACCATTCGAAAGGACTTAAATTTTTTGGAAAACGAAAAGCTGTTGCATCGTACACACGGCGGCGCAAGCAAACAGCCTATTTATGCTTTTGATAGAGATGTTAATGATAAAGAGGAATTGCAAGTGAAACAAAAGCAACAAATTGCAAAAGAGGCTTTAAAATACATTAATAATAATGATTACATTATTTTAGGCTCGGGTTCAACCATTCATTATTTGGCCAGAATCATTACGGGATTTCAAAAATTGACCGTGCTGACCCCTTCATTAAGGGCATCTTTAGAACTTTGTAAAGATACAAACATAGACACAATCCAGCTTGGAGGAGATATCAGGAATAGTGCCACTTCGGTTGTGGGACCGATTGCAGAAGCCATTTTGAGCCAGTTTTCGTGCAATAAATTATTTTTGGGAACGGATGGGCTTCATTTGGATTTTGGATTAAGTACTTCAAATGCAATGGAAGCGCATCTCAATCAAGCTATGATTGATGTTGCCGAGAAAGTTATTGTCTTGGCCGACTCTACAAAAATGAACATTCGGGGGTTTGGTAAGATTTGCAATTTGGATAAAATTGATGTGCTGATTACGGATCAAGACATTGATATTGAAATCAAAGTCAAACTCGAAGAAATGGGAATTGATGTGGTTTTGGCTGGGAAATAAGAAAAATTTTGGCTAAAAAGCTCTATAAATTATCGCAACATTACTTTGCAACACTACAATAAAATTTACTTTTAAAATTTCCAAATACCCGATATTTAAAAAATTCTTCTACTTTTGTCGCAGAAAAACAAAGCAATGGCAAAGAATTTAGTTATAGTGGAGTCACCTGCAAAGGCGAAAACAATCGAAAAATTTCTAGGAAGCGACTACCAAGTGGAGTCAAGTTATGGGCATATTGCCGACTTGCCTTCTAAAGAAATTGGCGTTGATGTAGAGAATGGTTTCAAACCTAAATACGAAGTTTCGGCTGATAAAAAAGCATTGGTAAGCAAATTGAAAACACTAGCCAAGAATGCCGAAATGGTTTGGTTAGCAAGTGATGAGGATCGCGAGGGGGAAGCTATTTCTTGGCATCTTTCCGAAGAATTAAAATTGGACAAAAAGAAAACTAAGCGAATTGTTTTTCACGAAATCACGAAATCTGCAATTCTTAAAGCAATTGAAAATCCACGTGAAATTGATTATAATTTAGTCAATGCACAACAAGCTCGTAGAGTTTTAGACCGTTTGGTGGGTTATGAATTATCGCCGGTGCTTTGGAGAAAAATAAAAGGAGGACTTTCTGCCGGACGTGTACAATCTGTTTCAGTTCGTTTGATTGTGGAGAGAGAAAGAGAAATCCAGAATTTCAATCCAATAGCTTCTTATTCGGTTGTTGCCGAATTTACGAACGAATCAGGAAAATCATTCAAAGCCAAACTGCCAAAGAATTTCAATACCAAAAAAGAAGCCGAAGATTTTTTGAAAAAAAATATTGGTTCTACATATAAAGTTTCAGATTTAGAAACAAAACCTACCAAAAAATCACCAACAGCACCTTTTACCACTTCGACTTTGCAACAAGAAGCCGCGAGAAAATTGTACTTGCCTGTTGGAATCACAATGCAATTAGCGCAGCGTTTATACGAAGCCGGACTCATTACTTATATGAGAACGGATAGCGTGAACTTGTCAAAAGACGCGATGGATGCAGCTCAAGCTGAAATCATCAAGTCTTATGGAAAGGAATTTTCTAATCCAAGAACTTTTGTCAATAAAAGCAAAGGAGCACAAGAAGCCCACGAGGCAATTCGTCCAACGGATATGTCGCGACACACCGTAAAGATTGACAGAGACCAAGCGCGTTTGTATGATTTGATTTGGAAAAGAACCTTGGCTTCACAAATGAGTGATGCTGAATTAGAAAGGACTAACGTTAAAATTGCAGCCAATAATCACAGTGAAATATTCACTGCATCTGGTGAAGTTTTACTTTTTGAAGGTTTCTTGAAAGTCTATCTCGAAGGAAATGATGACGACGATGATGAGCAAGAAGGAATGTTGCCTGCGATGAAAGTCAACGAAAAATTACAAAATAATTACATCACAGCCACCGAAAGATATTCTCGTCCGGCGGCAAGATATACCGAAGCTTCTTTGGTAAAAAAACTGGAAGAATTAGGTATCGGTCGTCCATCGACTTATGCACCAACAATTTCTACAATCATCAACAGAAATTATATCGAAAAAGGAAATCTTGACGGTCAGGAACGCAATTATACCCAACTGACTTTGCAATCTGGAAAAGTAGGCGAGAAATTGCTTAAAGAAAATACGGGTTCCGATAAAGGAAAATTGGTTCCTACAGATATTGGAACTATCGTTACGGATTTCTTGGTCAAAAATTTCGAAAACATTTTGGATTATAATTTTACTGCCAAAGTAGAAGAGGATTTTGATGAAATTGCCGAAGGAAATATCGAATGGACAAAGATGATGCAGGAATTCTACAATAAATTTCACCCAAATGTGATTGATGTAGAAGCCAATGCCGATAGAGAAAGTGGCGAGAGAATTCTTGGTAAAGACCCAAAAACAGGAAAACAAGTCTCTGTTCGTTTAGGGAAATTTGGTCCAATGGCACAAATTGGTGAAGCGGATGATGATGAGAAAAAATTTGCCAGTTTGATGAATGACCAAAATATTGGTAACATAACTTTGGAAGAAGTCTTGGATTTGTTTTTGTTGCCAAAAAAATTAGGTACATATAAAGGAGAAGAAGTTGAGGTAAGCAATGGTCGTTTTGGACCTTATGTGCGTCACGGAAGTGTTTTTGTTTCTCTACCAAAAGGCGAAAATCCATTGGATGTTTCCGTAGAAAGAGCCAAAGAATTAATCGACGAGAAAGCCCAAGCCGATGCGCCAATTGCAACTTATAAAGGAGAAGGTGTTCAAAAAGGAACAGGTCGCTTTGGCCCTTTCATCAAATGGGACGGCATTTTTATTAATGTGAGCAAGAAATACAATTTTGATAATCTTTCTCAATCTGACATCGAAGAATTGATTGAAGATAAATTGCAGAAAAATATTGACAAGGTTTTACACAACTGGAAAGAAGAAGGTATTTTGGTCGAAAAAGCCCGTTGGGGAAGATCAGTAATTACCAAAGGAAAAATCAAAATTGAATTGAGCAAAGACATTGATGCCACTAAATTAACATTAGAGGAAGTTCAAGAAATGATTGCCAAGAAAACGCCAGCAAAGAAAGCGGCTGCCAAAAAAACCACGACAGCAAAAAAACCTGCTGCAAAGAAAATTGCCACAAAAAAGAAATAATATATGGAATTTGATTTTCTAAAACCTTTAGATAATGAAATCCTTCAGTTTATTAAGGAGGTTTCTTCCCAGCAATTGGGAAGTAAAGTGGTTTTTCATACGGATAAGGATTTTCCAGATCTGAATAAAATTAAAATTGCGATAGTTGGAGTTTTGGAGAATCGTGGTGATGTAAACCAAGAACAGGAAGTAGATTTGACCCACATTAGAAAAGAATTGTATGCACTGTTTCCGGGAAATTGGAATGCTTCTATTGCTGATTTGGGGAATATTCTCGCTGGAAATTCGTGTGGCGATACTTATTTTGCCTTAAAAAAAGTAGTTTCGAGCTTAATTAAAAAGAAAATTATCCCTATCGTTATTGGTGGTTCGCAAGATTTGACTTATGCGCTTTATAGAGCTTATGACGATTTGGAACAAATGGTAAATCTGGTTTCAATTGATAATAAATTTGATTTTGGAAAAGAGAGCGATGCTGTTTCAGCTTATTCGTATTTGACCAAAATAATTATTGAAGAACCAAATAATCTATTTAATTTCAGTAATGTCGGATTTCAGACCTATTATAACTCGCAGGAAGAAATTGATTTGATTGATAAATTATTCTTTGATGCATATCGATTGGGAGATATTTCAAACAACATAGCCATTTCTGAACCAGTTTTTAGGGATGCTGATATTGTGAGCATTGACTTGAATTCCGTTAAATCTTCTGATTCAGGTAATTTTACTTCTTTTAAACCTAACGGATTCAATGGAAAAGAAATTTGTGCCTTGTCGAGATATTCAGGAATAAGCGACAAAGTCTCGCTTTTAGGTATTTTCAATCATAATAATTCCAAACAGGAATCAGTTCTGATTGCTCAAATTATTTGGTACTTTATCGAGGGTTATCATTACCGTTCTAATGAATATCCTTTTGGTAGTAAAGAAAATTATATAAAATATATCATACCTTTGGAAGAGGAACTAATATTTTATAAAAGTAATAAAACAGATAGATGGTGGATAGAAATACCATTTATTTCAAATAGCAATAATAAGTTAAAGAAAAGTACGTTATTACCTTGCTCTTACGAGGAGTATTTGGGGGCTTGCAATCAGGAAATTCCTGAAAGATGGTGGAAGGCTCAACGTAAAAACATAGTGTAATTTATCGTTAAACGACATATAAATTCGTACTAAAAGGGTCGATAGACTAAACAGTATTATTAAGTTTTATAAGATAAAACTTAATATATAATATGATTTTAAGCTTTTTATCGATGTTTTTAGTATTTAATCGATAAAATATTTTTTTCTTAGCAAATTTAATTTTAGTTTTGGACTATGGAATAAATAGTACTCTAAATAATTGTTTTATTAAATAATAATAAATAGGTTTACGGACTTAATAATAATGAATATATAACCCTAATTAATATGAAGAAGCTTATTGCGTTTGCTGCAATTTTAACCTTACTAATTGGATGTGGTAAAACATCCGACAAAGGAGAGTTAGTTGGTGTTAAAGGTGCAAAATGGCATCCTGAAAAACCTTACGGGATGACTTTGGTTCCAGGAGGTTCCTTTATTATGGGAAAATCCGATGAAGATGTGGCCAATGTTGGTGATGCAACTACAAAAACAGTTACAGTTCGGTCTTTCTATATGGATGAAACAGAAATAACCAATAGAGAATACCGTCAATTTGTAGAATGGGTAAAAGATTCTACAATGAGAGTTCGATTGGCTATTCTTGCTGACGAATCCGGAATAAAACCTGGCGATGGAAAAGCTAATGGTAAAGGTAAAAACTCAGGAAGTATTGGAGATTTTGCTTTTAATGATCAGGATCCTGAAAAAATGACTGCTTATGATAAGTATATGTATGATAACTATTATAGTATTGGTACAGATGACGATCCTTATGCTGGCAGAAAACTCAATCACAAAGTAAAACTGATTAAAGACACTAAGTTATATCCTGACGAATATTATACAGAAGTTATGGATTCAATGTATTTGCCGTTAGAAGAATCTTATAACGGTTTAAGAACAATTGATGTCAATAAACTAAAATTCCGTTATTCATGGATGGATATTCAAGCTGCTGCCAAGGCTAAAGTTGGAAAGCGAAAAGATTTCATCAGAACAGAACAAGTAAAAGTATATCCTGATACCACAACTTGGATTAAGGATTTTTCTTATTCCTATAATGAACCAATGCACAATGATTATTTTTGGCATCAAGCTTATGGAGATTATCCTGTAGTAGGAGTGAATTGGAATCAGGCAAAAGCTTTTTGTGCTTGGAGAACGCTAAATAAAAACAGCTATATAAAATCTAAAAAGAAAGGCCACGATCAGATAAATAATTTCAGATTGCCTACTGAAGCAGAATGGGAATATTCGGCTAGAGGAGGTCTTGAATCAGCTACTTATCCTTGGGGTGGACCTTATACTAAAAATGACAGAGGTTGTTTCCTTGCCAATTTCAAACCAATGAGAGGTGATTATGCGGCGGATCAGTCTTTATATACAGTAGAAGCAAAATCGTATGAGCCAAATGGCTACAATCTTTATAATATGGCAGGAAATGTTGCCGAATGGACTGATTCAGCTTATGATCCAAATGCTTATGAATATGTATCGTCAATGAATCCAAGTAATATGGATACTTCGAATAAACGTAAAGTCGTTCGTGGAGGTTCTTGGAAGGATGTTGCTTATTTTCTTCAAGTAGGTACTCGTGATTATGAATATGCAGATTCTGCAAGAAGTTTCATTGGATTTAGAACCGTTCAGGATTATATGGGAACTCAAGCAACTGAAAAAATTAAGAAAAAAAAATAAACTAACCTAACTAGCAATTAAATTAACCTTAAAAGATAAAAATTATGGCATTAATAAGTAAACAAAAGATGAATTTTGCATACGGAATGGGAGCGGCAGTAGTAATTATTGGAGCTTTATTCAAAATAACACACCTTGAATTTGGTTTCATAACAGGAAATTTAATGCTTACTATAGGTCTTGTTGTTGAAGCTGGAATTTTTGCTCTTTCGGCATTCGAACCAGTAGATGACGAACTGGATTGGACCTTGGTTTATCCTGAACTTGCCAACGGCGAAGCTCGAAAAAAATCAGTTAAAACAGAAACTCCTTCAGATGCAGAAGGGATGTTGTCTAAAAAATTGGATGCAATGCTTAAAGATGCTAAGATTGATGGAGAATTAATGATGAGTTTGGGAAACAGTATCAAAAATTTTGAAGGTGCTGCAAAAAGTATTATGCCTACAGCAGATTCTATTGCTTCTACTAAAAAATACAGCGAAGAATTAACTTTGGCTGCAGCCCAAATGGAATCTTTAAACAGCTTATATAAAATACAAATACAAAGTTCTTCAAGGAATGCTCAAATAAATGAAGAAGTAGTAGAAAATAATATAAAATTAAAAGAGCAAATGCAGTCTTTGACTTCTAACTTGTCTTCATTGAACAATGTTTATGGCGGAATGCTTTCTGCAATGAGTAACAAAGGATAATTAGTTTCAAACTATAGTAAAACAATAAAACTAATTACTAGAAAATATGGCAGGAGGAAAATTAACCCCTAGACAGAAGATGATAAACCTAATGTATCTGGTTTTTATCGCGATGTTAGCATTAAATATGTCCAAAGAAGTATTATCGGCTTTTGGAATTTTGAATTCAAAAATTATTGAATCCAATTCAATTACTGATGAGAGAAATGAAAATTCGTTTGGACAACTATCCCAAAAGGCTCAGGAACAACCTGGACAATATGGTGAAAAAAAACTCATAGTTGAGAAAATCAGAAAAATCTCAAAAGAATATTGTGATTATTTAGAAGGTATTAAAACTATTATTACCAGAAAAACCGAAAAAGATGCTCAGGGCAATTTCATGTACGAGCAAATGGATAAAGGTGATTTAGTGGATAGATTGTTTTTTAAAGGTGAAAAACCATCCAAAGACGGACAAGAGTTTTTAGATAAAATTAAAAACTATCCAGCACAAATAAAAGAAATTGCAGGCAGTAAACTTCCAGAAGTTGAAATTAATAAAATTGAAAAGAGATTTGCAACCAACCCTATTAAATCTAAAGAAGCAGGCGCTACTTTACCTTGGATAGATTATCACTATAAAGGATTCCCTTTAATTGCAACGGTTACAAAATTAACTCAATTGCAAGCCGATGTGAAAGCTACAGAGAGTGATGTAATGGCGTCAATGTTTCAATCAGATTTGATCGCCGCAGCTTCACTTACAGCTTACCAGCCAATAGTGGTTCTTGAGAAATCTGTTTTCTTTCAAGGAGAAGCGGTAAAAGGGAAAATTATATTAGGAAAATTCGATCCAAAATTAATTGCTAAATCAGTAGTTGTTAATGGCTCAAGTGTACCAGCTTTAGCAGGTCAGGCTAATTTTTCTTTCGGTTCAGGTAATATTGGAGAGCATCCTATAACTGGGTCTTTTAATTTTGATGAAAACGGCAAAGTAATTAGTTTGCCAATAAATGATAAATATGTTGTTGTGGCAAGACCAAAATCAGCTACAATATCTGCCGATAAAATGAACGTTGTATATCGTGGGGTTGTAAATCCAATGACTATTTCATTTGCAGGAATATCTGCTGATAAAGTTACGGCCACTGCACCAGGTTTGTCACCTGCTGGAGCACCGGGATCATATAGTATGCGACCAGGAACAGGAACTGAAGTTGTTATAAACGTTGTAGGTAGACTACCTGATAATTCAATAGTTTCTGATAGAAAAACCTATAGAATAAAAGGAATTCCAGCTCCAGTAGGAACGATTAGAGGGGAACCAGGTGTTGTAAAAGGACCTAAATCAAGTTTAGAAATTTCAACAATAGGTGCAAAATTACAAGATTTCGATTTTGAAGTTGGTTTAGATGTTGTTGGATTCAATTTTAAAGTATCAGGATTGCCAACAGTGGTTGTACAAGGAAATAAATTAAATGCTCAATGTAAATCTGTTCTTTCAAAAGTGGGTAGAGGCGATCAAGTTACCATTTCAGAAATTAAAACTAAATTAGTTGGAGCGGGTAGTTATTTATTGCCAAGAACTGCACCGGTAATTTATGAAATACAATAAATAAGGAAGTTTGACACAAAGCTACTTCAATAACTTATAATGAAATTATGATGAATACGAGAAATTTTTTAATAGTTGTTATTTCCATTCTTGGGAGTGTGGCTTCTTATGCACAACCTAATTTGCTTAACGCAAAGATTCCCGAAGAAATAGGACTTAAGTCTGCCGCACAACTCATTTCAGACAATGACAAACCGTTAGAATATGGGTATGTTGATGATAGAGATGTTTTGATGGGAAAAACAGTTTGGGAAATTATTGATTTAAGTGAAAGAATCAATTTTCCTTTGTATTTTCCAATAGATACCGCAAACATTGGTTCTGACAGACGTTCATTATACGATGTTTTGACTAAAGCGATTCGAAGTGGAGAAATTACCGAAGTATATTCAGATAGTTATTTCAATACCAAAAAATCGTACAAAGACATTGCAGCATCTTTAACTCGTATTGACACAACTGATGCAGGAAAAGAGCAAATTAATGCTGGTATTGCAATTTCACCAGAATATATTGTAAAACAAGACCTTACGGCTCAGGATGTTACTCAATATAAAATTAAAGGATACTGGTATTTTGACAAACGTCAAAGTGAATTGAAATACAGATTACTTGGTATTTGTCCAGTTACTCCGGATGTTTATACGATGAACAGTGATGAAAAAGATTACATTGAATTGTTCTGGGTATTTTTTCCGGCTTCAAGAGACGTGTTGCACGAAGCAAAAGCTTTTAATAATAAAAATTCGGCAATGCCAGTTTCTTTTGATCAAATTTTAAATTCGAGACATTTTAATGCTGTAATTTATCAGGAAGAAAACGTTTATGGCGACAGAACAATTGTGAGTTATATGAAAGATAATGCGCAAAATCAATTACTGGAAGCAGAAAGAGTGAAAGAAAAAATTCGTGATTTCGAAGAGGATATGTGGAATTATTAAATTTCATTTCAAATTTTCATAAAGAACTCTTGCCTTAATAGCGAGAGTTCTTTGTTTTTAGATATTGCGCAGTTTTTGCACTTCTAATTTTACACTTCAAAAATGATAGATTATTTAATAATAGGTTCAGGATTAGCAGGTATTTCATTTTCCGAAATTGCCTTGCAAAACAATAAATCTATTTTGGTTATAGATAATAATTCTCAGAATTCTTCAAAAATTGCCGGAGGTTTGTATAATCCGGTAATTTTAAAACGGTTTAGTGAAGTTGGACAAGCAAAGGAACATTTGATGATTATGAACGATTTTTTTTCAATTTTGGAAAAAAAACTTGATTGCAAAGTGAATTTTGAATTGCCCATTTTGAGAAAATTTTTTTCGATTGAAGAGCAAAACAACTGGTTCACAGCTTCAGATAAAGTAAATCTCGCTCCTTTTTTGTCTACTAATTTAATTTCCAGAAAATATTCGTCGATTGATTCTCCTTTTGGATATGGTGAAGTCTTGCAAACTGGCTATGCAGACACCGCATTATTACTGAATAAATACAGAGAATACCTTATAAAAAATCAATTATTTCTTGAGGAATCTTTCGATTATTCTCTTTTGCAGGAAGAAAGCGATAG
>Ga0208508_1000388_pt1 | contig 12154 bp, 11 predicted proteins | sample LakWasMeta1_LOW4_2_FD_183853 | JGI IMG/M metagenome (GOLD analysis project Ga0208508, IMG submission 183853) | Freshwater sediment methanotrophic microbial communities from Lake Washington under simulated oxygen tension - Sediment Metagenome... | ecosystem: Environmental > Aquatic > Freshwater >...
CGGTGAGCCATGCCCCATGCGCCACACCAGACCGCTAAAGTGGTAGGCGTCGCCAGCCCCGTCCAACAGCGTCGGATCGCCCGCATTGACCAACTTGCTGCCGAATACATCGAATCCTGGATTAGCTTCTGCCATTTCCAACAGCGCTTTCAGCCAGTGTGGTTCGGCGAATGCATCAGGATTGATCAATCCGATCCATTCAGACTCCTCCGATGCCGCTTCGATCGCAAGATTATTGCCTCGCGCAAAACCTGTGTTCCAATCGAGAGCTATCAATCGCACCAAAGGAAACCGCCGCGCAATCTCGATCGATCCATCGGAGCTCGCGTTATCCACCAGAATGATCTCATGCGGCTTAACCGTCTGATCCATCAATGCCGTCAAACATCGCTCAAGAAACTTCTCGCCGTTCCAATTGACGATGATAACTGAAACCTTATCAAATACGTCATTTTCACTCATTTATAAACCCGCATTTGAGTGGCTGAAAAAATCATGCCCTTGATGGGTCATACTGTCCACCACTTATTACGCCTAAAGGAAGTTTCGCCAATCTTTATCTACCGGGCTATCAACATTGATCGAAATGAGCGGTCACTTTGTTTGGCCTAAGACTTTGCAAGAATGATAATACCTTCCGGCGTGAACCGCTTTTTCAGATCTGCGGAAACCCCCACATCAAAAGAATCGAGTATTTCCCATAATTTATCAGAGGTTGGGACTCCACCAAGCCCTGCAAGATTGAGGGTGCAGCGAACCGAGTTGCTAAAAAGATTATCCAGGCTAGTGCTGGTGGGGGCGACTAGATCAAGAGTCAGTCCTATATTACTAGCCATGTCTCGTAAATAAGATGGATGAAACAGCCATTTGTCGTCCAAATTGCGCGTCCATGGCTTAACCCGTGGCACACCAAAACGAGCCTCATAGTCATGGCACATAGCTTTAAAGAAAGACAGAAGTCTAGGATCCACATCGTACTCCAACTCCGCGAGTAGCGTCAGATAGATGGTAGTCATGATATGCCCACCGATTTCCAGCGGCTCGAACAGAAGAATTTTTCCGCCTGGACGGAGCCATCGAGCCGCGTTCTTAAGAGCTGCTTCAGGATCAAACATGTGGTGTAAAATGGAGCCGCCGATAATCAAGTCAAAGGTGTTGTCGACAAAAAAATCTTTGTGAAGATCAAAGCAGTAGGCTTCGATGCGACCCTCAAGATTCGGCATATGATCCTGAATGCCTACCAAAATCTGGAGCAGTTGAGGCGAAATGTCATTAGCATAGATCACAGAGTTTGGCATCAGCTCCGCTGCTGCGAAGACTGAGTTGCCGCTGCCTGAGCCAATATCGAGAACTCTGAGGGAGGACTGTCGATCCACGCCTGCGAAATCAAGTGCTTGTCCTACAAGATATTTCCAATGGTCGTTGTTGGTATAACGGGCGTGGTAGGTCTCGGCGTTCTCCAAGAACTGTTTTGTGACTCCAACTGGTCGCCATTTTGAATCAACATGAACTCGACCATCGAGTCGAGTCGAGATATTCTGTTTCAATGTTAAGGGTGGTAAATTCAAATGACACCTCTGAAAATATTTCAAAAAATTAAGTATGGTAGTTTACTTCAGGTTAATTAAACACTCAGGTCTATTACGAGTAGTTACCTATCCGTTTAATTAGCCCCGAAAGCCCCTCGCGTCTCAACACCCCAATTGTTGATTTGGTGATATGAATTCCAATGCTTGGCGAGCAGACTCCTTGTAACACCCGCCCAACTATTGTTCTCTGTTTAGTGTCAACGCCGTTCTTCCACCAACTTTGGAAGCACGGCTCTACTACACTATAAGGCTCAGGAAATGCCTTCTGTATATCTTGTCTTGCTCGGTAAAGCTGCCGTGCTTCAAGCGGAATAGCTTCACCATTTTCGTATTGGCCGTAATACCACCCCCCATAACGAGCATCACCTTGTCCCTCAGCAAGTAAATCTTTTCCATAGGTATCCCATAGCTCGTGAGCAATCGTCTGGTTGGAGGCATACTTCGTGAGCATACCGAAGCCAGCCCCATTATCGTAACTGGTAAAGTGATAAAATCGCAGTGGCACGTCCGCAACAAAGAACGCACCAGTTTCATCCTTGGAAAGACGGCGATGAGCGATATTCCATGTCGCAACATTGCAGCCCCGGTCTCGAACAATACCCAGACCGCTAAAAAAAGCAGGGGCAAGATCACACCAGCGCTGATCAGTAAAAAGACCAGCCGGAATGTCATCTCGACAGAAAAGGCGCAGTCGTTCAGCCCACCAGCGGATAAAATCCAGCCCTTGACCAGAGGTTCTTGCTGCGAAGAAGCCAAGATTATAGATACCGTGCTTCAACGCTGAAATCTCATTATCCTGTATTGCATTAATATCCTGCTCAACATCAAGCAAATGCGGAGTTAGTAAAATTTCATGCTGATCGAGCAATGCGTCAAGTGAGGCTAATGAACTAAATACCTTGATGTCTGGGTCAAGATACATGATTTTATCGATTCCTGGGCGTTGCGCGAGCAATTCAGCGGCTGGCCCCTTCACTGCTGTGCAAAGCTCAACAACGGCATGACCGAATGCCCAAGCCTTCCAGTTTGGCAAGCCAAGCTGCTCAATTGTCAGAATCTCATCGAATGGCTCCTGCTTGAGATCAAAATCAATTGGCAGATCATCTGAAAAGAGTAACACGAACGTCCAGTCAGGATGAAAATGCTTAACCGATTTTGCCAGAACCCGTGCCTTGGGAAGATAACTTTTTGTGATTGAGGTATAAACGAGCATTATTTTTTTAACTCCTGCGTTGTTTTTAGAACAGATTGAATCGCCTTCAATATTTCCTCTGGCGAGGAACCTAATGGAACAACTTTCCCCAACTCATATTGTTTAACGCGATTGCCTTGCGCACCAATGTCAAATGCAACAATTGGCAACCCCATTTTCATTGCCTCGGAAATTGTGTAACTGAATGTTTCTGGGACAATTGAAGGCATTAAAATTACGTTAATACCTCTCCTGCTTAGGATTATCGGCAGTTCGTTTGGAGTGTAGCTACCATGAACATTAATCTTTGGCAAAGTATCCACAATACTAGATCCTACAACTGTGATTGGAATATCCAGGTCCTGCTCATTGATATGTTCGCAAAGGGCTTTAACTACATCACCACCTTTAATATGGGACAGAGTACCCAAAATACCAATGTGCAAAGGCCCAGTCACGTCCAGTTGATTATCACATTTAAAGTAATTAATGGCATGAGGAACCACCTTTACTTTACTGTCTTCCAGATAAAAAGCTTTACGCACAATTTCAATTGATGATTGATCAAAAAAAGTAACCGTAGTTGCCGCTTCAAAAAGATCAGCAAAGGGCTTGCGCCATTCAGTTATATCAATAGCTCTATTCTTTTTAGGATACCAACCATGATACCAGCCGAGGTTTTTCTTTAGGCAAATTTTACACACTCCAAAATCCTTTGGTACACCGCAATACTTGTCATCAAGATCTGAAAGATGGGGAGAGGGGCACAAAGCATAAAAATCATGTATCTTAAAATTTAATGTTGCATGTAATGTCCGGGTAAGGGCGACAATATTTGAAACAGCTATTTTAATATCTGGATAACCATATAAAGAATTTAGAACAATGCTCGCGCTATGGGATACCGAAAGAACCTCGAACAATTCTTCAACAGAAGGTGTGAAGAAAAGCATTTCGTTCCTTTTACCAATCCATTGAACATACCAAACAGCATCAAAACAGTAGACTCTTAAAACTGTACCACCATCAGCATGTATCATTTTCGCCAACTCATAAGCATAGGCGTTAGACCCGCCCCCCCCATTATGATCAAAAAGTATAGTTGGATTTATGATTAATTTCTTTTCAAGGTAAGTATGAAGTAAGCCAATTTTATGCTGACTATAATGCCTTACTACAGCGTCTACTATCGACTGAATTTTTTTTCGATTCACATCGGCGTAAAGATATACTAGCCGCTTTAGGCCATTAAAGCCTGGATGTTTTTGCCGATAACTCTGATAAAACCGAATAAGTCGCATAACTTCGCGCATTGGTTTTGTAAGTCGCCATGAAGTTGATAAGCGCAAAGCCTCGATTTCATGGCGCAGCTCGTTTTCCTGGTGTTGGAGAATAGTCATTTGCCCATCATGCTCGGCTATGAGATTAACAATTTGCCCATCGTGTTCGGCTATGAGATTAACAATTTGCCCACCGAGCTCAGCAATTTGCCCGTCTCGCTCAGCGATTTTCCAATCTTGTCTAGCCATATAACTAAGTGCGGGGGCAAGTTCATTGAGGTATATAGCAGCTTGTTGAACACAATTAAGCACTTCTATTTTTTCAATCGACCACTCATCCGTAGCAACCTTGACCAGCGTCTGATACATATCAACTACAACCTGTGGAACAGCAGGATCCGATATTAATTCGTTTATATTAAATTTCGTATGGCGCAAGTCAGCATCAAGAAATTTATTTTCGTATTTTATGAGCTCATCTGGATTAAGCTCGTCTTTGAGTTCCAACGCTTCTGCTATACGTGTAAGCTCGACACCCGGTTGCTCCATCATGTTGTCATAGTCAACCATTACTCGGTGGCTACCGCTTGTTTCTAGGATGCTCGGCAACACATGTTCAAGCCACAAATAGCATGATTTTTCTTTTTCAATACGGTCACGAACATTAAGTGACTCAGCCACACTAAGCGGATTTCTAATCGCAATTACATAACTGACATTAAGACCTAATTCATTGAAAACATCCTGCCAGAATGGCAGCAATCTCGCCACTCGAGGATCTTTTATAGCGAACACATTAGCTGATTGTATTTTTTTACGCAGCAATTCAATCGCCCTTAATCTCAACTCAGAAAAAGATTCACTTTTTAGATGAGCCCGCGTAATTGGTGACAACGTATGCCACTCATGAGACAACGTTAACAGTACATCTACATTGATACTCACGACTTCATTGTCTTCAAAAAAACCTTTGTCATTTACCCCGGGCATAGCCGCTTGTAAATTGGTACCAAAATCCGCACCAAGCACTTTCAACCCACGCGTAATTGCACTGGTACCACTGCGATGCATACCTAGTACGACAATCAATTTATTGCTCTTCATTTTTATCCTTTCTTCCATCTCCAATCCTGAGCTTACTGAAGCTCAATCTCAGGATAGCAACTAAAATCAACAATGCCCGTCGCCAAACTTTCTGAATCTTGGAGCACTCTAAACATGGCAACATCAATCGTGCGGTGGAGGTAAGTTTCACTACCATCTACATCCCCAACCACCCCAGCATTCAGAAAATACACGCCTGGATTTAATACGCAACAAAATCGGAACTCAATCCGATAGTTTGACCCTGCTTCCACATAGGCTAAGCTGTCTCTGGCTGTGCTAGCTGACACACCGCCGCCCAACTCCACTCCAGAAGTGGTCTTAATTAACATACCAAAGCGCACGTTGCTTGCGCTCCTTGTGAACTGCACAATATAAGTGTAACGATAAGTCTTACCACGGACTACGTTGTTGACCTGCTCATCCACTAACGTCAGTACAGCTGGTGATTCAATATAGGCTCCATGTGACTCGTACTCAATAGTGCTGCTGGGCTTGAGGTTAGGATCAAAACTTTCTTGCAGCTCTTGTATGTGATTAATGGGCGTGTAATCTTCGTGGGATGTGCCTTCAACGTCATTGGTAGATTTGGCAACTCGCTCATCTGCTCGACGAATTTGCTCACGAATGACGTCACGTTTATCCGCTGAGGCGTAGAGCAACTTTTGGTAACGGCCTATAATTTGTTTGGGAACACCAACCGCTAGTTTTTCGCCCGCGTCCATTAGCACTGCACGATCACAAAGTTCAACAATGGTGCCCCCTGAATGAGACACAAATAGGATGGTTGCGCCGCTGGCTCGGATAGCTTCGATACGGGAGAAGCACTTACGCTGAAACAATTCGTCACCCACGGAGAGCGCTTCATCCACTATCAAGATTTCTGGATTCACGTTAATGGCCACCGCAAATGCCAAGCGAACCATCATCCCGCTGGAATAGGTTTTCACCGGTTGTTCGATATAGTCACTAATATCAGCAAACGAAACGACGTCATCAAAACATGCATCAATTTCATCATTACTTAAGCCAAGCACTGAGGCATTCATGTAGACGTTTTCGCGCCCGGTAAATTCGGGATTGAAACCGGAGCCTAGTTCCAGCAAGGCAGCAATGCGCCCATAGGTTTGAATACTGCCGCCGGTGGGGTTAAGTGTGCCGCAGATCATTTGCAGCAAAGTAGATTTACCGCTGCCATTGCGCCCTATAATACCAACGGTTTCACCTTTTTTTATCTCAAACGACACATCTTTGAGCGCCCAAAATTCGCGGAAATATTGTTTAGGCTCTTTGCCTACAAAACGCTGCATGCGTGGTAGCACAAACTGTTTGAGCCTATCACGTGGGTTTTCGTAAATCTGGTAGCACTTGCTAATATTTTGAACGCGAATGGCGATGTCGGTCATATTCTTGGAATTAGGGCATGGTAAGTTGTTTGCGAGGTTGCAGACTCATCCATTGGGTCAAGTTGCAATGCACAAACACCACGACTCGTTATTTCTCCGATAACCTGCTCCACGCAGGCATCCAGAGATGCTGTTCCTGTGTTCACTATAAGCTCTGGATTTTCAGGCACTTGATAGGGGGATGAGATACCGGTAAATTCGGCGATTTCTCCGGTGCGGGCTTTTCTGTAGAGGCCTTTTACATCACGTGTTTCGCAAATCCCGACAGGCGTGTCGCAATAAATCTCGATGAAGTCGCCCTGCTCAACCATACCGCGCACACGCTCACGATCCGCACGGTACGGTGAGATGAAGGCGGTAAGTACGACCACACCTGCTTCCATAAAAAGTTTGGCCATTTCGCCAATGCGTCGTATGTTTTCTTGGCGGTCTTTGTCAGAAAAGCCTAGGTCTCCACAAAGCCCGTGGCGAACATTGTCGCCATCTAGCACAAAAGTCCGACAGCCCTGCTGATGCAGAGTTTCTTCAACCGCATGAGCCAACGTAGATTTGCCTGAGCCAGATAACCCAGTAAACCAGATGATTGCACCGCGATGACCATTTTGCGCTTCGCGGCGCGCACGAGTAACGGTGGCGTGATGCCAAACGACGTTAGTTGAAATTTGTGTCGTCAGGTTAGAGGACATCTGCAAAACCCTTTCTGGTTTTTTGGAACAAAGCATAGCCTGCCCAAGCGGTGACGGTGGCAGCTATAATATAAATGCCCAGTCCAGTCCAGTTCGGTAAATGCCCCCAAATCAGCACTTCTCGTGCTTGCTCGATAATAAAGGTGAGTGGGTTAGCCATAATGAACAGACGAAACTTTTCTGGCACTGCGGTCACTGGGTAAAACACAGGAGAAAGAAACATCAGCACAGTGGTAATTATGCCGATGGTTTGACCAACATCACGCAGAAAAACACCTAAAGAAGCTAGCACCCAAGAAATACCAAGCGTGACTATGACTAGCGGGAGCAGCACCAAGGGAGTAAAAATCGCTGTCCAGTGTAAATAACCATTAAAGAGCATAAAGGCGGCCAGTAGCACACCAAGACTGATAAGGCTGTGAAATAACGCTACACCCATCGCAATAACCACCAGTATTTCCAAGGGAAACACGACTTTCTTAACGTAATTGACGTTGGAAAGAATCAATCCAGGAGCGCGGTTGACTACCTCACTAAACAGACTTAACACGATCATGCCAACAAACAGCACCACGGCGAATTGGGTTTTACTATCGTCACCACCAGCGCCCCCCCAACGAGACTTAAAAATCTCGGAGAACACAAAGGTATACACCACCAACATAAACACTGGGTTGAAAAACGACCAAGCCAAGCCCATAATCGAACCTTTGTAGCGACCGGCGACTTCGCGCTTGGTCATTTGTACGATAAGCTGGCGGTTACGCCAAAGACTTTTACCCAGTGCCATTAGCGATGTGGGCTGGGCTGCGTGAGGGTTGATAGCTATTGAGGAGTGGTTCATGCGAAATGCTCGGCGTCAACCAAAGACTTGCCAAATTGGTCTTTTGCAGACAAAGTAGGTTCGCCTTGAATGGGCCATTGGATGCCTATGGCAGGATCATTCCAGGCAATACTGCGCTCGAATTCCGGCGCCCAATAGTCGGTGGTTTTGTATAGAAACTCTGCGGTATCCGAAATAACTACAAAACCATGCGCGAAGCCTTCGGGTATCCACAACATGCGTTTATTTTCGGCGGACAGTTCCGCTGCCACATGCTGCCCAAAGGTAGGCGAACTTTTGCGAATATCCACAGCCACGTCAAAGACTGTGCCTTGCACCACGCGCACCAGTTTACCTTGGGGTTGCTGTATTTGATAATGCAGGCCGCGCAACACGCCTTTCACTGAACGTGAATGATTGTCTTGCACGAAATCCACGTCACGCCCGGTGAGCCCGGCGAAGTGACGGCGGTTAAAACTTTCAAAAAAGAAGCCACGCTCATCGCCGAACACTTTAGGTTCGATAATAAGTACGTTGGGAATAGTGGTCGTGATAACTTTCACTTGAATTTTCCTACTGTGTTGTGGGCAATCGCCAACTCATTCAGCGCCTTTAGTCGTTCAGGCTGTGAGAGACCTTGACGAATAAAGGCGGCGTTCAGGCTTTCGAGATTGGAGAGGACGACGAATTGCTCTATGGTCGAAGCGTCCCGAATATTGCCGAGCTGATCTGGATTGTGCTCTTGCCACTCTTTTGCAGTCACGTCCCATAAAGCAACATTTAGCAAATCGGCTTCTGATGCGTAGGTGTACTCGGTTTGCGCTGCCATAGTATTATGTTTCTTTGATTGCATCGGTGTGTATTTTGTAGTTGATTCTGGCAAGGCTGCGTTTGATGTCCCAACCGGACCCAAGCCTGACAGCTTCTTCCTTGAGCCGCTGAAAGTCTTTGATCAGGTAAAGTTTGATCTCTGCCGACACCCAAGATGCGAACTCAAAAGCGATATCTCTGTGAGCATGCGCGCTGCCACGCCCTGCGGTACTTTTGATGCCAATGATTCCCGTAGCCTCAATCCACTTATTAGGCGACAAGATAAAGCTGTTAGAGCCAGTTTGAAGCCTAAAGAAGTCGAATTCGCCCCCTTTGAAGGTAGCGTTATTGATTTTTTCCCATAACCCCAGATATCTAACAGCGTAACGATTACGCAACCAGTTCTTGACAACGTCTTTGGGTTCGTCATGTTTTCGAACGCAAGCGACGCCAGTCAATGAGATGTAGTCATCGTCATTGACTCTGGTCAGAGACATGAGGGTATCTTGAACAACCAGATTTTTCAAAGTAACCCCTCGTCTTCTAACAAACGTTGCAGGTATTTCCCGTAGCCGCTTTTAGCGAGCGACTGCACCAACTTTTCTAATTGATTGCCATCAATGAAACCTTTTCGATAGGCAATCTCTTCCGGACACGCCACTTTCAAGCCCTGACGGTGTTCGATGGTTTCGATGAAATTGCTGGCTTCAATCAGACTCTCATGAGTGCCGGTATCAAGCCAAGCGTAACCTCGTCCCATGATTTCCACATTGAGTTGATCTCGCTCAAGGTAAATGCGGTTCAGGTCGGTAATCTCCAACTCGCCCCGAGCAGATGGCTTAAGATCAGCAGCAATATCGACGACCTGGTTGTCGTAAAAATACAGGCCCGTGACGGCATAGTTGCTCTTGGGACTTGCGGGCTTTTCTTCCAAACTGGTGGCACGGCCTTGCTTGTCGAAAGCTACCACGCCGTATCGCTCCGGGTCTTGCACATGATAAGCAAAAACTGTTGCACCTTGCTTGCGCGCCATGGCTTGCTCAAGCTGGGTTTGCAGGTCATGTCCATAGAAGATGTTATCTCCCAGCACCAAGGCGCTTGAGGCGTTGCCAATAAAATCTTTACCAATGATAAAGGCTTGAGCAAGGCCATCCGGGCTGGGCTGCACAGCGTATTGCAGGTTAAGGCCCCACTCACTGCCATCACCAAGCAGCTGCTCAAAGCGCGGTGTATCTTGCGGGGTGGAGATGATGAGGATGTCTCGAATACCCGCCAGCATCAGGGTGCTGAGCGGGTAGTAGATCATCGGCTTATCGTAAATGGGTAGCAGTTGTTTGGAGACTACTTTGGTCACCGGGTAGAGCCGGGTGCCGGAGCCACCTGCGAGAATAATGCCTTTGCGTTGGGTCATAATGGCCTTTCAAGAGTTTCGGTAAGCATTCGAGTGATACCGCTGTGCCAATGGGGCAGATTCAAGCCGAAGGTGTTTTGCAATTTTCGGGTATCCAGGCGCGAGTTTTTGGGGCGTGGAGCGGGCAAAGGGAATGCGCTGGTAGGCACGGGCTGGATCGCCTCTCGCGCAACCTTTATGTCGATACCGGCTTGGCGAGCAGATTCAATTACAAATCCGGCATAATCGTACCAAGAGGTTTGTCCTCCAGACACAAGATGATACAAACCACTGACATCAGGACGCTGCAAAGCCGAGCGAATAGCGTGGGCGGTTACATCCGCCAGCAAATCGGCACCGGTGGGTGCGCCGATCTGGTCGTCGATGACAGTAAGGCTGTCTCGCTCCCGCGCCAGCCGCAGCATGGTTTTGGCAAAATTGCCACCGCGCGCGGCATAAACCCAGCTGGTACGAAAAATAAGGTGTTGGCAGCCTGTAGCGCGAATGGCCTCTTCCCCTTCCAGCTTGGTTTTACCATATACACTTAGAGGGCCGGTAGCGTCGGTTTCCAGCCATGGCTTGTCGCCACTGCCGTCAAACACGTAATCGGTGGAATAATGAACAAGCCACGCCCCGCTACGCTTAGCTTCTTGAGCCAGCACACTGGGGGTCGTTGCATTGATGGTTCGGCATAGTTCTAACTCGCTTTCGGCTTTATCGACCGCAGTATGCGCAGCAGCATTGACGATAATATCCGGGGCGACCACACGCACGACTTGAGCGATGCTTTCCGGATTGGTGAAGTCACCGCACAATGTCTGACTGTCAGTACCCAAAGCCACCAGTTCACCCAAAGGCGCAAGGCTACGCTGCAATTCCCAACCGACTTGACCGCCTTTACCGAACAGGAGGATTTTCATGTCGAGCTATCCATGCCCGACACCCTTCGGGCGGCTACGCCGTGCAAATACGTTCCCAACGCTTTTGTCATGCCAGTCTACCCATGCCCGACATTTTTCCGACGTATACGAGGAAACCCGCTCCCGGCATATTTATCATTCAGCACGCCCTGTATAGTTTTTTTCCACCCATTCGCGGTAGGCACCCGATTGGACGTTGGCTACCCAACTCTGGTTTTCCAGATACCACTGGACGGTTTTTCGAATGCCGGTGTCGAAGGTTTCGGCCGGCTTCCAGCCGAGCTCACGTTCTATCTTATTCGCGTCAATGGCATAGCGGCGGTCATGGCCGGGGCGATCGGTAACGTAGGTAATTTGTTCGCGATAGCTCTTACCGTCTTCTTGAGCCCGGAATTCGTCGAGCAGCGCGCAAACAGTGTGGACGATGTCGATGTTGGGTTTTTCGTTCCAGCCGCCGATGTTGTAAACCTCGCCGACTTTGCCTGCTTCCAGTACCCGGCGAATGGCGCTGCAATGGTCTTTGACATAGAGCCAGTCACGGATTTGCTGTCCATCGCCGTATACCGGCAGTGGTTTACCCGCAAGCGCATTGACGATCATCAGCGGGATGAGTTTTTCCGGGAAGTGATAAGGCCCGTAGTTATTGGAGCAGTTAGTGGTAAGCACAGGCAAACCATAGGTGTGGTGGTAAGCTCGCACCAAGTGGTCGCTGGCGGCTTTGCTCGCCGAGTAAGGACTATTAGGCTCATAACGGTAGGTTTCGGTAAAGGCCGGCTCGTCTTTAGCGAGAGAACCGTAGACCTCATCGGTGGAAACGTGCAGGAAGCGAAAGTTTTGCCTGGCTTCGTCTTGCAGATTGCCCCAGTAGGCGCGCACCGCTTCCAGCAGTCGAAAGGTGCCGACGATGTTGGTTTGAATAAAATCTTCCGGGCCGTGAATGGAGCGATCCACGTG
>Ga0208508_1000389_pt1 | contig 12128 bp, 7 predicted proteins | sample LakWasMeta1_LOW4_2_FD_183853 | JGI IMG/M metagenome (GOLD analysis project Ga0208508, IMG submission 183853) | Freshwater sediment methanotrophic microbial communities from Lake Washington under simulated oxygen tension - Sediment Metagenome... | ecosystem: Environmental > Aquatic > Freshwater >...
TCAGACTTTGAAATATGGTTATGCGCATCATATTCAGCGCTTGATGGTGACAGGTAATTTTGCACTGCTTGCAGAGATTTTGCCTCAGCAGGTTTCTGATTGGTATTTAGCCATTTATATTGATGCCATCGAGTGGGTGGAGTTACCCAATGTGGTGGGTATGGCGCTGTTTGCTAATGGCGGTCGTTTCACCAGCAAGCCCTATATCGCAAGTGGCGCTTACATTAAACGCATGAGTAATTATTGTGATGGCTGCCGATACAAGCCGGACATTCAATTTGGGGAAAATGCCTGTCCGATGACAACTTTGTATTGGAATTTTTTGATGAAACATCAAAACGCACTTGAAAAGAATCCGCGAACCCGTCTGATGACGGCGAATTTATCCAGAATCAGTGATGATAAAAAAGCTTTAATCAAAGCACATGCAAGTAAGATATTGTCAGCTTTAGATTCAATTTAGCATACCTAATATACTTACAGATGATGATTTCATCATCTGTTGCCAGCTCTGATTATGAGCACCGTGCACACAGGCAGACCTATTCACCTAAGATTTCAGCAACAGGTTGCAAATGCTCAATATGCACACAAGCGACCTTGATGATAACGATGATCGGTATGCCTAGCAACATTCCCCATACCCCCCACAGCCAGGTGAAAAATATTAAGGAGATAAACACTGCTGCAGAGTTCATCTTGGCAATTCGTCCGGTCATCCATGTGGTTAAGAACACACCAATTATTGTCGCTATTACCATGGTGGCGCCTGAAACCAGCATTGCCATATATATCGAATCAAACTGCATGTAAGCTGCAATTCCAGTAGCAGCCGCAGTGACTACCGGGCCGAAATATGGCACGACATGCAGAAAGCCGGCTGCTACAGCCCAAGCCCCTGCGTTTTCCAAGCCAATCAAGCGGAATGTGATCCACATCGCCAGACCGATCATGACGTTGGTCACCAGCAGCATAAACATATAGCGCTGAATCGAATTGTTGATGTCTTCAAGAATATTGACTGTGATTTTTCTTTGCGATAATGAAGGCCCGGTAAGCCGCACTAATTTACGTTTAAACGTATCGCCGGATAACAGCAGAAAATAGGCAAGAAATGCCATCGTAATCGCTTCCCCGATAAAACCAAAAATACCTAAAGAGCCGCGCCATAGAAAGTCACCTATTTTAAATTTACGCTCATCCATCACAACATGCACCCTTTGGTTTTTCTTAGGTGCAACTGCATTTGTAACCGAATCAGTAGCGTTTTCTACCTGGCTGGCAGCAATCTGTACTTTCTGGATATTGGTAAGTGGTTCTCCGCGCTTGCTGGCGAAGGCAGAGGTAAGTTTTGCCGAAACCTCGGGCAGTTTTGCAATGATAGACTGAACCTGGCCCCGTAATGTAAAGCCGGCAAAACCAATGCTGACTAGAAGAAAAATGATCACAAGGCTGGAACCTATGACACGCGGGATTTTGATATATTCCAGCCACTTCACAACCGGATTAAGTGTGTAAGCCAGCAGAACACCAAGTAACATGGTAATTACAAAGCTTTGTGCCCAATCCAGAGCAAAAATTACAGCCAAGGTTGTGAGTATGACTAATGCCACATTTTTAACCTGCATCATGTCTTTGGCAGGTATTATTGATGCGCTTGCATTAGACGGATTATCCGTTTCTTGGAGATTTTGAGAGTTCAATGCATTTCCCTGGTCAATTGTTAGCTAGCATTGCAGCTGCGTAAATCAGTTATTTAAAATTCACTTAATATGGTTTTTTGCTGAGCGCAAGCAAACACAGATAATTGTATCTACTACAGCATAGCACTCACACACTCTTTTTTTGTATTTGTAGCAATTTAATATCATCAACACGCGAGTAACTTGGGTGATACACTGGTTTAATTAGGCTGTTTACGTTAGCACCCGTATATCTTTTAATTTGGCTTCAAACGCCTCAAGCGCTAATGGCTGGCTAAATAAATAGCCCTGGCACAAATTACAGTTGTGTTTCTCAAGAAACGCACGCTGGCTCTCCAGTTCTACGCCTTCGGCAATCACTTCAATGCCCAAGTTATTCGCCATGCCGATAATCGTCTGTACTACAACGGCATCTCTATCATTCATGCACATATTGCGTATAAAGGTCTGGTCGATTTTTAACTGGTCTAGCGGTAGTTTTGTTAAGTAGGATAATGACGAAAACCCGGTGCCAAAATCATCTATCGAGAAATGCACACCTAAGTCTCTTAGCGCTTGCATTTTAATGACGGCTTCTTCAACGTTATCCAGCACTAAGCTCTCGGTCAGTTCAAACTTGAGGCGGCCAGGCTTTATTTTATGGCGGCCTAGCATCTCACGCACCTCGCCTACAAAACCGGGATCATGAAACTGACAGGCACTTACATTGACGGCAATTTGCAAGTCACAGGTAAGTGGGTCGTTTTCCCAAGCTTTAATTTGGGTACAGGCAGTGTCTATTACCCATTGCCCGATAGGAATAATCAAGCCTGTTTCTTCACTCAGTGGAATAAACTGCAATGGCGGTACCAAGCCTTTTTGTGGATGCTGCCAGCGAATAAGCGCTTCTGCACCATGCACATAGCCTGAGTGGTCTACCTGTATCTGGTAGTAGAGTTTGAACTGTTTTTCTTCGATTGCAATGCGTAAATCACTTTCCAGGGCGGCGCGCACTTCAAGTGCTGCCTGCATAGTCGGGTCATAAAAGCGCAGCGTATTGCGTCCTGCATTTTTTGCCTGATACATGGCAATATCGGCGCGCTTGAGCAGTTCATCAACAGTGATTTCCTGGTTGCGAAACAGGCAAACGCCAATGCTGGTAGAGCTGTGATATAAATAACCATCTAAATAATAAGGCTGGTTCACATATGAAATGATTTTTGCGCCTATCGCTTCTGCTTGTATCGCGGCATGTGCGGCATCTTCATTAAGGTCTAGCAATATCACTACAAATTCATCACCACCCAGCCTGGCTAAGGTGTCGCCACCGCGAATACAGGTTTGCAATCGCTTCGCAACTTCTATCAGCAGCAGATCTCCTACACTATGGCCTTTGGTATCGTTCAGCGTTTTGAAATGGTCCAGATCGATAAATAGTACCGCACCGTGATTTTGATGTCTGGCACTTACCGCCAGTGTGTATTGCAGGCGGTCAATTAACAAGCGCCTGTTAGGCAAGTTGGTGAGTAAATCGTAGTAGGCCAGATGCTGAATTTTATCTTCAGCTTCTTTTCTTCTGGCAATATCCTGTTGCAGGATTTCGTTGGCTTCCTGTAACTGCATTGTTTTTTCTTCTAATTTGCGTATCAGAATCACGCTGTAGTCTTTGAGTCGGTCACTGTCATCGCCGTTGGCAGTACCAGGCATGTCTGGTACTGCAACTACACCTCTGGCTTGCACCTCATGAAAACGCGCAAGAAAGTCTTCAGGTTCAGACGGCTTGAGAATAAAGGCATCTGCACCAAGGCTTAGCGCCAGTTTTTCATCTTCAGGTTCTGTATAAGTCGCGGTGTACACAATAAATGGAATAGTCTTAAGGCGTGTATCCGCTTTCCAGTAACGCAGCAGTGTATAACCGTCCATTACCGGCATGAGCAGGTCAGACACGATGAGCACCGGTGGGTTTTGACGTGCCTTGACCAGCGCTTCTGCACCATGATGCGCAGTCTCGACTGAGTAGCCGCTGGCCGTGAGCAGCGCCTGCAGGTAGTAAAGATTTTCTTCTTTATCATCAACAATCAAAATGTGCGGCATAAATATCCCTGTATTGCTGATTGAATAGTACTGCTGATCAAGATGGTAGAAAAGTGGAGACTTCTGCTACAAAAGTCTCAGGGTTAATAGGTTTTTCAATGTAACCATTACAGCCTGCGGCCAGGCACTTTTCACGATCTCCGACCATGGCATAGGAGGTTACTGCCACTATAGGGGTCGGATTCAGCGATTCAATTGCCCTGAGTGCCCTCGCTACTGCATAGCCATCCATCATCGGCAGTTGGATATCCAGCAGTATCAGGTCTGGCAGAGCATGTTGTGCTAGCTCGATTCCTGCAGCACCATCTGAAGCAGTGACGACAGCAAACCCCTGCGACTCTAAAAGAAACGTAGTCAAATAACTATTTTGCGCATTATCTTCAATTAACAGCACGGTTTTTTTCATGATTTAACTATACCTTGCATAGGTAATAACACAATAAATTCAGTGCCTTTTGACCAGACACTAGTCGCAGAAATCTGCCCGCCCATCAGTTCTAACAGACGTTTGCAGATGGCCAATCCCAAGCCCGTGCCTTCATGCATGCGTGAAAGCCCGCTATCAATCTGGCGAAAAGGTAGAAATAGCAATTCCAGATCTTCGGGTTTAATGCCGATGCCAGTATCAGCGACGCTGAGCTTCACGAATGGGGCAGGGCTGGCATCAGGTGTGGGTTGGAACTCACTCATTAACTCTGCCGTAATGGTGATGCTGCCTTTTTCAGTGAATTTGATGGCGTTATTGATCAGATTAATCAGAATCTGTTCCAGACGCCTGCGATCACTGCTGATTTCGCCTAAATCACTGGTAATCAAAGTGCGCAGCAATAAGCCTTTTTTCTCTGCTACCGGGGTCAGCAAACTCACCACCCGATCAATCAGTGCAATTAAATTAAATGTCTCGCAACGCACCTCCAGCTGGCCGGCTTCAATCTTGGAAATATCCAGTACATCATTAATGAGTTCCAGCAAATGTTTGGCACTGCCTCTGACCATGCCAAGCTGCTTGGTTTGTTCAGGATTCAACGGCCCCGCCATGCCTTGTAAAATAATGCCAGTAAAGCCAATAATCGAGTTGAGTGGGGTTCTGAGTTCATGCGACATCGTGGCAAGGAAGGCGGATTTGATTCTGTCGGCAGACTCAGCCCGCACCAGCGCTGATTGCAATTCTTCAGTGCGTTCGATGACGCGTTTTTCCAGGCTTGCATTTAATTCCCGAATCTCTTTTTCAGCGCGCAAGCCTTCGGTGATGTCATTACCGATACTGAGTATCTCCACCACCTGACCTTGCGCGTCCAGTACCACTTTATTCGTCCATGAAATCCATACGCGTTCGCCGTTGCGCCGCATGTTTTCGTTCACGTTCTGTTCAAATATTTTGGTATCCAGACATATCTGCTGCATCAGGTTTTGCAGGTCGCGGCCAGCGCTGTCAGTGACGGGTACGATGGTGCCGATAATATGCTGACCGACAATCTCTTCAGATGAGTAGCCAAAAAACTGCTGCCCGAACAGGTTAAGAAAGGTTACGTAGCCTTGCGCATTCCAGCGCAGGATAATACTGTTTGCAGATTCTACAAGTTCTCGATATTTCTGTTCACTTGCGTCCAGTCTGGACTCGGCGTTCTTGCGCTCACTGATGTTAATACCCATGCCTACCAAGCAGTTAGTATCCTGAAAGTTAACATTTCTGCCTGTGAATAGATAAGGCGTTTTTTTACCGTCTTTTGCCAGTAATGATGCTTCTATGAACGATTGGCCATGCGTAAATACTTCTGTGATTTTTTCAGCGATCACGGATTTTTCTTCGGCCGCAAAAAAATCCAGCGGGTGCATTTTTGCTATTTCTTCATTAGAGTAGCCGGAAACAGTCTGGAAGTTGTGATTCCAGCGCAGAAATTTGCCTTCGTAATTATAAAAATAGAGTATGCCGGGCATGCTCTCTATCATCATGTCTGAGAATAGCGATTCATTCCTGGCAAGGATTTCTGCTTGCCTGCGTTTCTCTTCGCGCGCCAGATTTTCTAAAGCAAATGAAATGTTATCGACGGCTTCTTTTAATAATGCGATTTCTTTGTCTTGAAAGAAAAGCGTCTGGTCAGCATACACGCTGATGGTGCCGCATACTTGATTGTTGGCGCGAATCGGAAAAGCTGCAGAAGCGCGAAAGCCACGGCTATTGATTTCTTCGCGCCACATGAGTGTTGCGGTATCTTGCTGCATGTTGTTGCAAATATAGGGTTGCCCGGAGCGGAAGGCGATGCCCGATGGCCCACGGCCTTCAGGCCTGTCATCCGAATATACTTTAATGGTGCTGAGGTAGTTGTTGACATCGCCGTAAACAGCGGCTGGAATCAGCTGGTTGGTTGCAGGGTCGTTCCAGCCCACCCATGCCATTTTAAAGCCGCCTTCTTCAACAAGTATGCGGCATAAGCTGCTGAATAGTTGCTCCTGATTCGGCAGCCAAATGATGGCTTGGTTTACTTTTGTGAGTGCAGCATACAGGCGGGTGAGTTGTGCGATTTCACGCTGCTGCTGTTTGAGTAAGGTGATGTCACGTATCATGCCCATCAGCTTGCCATCCGGCATGGTAGTGGCGATAATCTCGGCGCTAAATACTGTGCCGTCCTTCCGCTTCAACTGCCATTCCCGCATGTAATTCTCTTTGGCTTTAATGCTGTTTATTGCGGGTTGGATATATTCAAATTCACTCTGCACAATAATGTCGGTCGCGTGCATTTTGATTAATTCATCGCGGGTGTAACCGAGCATCTTGCAGATGCTGGGGTTTGCATCCAGGTAATAGCTCTCGGCATCGGCAATAAGAATGCCATCGGGCGCATATTCAAACAGTGCTCGATATCTTGCTTCAGCAGCTTCGCGCTCAGAACTGATTGCCGTGGCTGTAAGCGATGCGTCCTTAACTTTTTGTTTTGCCAAGATATTTCATTCTTTTTTTGTTAATCTATGCTACCACACAAATAAACAACGTTGATTAAACTGCTGTAGCAAAAATACAGTGCAATATTGATTTTTTTAGGCATTGATACTATAGCCATGACAATTTAATTTACGACCGTATTTTCCGCAATTTGATTCATAGCTTGTTGAGTTAAATTTTGAGAGTTCAATAATCGCAACTACAATTCATTAACAATGCACGCATAATTGTGCTGTCTCTAAGCGTATGAAATCCAGAGAGTCTGATACCAATGCGGTGGTTGTGCGACTGGGAGGCGATGAATTTACTGCGGTGTTCGATTCTATCGATCTAGTTGCATATGCGATGACCGTGGCATGTGTATGCTTTAATAAGGACGATAAATAAAGTCAACATTTGCAATTTGTCTGAGTTAAAGTTTGTGTGGTACGCGTAGGCTGATGGCTAGTATTTCAATATGACCCCACAGTTGCAGATGTTGCTGAACAATGAGCTCATCTGCACAAGTTTTTTTAAATCATCCGGCTAAAAATTAGTGAAACCTGACAATACAAAATCTGAATTACATGCACGTAACCGTCATCGTGCACGTTACGACTTTGAGCAGCTTATTCAGGCCAGTTCGGCACTGGCACCTTATGTAAAACATAATGAATATGGCGATGCTTCTATCGACTTCTCTAATGCAGAAGCTGTTAAGACACTTAATCAGGCGTTGCTGAAGCAGTTTTATGATGTGTCTTACTGGGATATCCCTCAGCAGTTTCTGTGCCCGCCGATTCCGGGACGTGCGGATTATTTGCATTATCTGGCCGATTTGCTCAGCGAGACCAATGCAGGTGTGATTCCGCGTGGTCCGTCAGTCCGGGTGTTGGATATTGGTGTAGGCGCCAATATGGTTTACCCGCTTATTGGCACGCGGGAATATGGCTGGCAGTTTGTGGGGGCTGATATTGATGTTAAAGCGTTAACGAATGCGCAGCTGATTATCAAAGCCAATGCGCTCTCCAATGTGATTCAGTTACGCTTGCAAACTTCGCCGCTATCGATTCTTACCGGGGTGGTTAGCCAAGGTGAGACGTTTACTTTAACGATGTGTAATCCGCCTTTTCATGGGTCTTTAGAAGAAGCGCAAGCCGGTACGCAACGCAAGTGGAGAGGTTTAGGGAAAAATAGTGCCAAGCGTGGATCGAATAACAAATCTCCAGTACTAAACTTTGGCGGGCAAAATGCAGAGTTATATTGTGAAGGCGGTGAACAGGCTTTTGTAACTGCGATGGTTAGGGAGAGTAAACAATATGCAACACAGTGTGTGTGGTTCACAACGCTTATTTCAAAAGCAGCCAACTTGCCCGGTGTTTACAGTGCCCTCAGAAAAGTAAATGCACTGGAAGTTAAAACGATAGAAATGGCACAAGGGCAAAAGAAAAGCCGCATTGTTGCCTGGACATTTTTAGATAAAAGCCAGCGGCGAACGCTATAATATTCTCTAGCTTCAAGTGAGTATTCACTCTTTGCCCTTATTCTTTAAGTCGCGATTTTCAAACAGTATATTTCTGCGCGCTTCACATGTTTTTGAGTCCATCTCGAAGCCTACTAAAAGCATGCAGAACAAATCATCGTGACTTAAAGGGTAATCCCGATAAGGTTTGAGTTGATCTATTTTATAATCGAAACGCTGTCCCATCCATACGATGGCAGGAATATGTGTCTGTTCTTTGGGTGCGAGAATGTATGGAGCCGCATGCAGATACATGCCATGCTCACCAAGTGATTCTCCATGATCGCTCACGTATAGCATGGCGGTTTCATATTGCCCATCATATTTCTTCAGGAATTCAATGACCTTGGACAGGAAGAAATCAGTGTAGAGGATGGCATTGTCATAGGCATTATTGATTTCCTGCGGGGTGCAGTTTTTGAGATCACTGTTTTTGCAGGTAGGTGTGAATTTTTCGAACTCCTTTGGATATCTTCTGTAATATTCAGGGCCATGGTTTCCCATCTGATGCAAAACGATCAGAATATCTTTGCTACCCTTGGATGCAATGAATTTATCCAGACCGCTCAGCATGCCGATATCTCTGCACTCTTCATCGCAGACAGGGTTAAGCGTGGGGCTTTTAAAGTCTTCGTACTGCATTCTGACAGCGACACCTTTTGAATCTGAATTGTTGTCGCGCCAAAGAATCTGCACACCGTGTTCATAAAGCACATCCAGCGCGTTTTCAATATGCAGTGCTTCTTCCCTGTCAAAATGTTTCCGCGTCATGTTGGAGAACATGCAGGGGACAGACTCACCCGTTGAAGTTCCGCAAGATGACACATTGGTCATACTTATTACATCTTGTTTGCTCAGCTCAGGATTCGTTTCTTTCGTATAACCATTTAAGGAAAAACGATCGGCTCGTGCTGTTTCGCCCACTACAAGGATAATCAGTTCATTTTTGTATTTCTTTCCGATCTCGACTGTATCTGTAGCGGTGCGTTTTAAGGCAATTACTTTCGTCGATTTAAATTTCTGCGCTGCATAAAGAATGCCGGAGTAAGTAAAATAAATAGGGTTAGCGAACATTCGCGTCATCTTATGTTCTCTGATAAACGATGCGTAACCGGCAGTGAATGGTGCCACAACTGCAAACAGAGCGATAATCAGCACAAGCAGCAATAAGACGCGCGACTTCAATTCTGCTTTAAAACTATGGATGACTGGCCTGTAACGCAGAGCCAGCCATGCTGGAATCAAACCCAGCAGGCAGGTACGAATCACAAGGTTCATATTAAATAAGCCTGCAGCTTCTCGCAAATCAGTCTGGGCAATATTATCGAGCATGACAGTGTCGATTACGACGCTGTATTGATCCATGTAGTAGGCTGCCTGTGAAGACGCGATAAGAAAAAAGGCCAATACCCAGCGTGTTGCTCTGCCATAGCTGATGAGCAAGAAAAACAGCATCGTCGCTAAGGTGAAAAATACTGTCAGCGACAGTAAAAAAGGCAGATTACCCAAGGTAAGCGGATAAATCTCTAATAGCCTTTTAAACAATGAGAGGTTGCCTGTCAGCATAATGAACAGCGCAGCGAGGATGATGTTGCGATTTAGTGGGGTGAGACTGGTCTTCATATAATCCGTAGGTCGTAAACTTGGTCTCGCGCATTCTGCCAAGTTACATTAAGTTTGTAGAACAGTGAGTTATTAAAATACATTTGCAGCAGACTGTGTTTCATGCCGCGAAGATTTACCGTGAAATTGTATTCTTCTGCAACAGCCGAGCTACATGAGATTATCCAGACCAGAAAGCCAAGGGTTATTAGCCGCATTAAAAATTACTTTTTCTCGGCAATTTTTTTGAGTAAATCATTGATTTCTTTTTTACGGCCTTCATCTGCAACTTCACGGCCTTCTCTAGGGCTCGCTTGCAATGCTTTTCTTAATACTTTTTCAGCTTTAGATGTGTCGCCGGTTTTGTATAGATAGTCACCATAGAAATAGTTGGAATCAATGCCATCCGGATTCAGTTCCAATCCTTTTGTCAGGTATTCGTTTGCTTTTTTATGGTCACCAAAAGAGATTGGCCATGAGGGTACTTGATAATATAAAGAACCCAGGCTTGTATAGGCAGAGCCGTTTGAAGCATTGGGGTCAATCTTGATTGCTTTATCAAAACTATTCTTGGCATTTTTCACCAAAGACAACGCCGCTAGTTGACCGCTAATGCCGTTTCTGACGCCGGCGAATGTGGCTTCAATGATGCCTTGCCAAATCAGAGGCTCCGCTTGATCTGGATATTGTGCAGTGACTGTTTTTGATTGCTCTAATAATTCTTCAAACCCTTTTTCCTGTGAGGCGGCAGGTGTTTGATATTTGAGTTTTTCCCAAGATTTTTGTAATTGAACAATATCTTCATTCATGCCTGCAAATGCAGCGTTTGAAAAAGATAAGCAAACAAGCATTAAGCCTAATAATGTTTTTCTGACAATATTCATAATCACCTCTTCAAATAATCAACAGTGAATATGAATCAAATAGCGTGCCAATTAGTAACAATGCCGGTTTGTGACTGTGGCCTTTTTATTTATCAATACAAAACATGATGTTATAAAATAAATCTTGCATGACTTACATTGCTTTATTAATTAAATTGATTCGGTATACAATTTTTGCAGGATTAATGTATGCAAATTTTGAATTGAAATGATAACTTGAGGTTGTAAAAGATGTGTGCAGCGTAGGCTTTTGCAGCCCACGGCGGATGCAAAATTGATTAGGCGTTCATAGTTTGATTGTTCTATAAGCCGTGAACATTTATGTGCCGCAAAAGGTTTTGTAGCGGTGATCAAATCCCGGTGCTGGTGCCTGCATGAAATCAGCGTAGTCTTCTACCGCAAGGTATGGTTTTGAAATGGCGGCTAAAAGCTTTTTTAGCGGTTGCAAGTTCTCTTGATCAACGGCTGCATTGAGCGCTTCTTCTACCAGATGATTACGTGGAATAATCGCCGGGTTAGTCTGATCCATCAAAGACAGGCTTTGTTCAATTGATTCAGGTTGTCTCGCTAGCCTTGTCTCCCATTGCAGCATCCAGTTTTTGAATCCGGCATCATGGTAAATTTCCATTGCTTTCAGCGATTCTTTTCCTAAAGCTCTGAATGTGTTCGTGTAATCAGCTTTATTTTTTTGCATATACATTAATAAATCTTCTGCAAGTTTTAAATCATCTGCTTCTGTATTAAACAGCCCTAGCTTGCTGCGCATGCCCGCAAGCCAGTATTCCAGAAATTGGGTTGGAAATTTCCCCAGTATGTTTTCCGCTATAGCAATCGCTTGGGCTTCATCTGGGTCAATTATCGGCAGTAGTGCTTCAGCAAGGCGATATAAGTTCCAGTGTGCTATCGGCGCCTGATTGCCGAAAGCATAGCGGCCTTTGCTATCAATTGAACTGAATACAGTGGCTGGATCATAACTATTCATAAAGGCACATGGGCCATAATCAATGGTCTCGCCGCATATGCTCATATTGTCCGTATTCATCACACCGTGAATAAAGCCAACATGCATCCATTTCGAGATGAGGGCTGCTTGCAAAGCGACAACCTGTTCAAGCAGTTGTGCGTATTTATTTTCTGCCGCAGCAATTTCTGGAAAGTGTCGGTTAATTGTGTAATCCGCCAACTCGGCGAGTATCTGATGATTATGAATGGAAGCCGCAAATTGAAAAGTCCCAACCCGGATATGGCTGGATGCGACGCGGGTCAATATTGCGCCCGGGTATGCATCATCCCGGTATACAGTTTCACCGGTCTTTACAATGGCTAGACTTCTTGTAGTAGGAATGCCAAGTGCATGCATGGCTTCACTGATAATGTACTCACGCAGCATAGGGCCAAGCGCCGCACGACCATCGCCTGAGCGC
>Ga0208508_1000391_pt1 | contig 12115 bp, 4 predicted proteins | sample LakWasMeta1_LOW4_2_FD_183853 | JGI IMG/M metagenome (GOLD analysis project Ga0208508, IMG submission 183853) | Freshwater sediment methanotrophic microbial communities from Lake Washington under simulated oxygen tension - Sediment Metagenome... | ecosystem: Environmental > Aquatic > Freshwater >...
AATTTATTTGGGGAGATACTCAAGCGGCCAACGAGGGCAGACTGTAAATCTGCTGTGTGAACTTCGCAGGTTCGAATCCTGCTCTCCCCACACAATGTTTTAAATAAGAAAAAACCACAAGCTTTCTTGATGGTTTTTTTTTGTTTGATGTATTTTCAGAGTTTAGTGCTGCAGGAAGGACGAAGTCAATCCAGCTTACTCTCCTACTTATGATTTTAGATAACAATACAAATAAAAAAACCATCCTATAAAAAGGATGGTTTTTTTATTTTATACTCTTTGTGAAGTTATCTTTTCAAAGAGAAATGGGCTTTAAATTGTCTGTATGATAAACCTTCTGCAAAATCAACTGTGAACCAGTAATCTGTTGATGGTAAGAGTTTTCCATTAAAGGTTCCATCCCATCCAGCTCCAGTTGAACTGATTTGCTTAAGCAATTTTCCATAGCGGTCAAATATATAAATTTTTGCGGTAGGTTGTCCATCTAATCCAACAATATTCCATGTGTCGTGAATACCATCGCCATTTGGTGTAAAGTAATGTGGATAGTCGATAATCGACACATCTTGGATGATTAAACTATCACAACTGTAGATTAATCCGCCTTCGGTATCCCAAACTGTTATCCAATGTTCGCCTAAGTTCACATTCTCAAAGATATTACTATCCTGTCTTGGTCCATCATCCAAACTGTATTGGTACGTTCCAAAACCTACTACATCAACCGTGATAATTTGATTTTGCTCAAAGGCATTGGTCACTGTATAACCTATACCATTCGCTATCACAGCTGGTCCCGATTGAATAACATCAAATACTGGTGACATTGTAGCACAACCAAGTGCCACACTAGTCATTTCTACGGTGTAATTTCTTGTGGCGCCTCCCGTTGAAGCCATGTTTACCAAATACGTCGGATTCGTCTCTCCTGTTATAGCCACATTATTCTCAAACCATTGGTAAGTGTAACTACCAGCTATTGGATTGCTTGCCTCTAATAATAAATCTCGAATTACTCCTTGCGTGTTATAATCAACACAAATAGTATGAACATCATTTTGTGTGATTACTGTTGGATCTGGGTAACGCTCTATATGAATAACTAGTGGTGTTACATCATGACATGGTGAAGTAGTTGCGCTATTGGTTACACGTATCCAAACGGTATCATCATCTGGCGCTGTTTCATAAGTAGTCGGACTAGCGATTTCTGTTCCTGCAACACCTGCCTCAGCTTCTGCCTGAGTGTGGTAATATGTTATTAAGAATATAGTTGGGTCTTGAGCTGCCAAAACGGTAGCATCAAAACTGGTTAAATCTACCTGAATAACGCCATCATGCGGGTCGTTATAGTTATCGCAAGTCGGAGGAGTAGTTACTGGATTGGCTACCGCAGCTTCTTCTACAATTAAGGTAAGTATTCCTGCTGGATTCACACAACCTGTCGCATTGTTTACAATTCTAACATACACATCTTCCGTGAAAGGAGTTACGTTTTGATAGCCTGATGGTGCTAAAGGCAGTTCCCCAGTATTGGTTATTGGATTAGCGCCTGCTGCCGTGGCATAGAAACTTACCGTATAGTCTGCCGGGTCTTGTGTGAGTCCTAATAAATTCACGATTTGATCTTGCAAATCAAATGTGGAGATACCATCCGCATCATTGTCACAAGAATAGAATGGCAATAAGGTTGGCGCTTGCACTACTGTTGGTAATGGATTTACGGTTAGCGCTTGTTCTACTAATACATAGCAGTGGTTTCCTTGATAATCTACTCTAGTATTCTCAACTCGTATCCATACGTTTTGACCTACTAACGCAGCATTGGCTGGTATAAGTTCGTTTACCGGTGGATTGGCTTCTGCATCGGCTTGAGAAGCAAAGTAATGTAAGGTAACATTCGGGTCATTATTAATAATGTAAGCCGCGTTGGTCGTTAAATCAAATACTTCCATCATATCCCCTGGGCTGTTATCATCACATAATGGTGCTAATGCTGGTGGATCTGTTCTTGGTACTGGAACTGGCAGTACTCTAATGTCTAAAGTCGTGTAACTTTTACAACCTTGAGGGCTAGTTACCATAACACCTAATGTTTGTACCGCTGGGATAGCATTAGTATACGTAGTTGGATTAGCAATAGCAACACTGGCTGCTGTCACTGGGTAACTTGGGTAATAGGTTACCGTGTAACCCGCTAGGTTTTGTGTGATAATAGCGTCTTTTACGGTTAAATCAAATTCCGTAAATAAATTATTTGGATTAGTATCATTATCACAAATGCTTAATGGTGCTGGTGTGATTAACAACAGCGGTGCATTAACAAACAATTGGAAGGTACCTATACTGAAACATCTTGTTGTATTGTTTTCTATTCTCGCCCATATGGTTTGCCCATTATTACCCTGATAAGTTGAAGGAGAAATAATCATAGGAGCTCCTGCTTGCGCATCGGCAAGGGTTTCAAAGTACGTTACCGTATAATCGGAAGCTGGACCTGATTGGGCGGCTAAAATAATTCCTGTCTGCTGGGTTAAATCAAATAGTGTATTGCTGTTTTGAGTGTTACTATCCTGATCACAATTCGTTAAATTCGGTAATGTAGTTGGCATCACCGGACTTGGATCCGCATTCAGTTCTATGATAATCACGCTGACACATCCTGTTAATACATCTTCAGCACGTACATAGATAAACTGTATATAAGGCGTAGTGTTTGTGTAAGGACTTACCAAATCATTATCTCCTAATTGAGCATCCGTAAGCGTTTCATGATAGGTAATCGTATAGATTGGGATTGGGGGACCCTGCAGGATGCCTGCTGTTAGCGTCTCTAAATCAAAATCTGTAAACCCATCCTGATTATCATCACAAACCGTATAAGGCTGTGTTGGTGGAATTGGTGTTGGCAATGGCTCTACTCTAATATCCATAGTCGATACTACATAACATCCTGTACTAGCATTCTCTATTCTAATCCAAATCGTTTGTACATAGATTGGTACGTTTTGATATAATAATGGTAAGGCATTCGCATCAGCATCGGCATCCGCCTGACTGAAATGGAAAGTAACATTCATACCTGTTTGTCCTAATGATATGGCATTTATTTGTGAACCTAAATCAAAAACTTCATAACCTATTGGCGCCGTGGTATCACACAAACTGTATTGTGGATAATTCGGTTGAGTAGCATTTGGTAATGGGTCTACTATTAATTGCAAAGTCACAATATCAAAACAGCCCGTAGCGATAGTCTCTACTCTAATCCATATCGTTTGCGTATTAGGCGTAGCATTTGGATAGCTGATTGTATTTATTATTGGATTAATTGGCGTTTGCGCATTGGCTAAACTAGTGTAAAAAGTTACAGTATGCGTAGCTGGATTTATAGCGCCCAATACTTCATTGATTCTCGTGGTTAAATCAAAATTCGCAATCCCATCATAGTTGTCATCACAAGTGTGATAATCCGCAGGAGTTGTAGCTTCTGGCGTTGGATTTACATTTAATTTGAGTTGGACGTAATTAGAACATCCTGTTAGTGTGTAAAACACACGTACATAGATAATTTGCGACCATGGTTCAATATTGGTATAAGGACTTACTAATGGATTGGCTCCAAGTTCTGCATCTGTCTGCGTTTCATGGTAGGTAACCGTTACTCCTGCTGGCAAAACGCCTCCTGCAATTTCATTGGTAGAATCTTCTAAATTGAATACTTCAAAACCATCATTATTTGGATCGCAACGTTGTTGTGGTTGTGGTGCAACGGCTAATGGTCCTTGGGTTACTCTCAATAATATTGTCTCAGTAGCATAACATCCTGTAGCGTCATTCTCTACTCTAATGTATACTATCTCGTTGTCTGTTCCTAAATAACTCGTAGAGGAAATGGCTCCCGTTTCATTTTGAGCATCGCTTAAACTGTTGTAATAGGTTACAGTAACTCCCGGCACTCCATTAGATGCTGTTGGGTCATTCAGTGATAAATTAAATAGCGCTTGATTGCTTACTCCGTTGCTACACTCAAACATAGGTGGTGGTGCCACTGCGCTTGGCAATGGATGCACTACCAAATTGAAGGAACTAACCGAATTACATCCCGTTGCATTGTTGCTTATGTTAATCCAAATTTGCTGTGGACTAGTGGTATTGGTGTATAAATTAGGCAATGGATTGGTTTGAGCAATAGCATCCGGTTGATTGCTATAATAGTTTACTGTAACCCCTAATAACCCATTGGCTATCTCTGCCGTTTTTGTCGGTAAATTAAATACTTCCTGTCCAACTCCCGGCACAAGGTTCTGGTCACATAGTTCGTAATCTGTAATTACTGGATTTGGAAGTGGACGCCCATTCACTACCAATTGTAAGGTGGTGGTGCTATAACATGCTGGTGACCCTAAATAATGAGCTCTGATATATAGCGTTTGTAATCCTGTATTATCAAGGCTACAATAAGGGCTTGCCTGTGGATTGGAACCCAGCTGAGCATCTGCCATGGTCTCGTGATACGTAACCACTACATTAGGATTTCCACCTGTTATCTGAAAGTCTTTGGTAGTGAGTATAAACAAGCAAGACAGTCCATCATTATTATCGTCACACACCTGATAAGGTGTTGGATTGTTAATTATTGGAGCATCATTTATGGTAACGGCTTGAGAACCTGCTTGCAACTGTGAGCAAGTGGTGGAACTAGCATCTACTACACTTATTAAATTATACGTATACGTTGTTGCCGATGTCGTTACTACTGCAACTGTAGCAGTGTTCCCTGAAGAGATAGCTGTTTGATTTCCTCCACCATTAACATTATACGTAAAGGTATAAGGCGGCGTTCCATTGGCTCCTGTAAAAGTTATTAATGGACTCGGGTCATTCAAACAAACCGAGGTCGCACCTGAAATCGTAGCCGTTGGCAATGGGTTTACTGTTATCACAGCGCTTGCTGGTTGATTTTGTGAACAGGCTGGTGTTGTAGCACTAGACACGCTTACTAAATTATAGGTAAATGTGCCTGTGGCTGTTGTAGGAGCAGCTACTGTAACACTATTTCCTACTGTAGTTGGAACCGTTATGTTTGTGCCTCCATTAATATTATAGGTAAACGTATAAGGTGCAACGCCATTAGCACCTGTAAAGGTAAGTAAGGGACTAGCTGCATTTTTACATACTGCTGTGGTACCTGAAATCGTGGCTGTTGGCAACTGAACTACCGTTACTGTTGCCGAACCTACTTGGGTTTGCGTACAAGTTGTCGTTGGATTGGTAACGCCTACTAGTGCATAAACAGTGGTGTTTGTGAGTGCGGGTGTGGTTACAGTGGAAGTTCCTCCCACTAAGGTCGTTTGAGCTGGAGTACCTCCAACCGTGTAATCTATAACAGCATCTGGTGGAGTTCCTGTAAAAGTAATCACGGCGGTGTTTCCAGAACATATTGAGGTGCTTCCCGAAATCGTTGCTGTTGGCAAAGGTGAAATAGAAATAATAGCGCTTCCTATTTGAGCTTGTGAACATACTGTCGGTCCTGCACTAGCTACACTTACTAAGGCATAGGTAGTTTGAACCGTCAAAGCAGGTGTCGTTATTGTATTAGTCCCTGCGTTTAAAGGTATGGTTTGATTTGCTCCACCGTTTACAGTATAGGTTACTGTTGCTCCTGGCGTACCACTAAAAGTAATGACAGCTGTACCATTTGGACAAACTGAAGTAGTTCCTGAAATCGTTGCTGTTGGCAGTGGATCTACTATTACTACAGTGCTTGCTGGTTGATTTTGTGAACATGCTGGTGTTGTAGCACTAGATACACTTACTAAATTATAGGTAAATGTCCCCGTGGCTGTTGTCGGTGCAGCCACTGTAGTTGTATTGTTTCCGATAAGAGTTGTAGCGGTTTGGTTTGTACCTCCATTAATGTTATAGGTAAATGTATAAGGTGCAACGCCATTGGCACCGGTAAAGGTAATTGATGGACTCGCCGCGTCTTTACAAACTGTCGTGCCTCCTGAAATTGTGGCTGTTGGCAATTGAACTACTGTTACTGTTGCCGAACCTGCTTGGGTTTGCGTACAAGTTGTCGTTGGATTGGTAACACCCACTAAGGCATAAACAGTGGTGTTGGTAAGTGCGGGGGTGGTTACAGTGGAAGTTCCTCCCACTAAGGTCGTTTGAGCGGGTACGCCTCCAGCTGTGTAATCTATAACAGCATTTGGTGGAGTTCCTGTAAAAGTAATCACGGCTGTATTTCCTGAACATATTGAGGTAGTGCCTGAAATCGTTGCCGTTGGTAATGGGTCTACTATTAATTGGAATGAGGTTGTACCAAAACTTCCTGGATTAGCAATATCATCCATCCTGATATAAATAGTCTGTGGGTTGGATGTATTAGGAAAATTGTTAATCGGGCTTATTGGCGAAACATTATTATCCGCATCCGCTTGACTTAAATAATAGTTAATGGTATAATCCGCGGCAGAATGTGTTCCTAAAGCAATGGCTGTTTGTGGTGTGAAATCAAAAATAGCAAAACCATCATTTGACACATCATCACATACAACTAAAGGTGGTGGTTGATCTGGATTAACCAAACATTGAGAAGGATCAACATGGAGGACAAAAGATCCTGTTTGAATACAACCTCCAGCTCCGGTATTATTATTTTCAATACTTACATAAATAATTTCACCATCATAACCAATATAGTTAGCTGGATTACTTATCGCGAAAGCTAAATTCTGAGCAAAAATTAAAGAGTGATGGTATAAAACATTAAATCCTGTCAATGTTCCTAAAATAGCAGAAGTCTCATCTGTTAAATCAAACGAAGTGTTACACTCCGTTAAGTCTACAGTTGGATTGACTGGCAATGGTGGCTGAAACTCAACTGTCATACAATCACTAACCGGACATGCTGGCCCATATGGATATGCTGTTGCACAATAAATCCCAGGTTGAGAAACAGTCAAGCAAGATGAAACCTCACCTGGAATAACATTACCACCCAATGTCCAAACATGAGGAATAGTACTAGCAAGCCCTGAACATATTTGAGTAGTATCTCCAAAACAAGGAGCTAGTCCCGTAGAAACCAAATAATCATCAGGAAAAACAAGCGGAGATGTATTAAAACTATTGGCCTGAAGAAAAACTGCTGAATCCAAAGAATTATCACCAACATTAGCAATAGCTAATTTAATATGATAAGTCATTCCGCACTGCACAGTAGCATTAGCAGCAATTACAGTGGTGAAACCATCATATTGAATTGTATTATTTACAGCTGGCGTAGCGCCTGTTCCATTATTTACATAATAAGCACAAAATTCACAAGGACCTATGTTTGCTTGCCCATTGTTTAAATTGTTAATTGTTATTGGAGTTGTTGTTGTTGGAATTAACGCAATATTAATAGCACCATTGGAATAAGGCCCTGTAATACCAGGCCCGCTTAAGAAAAATCCAAAGACATCATTAAAACCAGTATTCGCCCATTCTGGATATTCTTCAGAAGAAAAGACAAAATTAAAAGTTAAATCTTGACCAACAGGTACAAAATCAAATTCTAAAACAGCTTTATTGTTAACCGTATTTGTTGTTAATTGCGCTAAATCTGAATCACCAGCAACTGGATTGGCGGTCGCGAGTGTTGTCCCTGGAGAATTATTTGGACCAATAGCAACCGAAGTTCTCCCAGTTGCTAAAATAATCCCTCTGTCTATTCCTATATTCGTTGTCGCTCCATTAACAAAATATCCTGCTTGGTCTCTCGTAAGAGTTGCATTGAATGGAGATCCATTGAAAGTAATATTACTTACCGTAATTCCTGAGCCCAAAAGCACATTCTGAACTAATTGCTCCGGAGTTTGGGTATTTGTAACAACTAATTGGGAATAAGATGTAAAACTTAAAAAAGTGATAAGTATTAAAAAGCATATTTTTTTTTTCATCTAAAGGGAGAATTAGAGATTTACATCATTAAAGAGTTCAAATAGCTCTCAAAAAGTTAATTAATTGTTTAATTGCTCAAATATAAGTATTCATTGAAAATATCTTTGTTAAATTTGCAAAAAAAAATACTACATCGATGAAAATCACCATAAAAGAATCTCAAAACCCAACGATATTAAAATTTGAATTCCCCGATTTTATTACTCAAAATGAAAGTTTTGAATATAAAAATATAGACGAAGCCAAAAATTCACCATTAGCACAACAATTGTTTTACCTGCCTTTTGTGAAAACAGTTTACATTTCAGGGAATTTTATTGCTATCGAAAGATACAATATTGTGGAATGGGAAGATGTGAAAGAAGCTGTTGCAGAACAAATTGAAAATTTCGTAAACAATGGCGGTGTAATTATAACCGTCGACGAAAATAAAACCAAGAAGCAGCCCATAACTGTGTATGGAGAAACCACTCCAAATCCTGCAGCGCTGAAATTTGTGGTTAGCAAAATGCTTACTAAGAACTCTATTGAGTTTAAAAATATAGATGAAACAGCCGCTTCGCCTCTTGCCAAAGAATTATTCAAATTCCCATTTGTAAAGGAAATTTTTATTGACGAAAATTACGTTTCTATCACAAAATACGAAGTTAATTCTTGGGATGAAATCACGATTGAATTACGTTCATTCATCAAGCAATTTGTTGAAAACGGCGGAACAGTTCTTGACGAAAGCCTTATTTCTACTGATGTCAGACATGAAAAACAACAAATAAAAAACTTCGATAATCTCGATACAACCTCGCAACAAATCATCAATATCCTGGAAGAATATGTAAAACCTGCCGTTGCTGCCGATGGTGGAAATATACTTTTTGATTCCTATGATGAAAAAGAAAAACGCGTAAAAGTGGTACTTCAAGGAGCATGCAACGGTTGCCCTTCTTCAACATTTACGTTAAAAAGTGGTATCGAAAATATGCTAAAAGACATGTTGAATGATAAAGACATTATTGTCGAAGCTTTAAACGGATAATTCACAAAGCGTTTCACTCGAGACGCTTTTTTTATTTAATTTTAGGAGCTATTTCCCGCTTTCCGTTATATCTTTTATACCTGACAGGTTTTGCAAACCTGTCAGGTATAAAAGGATGCCACTGCAATCGGGGCTAAACCAACTGCCATGAACGAACTACATCTCGAAACGAGTCCCTACTTATTACAACACGCCAACAATCCTGTTCATTGGAAAGCATGGAATCCTAATTCTCTAGCTTTAGCCAAAGAACAAAACAAACTGATAATCATCAGTATAGGTTATTCCGCTTGTCATTGGTGCCACGTAATGGAGCATGAAAGTTTCGAAAATGAAGAAGTGGCTCAAACTATGAACCAACATTTTATCAACATAAAAGTAGACAGAGAAGAACGCCCCGATGTGGATGCCGTTTATATGAAAGCGGTCCAAATTATGACCGGTCGTGGCGGTTGGCCTATGAATGTTGTGACGTTGCCCAACGGCAAACCTATTTGGGGTGGAACCTATTTTAGAAAAAACGAATGGATAAATTCCCTAGAACAATTGCAGGAACTCTATCAATCCAATCCCGAGAAAATTTTAGAATACGCCGAAAAACTTCACGAAGGTTTAAAAACAATAAGTATTGTTACGAATGAAAACCCAAAAGTCAATTTTTCCAATGAAAATCTAAATCTTTTAATAGAAAAATGGCAAAAAAGTTTCGATTGGGAATATGGCGGAATGGCACGCGCGCCAAAATTCATGATGCCAACCAACTATCAATTTTTGTTGCGCTTCGGACATCAAACCAATAACAAAGAGCTACTAGAATTTGCAAATCTAACGTTGACAAAAATGGCTTACGGCGGTCTTTTTGACACCATTGATGGTGGGTTTTCTCGTTACTCCGTAGATATTAAATGGCACGTACCTCATTTCGAAAAAATGCTTTATGACAACGGACAATTGGTGAGTTTATATGCCGATGCCTATAAGTTGACCAAAAACAAGCTCTATAAAGAAGTCATCGAAAAAACATTGGCTTTCGTAGAAAAAGAATGGCTCACAAGCGAAGGAAGTTTTTATTCTGCGCTGGATGCCGATAGTTTAAACGCAGAAACCCATCTCGAAGAAGGTGCTTTTTATGTTTGGGAAAAAGAGGAATTACAATTGTTATTACAAGATGATTTCGAGCTTTTCAGTCAGGTTTTTAATATCAATGCATTCGGATTTTGGGAATATGAAAACTATGTGCTCATTCAAAACCAATCATTAGACGAAATCGCAACACAAAATAAAATTGTGCTTTCAGAATTGGAAAATAAAAAGAAATCCTGGGAGAAACTTTTATATCATGAAAGAGAAAAAAGAAGCAAGCCACGATTAGACGATAAATGCTTAACTTCCTGGAATGCCTTGATTTTAAAGGGTTTTGTAGATGCTTATAAAGCTTTAGGAAACAAACATTATTTAGAAATAGCGTTGAGAAATGCCGATTTTATTCTAAAAAATCTTTGGACTCCCGATGGAAATCTATTGCATAATTACAAAAACGGAAAAGCCACCATCAACGGATATCTCGAAGATTATGCTTTGGTAATTGAGGCTTTTATCGCTTTGTATGAAGTAACTCTGGAAGAGCATTGGTTGCAAAATGCTAAACAATTAACGGATTATACTTTTGATTATTTCTATGACGAAAGCGCTTCCTTTTTTGCCTTTACTTCTACTTTGGATGAACCTTTAATCACAACCCATTTTGAAACCGAAGACAATGTAATTCCGGCTTCGAATTCCATTATGGCCAATAATTTATTTCAATTGAGTATTTATTTCAACAACAGCCATTACAGAAAAACAGCAGAAAAAATGCTTGAAATTATACTCCCAACGATTGATTATCCTTCCGCATTTTCAAATTGGCTGAACGTGTTTTTGAATTTTTCGGAGCAAAATAAAGAACTAGCAATTTGTGGAAAAGACGCGATTTCTTATGTTGAAAAAATAAATCAATCCTACCACCCCAATATCATTATTGCTGGAACGCAAAAACCATCAACACTACCTTTTTTGCAAGAGCGTTTTTCCGAAAAGGAAACGTTGTTTTATCTGTGTCAAAACACCACCTGTCAAATGCCAACAAATGATTTTCAAGAAATTATAAAGCAGGTAACACTATGATTTATGCGATTTTTTCCGTACTATTGTTACACTAACTTTAAAAACAAATATCATGGGATTAGGAGGATTTTTTAAGAATTTATTTGGCAATAATAAAACGGCAAGTGATGTGGCTGACAAAGTAGAAGATGTAGCTGAAGAAGCATTCGCAAAAGCTAAAGAAGTTGCAGCTCCATTAGTAGAAAAAGTCGAAGATCTTATAGATACAGCTAGAGAAAAAGTAAGCGAACATATTCCGGCTGCAAAAGAAACTTTTGAAAATGCTGTTGAAACGGCAAAAGAAAAAGCGAGTGAATTTGCTGATAAAGCAGAAGAAATGGCTGGAAATGCTGCCGCAAGTGTAAAAAGCGCCTTTACAAATGATGCTTCAGAAGACGCGGAAGAAATAAGAACAAAAGCTGAAGATATTGTTAAACCTGCAGATGAAAATGCCGATTAATTTTTAAAATTACTATTTTTGCTAAAATAATTTATCCCGATACGTCGGGATTTTTTTATCAAACTATGGAAAAGAAAGAACTTCATTATATTCATTCCTTTGCGGACTATGTGGATCAATTTATCAATATGTTGATTGATTATTCCCCAAAGTTAATTTCGGCTTTGCTTATTCTTTTTGTCGGATTGTATGCTGTTCGTCTTATCAATCGTTTAGTGAGAAGGATTATGGTTAAGCGGGAATTGGACGCAACATTATCTAATTTTTTAGCCGATAGTTTGCTCTGGGCTATGCGCTTTTTGCTTTTCATAACCTTTATTTCAAAATTGGGAATTGAGACTTCTTCCTTTGTCGCCATTCTTGGAGCAATAGGTTTAGCTGTTGGCTTGTCTTTACAAGGTTCATTATCCAATTTTGCTGGTGGCGTACTGATTATTTTATTCAAGCCTTTCAAAGTTGGCGATTCCATTGAAGCTCAAAATGTTGCAGGAACCGTTAGCGAAATTCAGATATTTGTAACCAAG
>Ga0208508_1000392_pt1 | contig 12114 bp, 8 predicted proteins | sample LakWasMeta1_LOW4_2_FD_183853 | JGI IMG/M metagenome (GOLD analysis project Ga0208508, IMG submission 183853) | Freshwater sediment methanotrophic microbial communities from Lake Washington under simulated oxygen tension - Sediment Metagenome... | ecosystem: Environmental > Aquatic > Freshwater >...
AGCGCGGAACACATTCGCCAAGGGTTTGTGGTTGAACAAATAGGATTTTTTGTTTTTGCTGGTTTTCGTACGCCATCGCCGTTTATCCGCATCGATAGTTGCCGCAGGCATCACCACATGCACATGCGGATGATAATCCAAGCGGCGCGAATGGGTGTGCATTACGCTGATGGCCCCCGCCTTTCCTTGTAACTGTGGATCGTTCTGCGCGAAGGTTTTGAGAGTCTCCCAGCTACACCGGATCATCAAATCATAAAGTAGGCGCTGATGTTGCCAGGCCAACGGCCGAAGTTCGGCCGGCAATGTGAAGGTCAACAAAAAATACTCGGCAGGGACTTGTTTTTTGAGTTGCCGTTCCAGCCATTGTCGGCTTTCATGATGCTGGCAATGCGGGCAATTGCGATGGCCGCAGGAATGCGGGATGAAGATTTGTTTTTCGCAGCCGTCGCATTGCGCCAACATCACCGGGCTTTGCATGGTGCGGCACTGTTTTAGGGCGGTCAACGCTTTGCGCTGGCTGGGCAAAAGTGTGCTTTGATAGTTCGCCAGAAATTCGTCTTCAAAGGTTTGAATGATCGACGAGAGTAACATCATTTGACGTTCCTCCAGTCAATGGCAAAGCCATTCATCAGCGCATTGATTAACTGATCGGCCTGCTGATGGGTGGTGTCGGTCAGGTGGGTATAACGGGCGGTGGTCAGGATACTATGGTGGCCGAGGATTTTCTGAACTTCGAGCAGGTCAACGCCCGCCTCGATTAGATGGGTAGCGTAGCTGTGGCGTAGACTGTGCGGGGTAATCTTTTTTTTATACCGCAGTCCTGGGCAACTTGGCGCAGCGTTGCTTGCACTCCACCGCGATCGAGGGGTGTTTTGGACAAGTGCGCCGACTTAAGCCCGCCGTGACGATTGGGAAACAGCAACACTGGATTGCGATGCACTTGCCAGAAGTGGCGCAGGCAGGTTAACGTCGCTACTGGCAACGGCACCAACCTGTCCTTGTTGCCCTTGGCATCACGAATATGCACCCGCAACCGATTGGCATCGATATCGGCAACCGTCAGGCGCAAGCCTTCACCGAGGCGCAGGCCCAAACTATACAGCGTAAAAAAGAACACCCGGTAGCTCAGGGTGTGGGTCATCGAGAACAGCCGTCCGGCTTCCTCAACCGTGATGATATCCGGCAAACGCTGTACTCTTGGCGGCTTGATCAGTTTAAACGCTGGCCAGGGCTTATTCAAAACGTAGGCATAGAAGAATTTAAGCCCGTACAGGTCGAGTTTGACGCTACTCCAGGAATGCGATTCCAGCAAATCGCTGAAATAATCGGTCAACTGGGGTTCGGACAGATCATCAAGTTGATGATCGAAATAGGCGCCGATGCGCCGCATGGCACGGGAATAGGCTTCAATCGTTTTGGGCTGGAGCCCTTTGAGTTTAAGGTGTTTAAGATGCGTTTGATAATCCTGCTTGAAATTTGCTTCAGATGATGTCATTGTTCTGTAACCTCATGATTCGGTGCTAAACGATCCCTCTGATTGAGGGCTTGAGGTTACATTTTATTAGTTTAATCCGGCGGCGGGGCTTTTCTCCGCGTTAGCGGCTTCGTCCAACATGGCGCTCAACCGGAGCGCGGTTATAATGCGGTTTTGTTTTTTCAGCTTTCCGGGCCGCGCCCGGTTAGCTCTACGTTGGGCTTCACAGGAGTAAGGGTATGTCGAATATTCAGTATGCGTTTCTGATGCGAAGCAGAGTACCGACACGAGAGGCCCTTCAGGCCTCAATTGACGCGTTGGGTTTTAACTTGCAATTAGATCCCGCTTTTACGCCATTTACGGACAGTGGGTTCTCTCCTTGCATATTGAACGGTGCTGGGAACGTAGGTTTCGAGATATTCTACGAAAATGCTGGCGATCTAAAGGGCTTTGAGAACATCGCGGGCTCCAATGATTTTTGTATCAGCATGGCGTGGCACGGTTCAATGCAGGACTGCGCAACTGCGATGATCGTTAGTTGTGCGTTGGCGAAGGATTTCGACGCCGTCATTACCTTCGAGGGTGAACCTCCGGAACCGCTAGACGTTTTGTTGGCGTACACACGAGAGGCCATCGAAGAGGCTGAAAAGGAAGCCGCAAAACCAGCTCCGCAACCTGGGAGTCGGCTGCCCCTCAAGAAGCCTTGGTGGAAGTTTTGGTGACGAGGCCCAACCCGGCGGTCAAGAGGGACGCTCCGCCGAAAAGCACGGCTCCGCGCCCCTTACCTTTACGTTAGCGCCCATCACAACAGGAGTGGCTGTGACTGAAGAACATATACCTGTGGCAATAGTGGCATCGGAAGCCGCTCCGCGTAAAAAGCCATCAAACTATCCTGAGCCGTTTGCTTCTCGCATGGCCGGCAGGGAGAAGCGCCCACTTGGTGACGTGTTCGCATTGACAAACTTTGGCGTCAATCTTACTCGCTTAGCGCCTAGCGCCGGTTCGGCGCTTCGCCACGCACATTCAAAGCAAGACGAGTTCATCTACATCTTGGAGGGTAGCCCGGTGCTAATTACCAATGCAGGAGAAACCCAGCTATTTCCCGGCATGTGTGCTGGATTCAAGGCGGGCACCGGCAACGGGCATCAACTCCTAAACCGTACAGCCGAGGATGTTGTTTATCTTGAGGTCGGTGACAGAACTGCGGGCGATTCGGCCATTTATTCTGACGATGACATCCAAGCTATGTTCGTCAGCGGGGCATGGCGGTTTGCCCATAAAGATGGCACGCCCTATTAAGGGCTATTAATCAAAGGTGCATACATGCAACACGTTTTAATTATTCATGAAGTCGAGGCTTATCCGGCATGGAAGGCCGTTTTTGACCAAGCTGCGGGCATTAGAAAACGCGCAGGAGAAATCAGTTACCAGTTGCTGCGCTACGATAACGACGCAAATAACATCGTCCATTTTTCAGAGTGGTCATCTCTGGACAATGCCCGACGCTTCTTCGAATCACCAGAATTGGTAGAAATCAGGTTACGGGCTGGTGTAAAAGCACCCGAATTCATCTATCTGCAAGAGATAGAACGTGGAGTGCTATAGCGCTAACATGGCGTTCGAGCGGGACGCCGCAAAAGCGCGGCGCCCCTCAACTTTACGTTAGGCATTTGCAATCATGACTCCTGAACAGACTGCCATTACTTATAACCAAATTGCTCAACACTGGGACTGCCCAGAGTTCAATGGTAGCTACGGTATAAATCAACATGTGCGTGCATTACAGTTTGTTTCCGAATTCAGGAATGCTCTTGATATTGGCTGTGGAAGTAGTGGTCGAATAATCAATCTTCTCCAAAGTCATGGGTTCACGGTTGAGGGCTTGGACATATCGCAAGAGATGTTAAAGCGTGCGCAGAAACATCATCCCCATGTTCAGTTTCACACGGCAAATATCTGTTCTTGGGAGTTCCCAAATAATTATGACTTTATTTCTGCGTGGGATAGCATTTGGCATATTCCACTTCAGCAGCAGCTCGGGGTGCTTCGCAAAATCTGTAGCGGATTAAATCACGGCGGAGTGTTAATCCTTACAACAGGAGGTGTCGAAAATCCTGAAGAAATCATAAATCCTTGTTTCGGTCAGCCGTTATATCACGCCGCCCCAGGGATTCCAGCGATATTACGCACTCTCGAAGAGTCCGGTTGTTCATGTCGGCACTTGGAATATGACCAATACCCAGAAAAACACGTCTATGTTATCGCGCAGCGAGCCTAACACGGCGCTCAACCGGAAAGCCCGCCAGGCGGCGGGCACTCGTTTGCTTGCCCCGTTGAATGTCTGTTTTAGCGGCGCCGACCGTCTCCTTAGGGTGTCAAACGGCGTTTAAATTTACCAGGATGAATTCCTAGGTATTGTTTTGCTAAAGTAATCTATTTGCACGCAAGTAAAAATATAAGCTGAAATTGGTAAAATTTGAAAGATATTTTACAGCTAGGGGTGGCAACATTGGAATCTGACTCCATTGATAGGATTCATCGATAAGATTTTCGGATTACTCGTCACTGCAACTTATAGGACACTTGAAGAAGATCATCAGAACATGTCAACGGCTCGATCAAACAATTACAGCATCGCTATCATTGGCGCAGGTCTTGTCGGCGGCGCCATCCTTCATGAGTTTGTCCTGGGATGGGTTCGTGCTCACGTCGGAGCAAGCTCTCTGGGGCAACCGAGCAAAATAAGCTCAGCTGAACATTTGGGTGTTGAAAAGATTTAGTGGACAGATTTAGGCTTTATTCTAAGTCTACCGTATTCTTCGCCCATCAAAACGTGTTTATAGCTACTATTTATTGCTTGTGGGACGGTTAATTCAAAGTCAACCTTACTTTGAAATAGTAATACAAAATCTGAACCGCCAAACAAGAAATATCCAAGCATATCTCCCTTCTTCACTTTATTATCTACCCTGACAGTATCTTCAAAATTAACAGAGGATACCTGAGACATTCCAATTGGCAAAAACGCAACTAAACCATACTTCTCTGTTTCAATAATTACGCAACCACGTGTCTCAGTCATCTGCCAGCCAGGAGTGTTTGCGTCAAGTATATATTTCTTAGTTTCAGCATCCCATCTTGTAATACCACCAACTGCATCATCGCTTTGAATAATGCGAACTTCTTTTATTGTTCCATCAATAGGAAAATGATAACGATGATAATCGTTTACATCGAGAAATGTATGCGTTAATGTGCCATTGGCAAATGCATTTTTGTAGGCACTTTCTTCTCCAATAAGCATAGAGATGGACCGAATAATATTCGATTTGATTGTAACGCCTTTCTTATGCACAATTTTAGAGTTTTTGTCGATTTTCCATACGCCTTGAGGCTTCGAATCCGCAGGCGCTGATATGATTGATGGATCATTTGGAGATGCAATCGGGCGTCGATCTGGTGATTTCAGATACCTTGAAAAAAAATCATTGAATGTTTTCCATTTTGATGGATCTTCATACCAATCTTTATGTAATCCGAATCTTTCATCCTCTAGAGCTTTTTTGTAGTACTCATCTTTCCACGACTCTTTCTTGCTTAAATACAGACCCCATTCTTTTACAAAAAAGATTAACCATGTACGGTATGGTTCTTGGTATTGGAGTGAATCGTTGTAATAACCCTTATTTTTTAATTCTGGAAGCGGTTGATCATTTATGAAATAGAAGTAATCTAAACTCTGATCAATTTGATCGTACAGTTTTGAATATGGGGGATTTGGTAAAATTGACCAAGGCATTGCCTTTGCTGCCCAATCTACAAAAACATAATACTCTTCTAACGTCTGAGCTGGATTTGTAATCTTATCTGGATTAATTTTCTTAGCTATTTCAATTGATTTAATAAGCAATCTTTTTATTTCTGTATTATGCTCAACCAAAGTTATCAATTGCTGTGTAATTGGCTCATGCTGTGTTTGTTCTAAATTGTAGTCCTGTGCATGAGCGTTAAAGCTCAAAAGAAGATATAAGGCAATAAATGATAATAACCATGCGACGTTTTTTTTCGTTTTCATAAACTTTACTCCTTCGACAGAAAGTTATGCTTGCTCTGATTAAATTATTTTTTTGAAGTGTAACTTAATCTATCGGAATTTTATGAAGAATATGCGCGCAGCGTTAGATCAATATTCAATGCGATGCAGATTGGGAAATCCGTTATGTTCCCACAGGCATGCCGAATTCCTCTTCTCCACAACGAAGTGAAAGCCCTGCTGTGACGGTGTGCATAAGAGAACGTTGCAGTCGATTGCCTACTGGAGCGCCTCCCAGTTCCAGAGGAGCGAGGGAGTACCGCCAACAGCTTGCTGTTTAGGCATCTGTTGAGTAATACAGTGCATTCCGCCTCCGCCCGCATTCAGGTTTTCAGGGTTGATTTGCACAATTGTGTGGTTTGGATAAATATTCTTGATAATCTTTTTGAAATCTTCGTCTTTCGTGCTAAAAACCTTTGATCTTCCTGGTTTCCAATAGCTTGGGATAAGTACAACTTTGTTGGTGATGATGAAGTTAAGATAGCTGGACGCTAAAACAGTTTTGATTTTGTCATCGTCTTGGATTATTGATCCGTCTTCAAATTTAAGCGTCTCCAAACGTTTGAAGATTTCATCTTTTCCATCCATCAACGTATAAATTGGAGCAGCAATTGGTACTCGGACAATGTTAAATTTGTTGCCATCCTGGTCAGTAGCGTTTTTTAGGATTTCATAGTTTTCTTCCATGCGCCGTTTGGTTTCTTGAGCAATCTTGTCTTTTTCGGCTTCTTCATCGCTGACTTGAGCCAGCAAAATAGTCTTAGGATTGACGAATCTAGCAAATTCATCGATATGTCCGCCAGTTGTAATCACGGTAAAAATATTGCCGGGCAACTTGCCTCTATAGGACAGATCGTCATCCCTGATGCCTTGCTTGAGCCAAATAACTTTTTTAATGTTGAAAATTCGCCGAAACTCATCTTCGATCTGCTGTTTAGACATCTCAGGGTTACGATTTAACTCTACTGCTTCTGTTATCATCAGCGTTCCTTTTCCATTAAATTCTCTGTCGCCACCTTCGCTAACTAGATTGGATCGGATAATAGGTAGCTTCATGTCTCTTGCAATTAACCGATCAACGCTTTCGTCGGTCATTGTGGAGTCGCTGGTCGGGACATCGTAACTCCAGCTATTGAATCCGAAGTCTGCGATTTTTATTTGGTTTTTGTTGTTCCTTAAAAAGATCGGCCCCATGTCACGAACCCATATATCAGTATGCGGAACGATATGTAGGCGGACATGATTTGACGGGATGTGTTTTACTTTTAACCATTGCGCCACTTGTTTCGACTCGGTCTCGTCTTGTACCATCAAGTCGATGTGGATATAAGGTTCCAAGGCTTTAATCATTTCCTCTTGTACTAGTTGAGAGGGTTGGCCATGGGTATTTTCATAAACCGGATATGCCATCCAAATGGAATCAATCTCCTCAAATTCAGCCGGCATGGTGAATGTGTCTTCAGCCTGGCCTGCCTTTCCAGTAACAAGGTTGTCCACGGGGGAGCTAACTTCAGCCTGAGCAATTGATATTATTTTATGGCTCGGTATCGACAGAAAAACTACTATGGAAAAACTGGCAATTAACAGTGCTAAAGTTGGTTTAAATTTCATTTGGCGATCCTAATTGCTATTAAAAGGGGGGGAGCTAAATCGGGGCAAGATCAACGAGTCCCACATGAACTTGATACTTCTAAAATAAAAATAATTTCTGAATTTCAATATCAAACAGGATCATCTATCAGCTCACCGTCCGTTTCAATAAATAATTGAGATTTACCCGATTTGAATCGAACAATCCATTTCGGCGTGTGATAGTAGATGATGACTTACCGGTAATAAATATCTACGACAATTGCCGTATGAAAATCCATAGTTATCCGGCTATTGACGGAATAAATCCTTGTTGTACTGACTTTTGTTAATAGTGATTAACGCAAGTAACTTGAACGACAGCTTGCGACCCATAACTGCCGGTCGGCTATGATTTTACGCTTCCCTAAACCGGACAGTCGTGACGTGTTGCAAACGACCTAGACGGGGTCATTCAACCCAGATTTTCAAATGGCAACTTATAAACTAAAAACGGACAGTAAATTCCAGGTAATGTATTGGCATTTTCGGGCGACAACTGGTGTTCGACGAAGTTTCCTACCATTGCGAGGGTAATCAGCTTGCAAAAGCTCCCTCAGAACAATAGAACAAATGGTCAGAAGACATAAACCTCCATGGTTAATTTTCGTTGACCCTCGACCCTTTAACCTTCCTTACCCCATGTCAAGGCAAGCCAGAGATCTTCTATCGATGCGTTATTATCGAAGATCAATTTTGTTTCACCGATAGGCTTCAGCACTCCGATAAATGGGGCTGTGGTTGCCCGCAGGTCGCCTAATGAAGCGTCCTTGTCCAACTGAATCGCTTCAACCAATAATTTGTAATTTTCTAGTCCGTTCTTTTGCTCGACGGATACTGTCCTACATTCGGAGGTTTTGGCGAAAATATCTAACCTACTCACTTTCTCCAGCCTGCCTTTACTCCAAAACGGATAATGCTTTTCCTCCATAAGGAGCACTATCTCAGCCTGATCTTGCACTTTACTTTTGAACTTGGCCCACGCACTTGGGAACTCATGCCTGACCGAGAAAAGCCGCACGGACCCAACTGCTTCCGCCTCTTCTATTCGCTTGGTGAGGTTCGCCAGCGCTCCATTCCTTAGTAGGCCACCGGCCTCGCGGGCGGTGTAGCGAAGATGCAGGATGACATCACTGATGGTGTTATAGTCAAACTGACAAGGTTCGTTCCGGCTTGGGTTGGCTGGCAACTGAAGCTGCCACTCGCTGATCACGCCCGAGCCCTCGAATGGCAGATAGCGTTCGTCGCGGAGATTAGTCTCGAAAAGCCCGCTGTCATTTTGACCAACACTGGTTACGATGGATTGCAAACTGCCAAAATAGTCGTTGAATCGAGCATCTTCGGCGCCCTCACGCCCGTAATAGCCCTCTGAGAGCAAAGCACTGGTACGGATTGAACTCTTCAGCAACGTGAGTGTGCAGTTGACGCTGGCGTAGGGTCCTGTTATGCACGGAATGCTCACAGCAACGGATTTGATGCGCCGGAAATAATGTCCGGGGCAATCCATGTCGAAGAGTTCCTCCGGCAGAAAGACGGTACAGCGCCCGGTGGTGCGGAGTTGGATCAAAGCACGCGGATCCACCTGCAGGAGACTGGCATGCTTTGTAAGTTCGTACTCCCGTTGATTAAGTTCATGGTACGCCATCTCCATCCGTTTGATGTCCAGATAAAGCTTTTCACCAGCCAACAATCCTTCCTTGCCGTCCAGATAGCCATACTGGATGAAGCTCAGTTCGGAATTGCCCAACTCGTGTTGCAAAGCCCTTTCGGCTTTCTTGGCGATGTCGAAAGCGAACTGGAACACTTGGCCATAGAGCCCTTTAACTTCGCGCTTCATCCAAGCATAGAAAGCTTTGTTCGCCCTCTTGCTCTTGCCGTCTCTCGCCTTGTCCTCCTCGTCGAGAAAGTACTCGATTTCCTTTGCGTTCTCGATTTGTTTCGGATGATTATCCAGCTCGAGTTGGGCGACGGCTTCGCGAAGTTGCCCCGCCCAGAATTGCTTCAAAATTTGGTTGATCTCGCCAGCAGCGGAGTTGCTTTGGAAAATCCACTCTCTCTCTCGTGTTGCATAATTCCCAATCTTGCTCGCTCTGGTCCCCTCGAAGGTACATTGATCGGCGTCTGTTTTAGCAAAGCCAGCCCAGAAAGACATTCCTTTTGCGAGCATTGAACCGCCAATAACAAGCGTGTTTAACCCGACTCCGAAAGGTAACGCGGCAATCGAAACATCGGGAATAAGGCTCAATCCGGCACCAAATTTTTCTTTCGATGCAGCATTGTTAAGTTTGTCTCGTGCCTCCTTGGATTTCCCCAAGTCTTCTACTTCCTGTGCAGACAACTTTTTACCGGCACCTTCCCCACTCAAATCTTTCACGATGTCCACAGGTACCGGAACAGAATCGACTGGTACTTCTATCTTGGTGAACATCATACCTCTTAAAGCCTTCCAATTCTCTTCCTTCAAGAGTTCCATTGCTGGAATTTTCTTAATAATTTCGTCCTCCTTCTTTCCTAAGAGTCTTTCGTAGTAGGTGTAACGCTCTTCAGCATTATTGAACGAGACTGCCAACCCCTCACGAGCCTTGATAGCTTCTTGCAACTGCGAGTATTTCACCACTTCCGCTAACCCAAGAATTGTACTCTCGTGTTTGGAACGAAGAATGGCTAGTGCTTCGTTGTCTTCCTTTTCAATGGCTCCAAGCAGATTATTCCCCAGCGACTTGACCTCCTGGCAGATTTCGGCGGCCTTCTGAATCAGGAACTGGAAACGCACGAGCGGCAAGGGCTGGTTCAACCCGCTGACCACAGCGCCGATGTCTACACCGGCGGCGGTGGCTCGCGCTAACAACGCCGGATCGATCGGCGGTTCAAACAACGGAAGCTGCCGAAAGGCTCCCTGGATATTGAGGCTATTGCGTATCTTGAACAGCCTATCCGCCACGGTGTCCCAGTAGCTCAGGAGTTTGTCGTTACGCGGTATGCAGAAATAAAGCGCCGGTATACTGGTTAGCGTTCCGGCCTTTGCGGAGTTTTTTACGGGCGCTGGAGGGGGCACCAAGTCAAAGGGAATCTCGGACTCCAGGTCGACGAGCACGTTACCAAGCACATCCTCATTCAGGTTTTTCAGGTAGGCATAGGTCATGGGGCGCACGGAACCCTTTTTGGGGACTGCCTGCGGGCGCGGACCGAGAAGGTTTGCCGCCAAGATATACAACTGGGTAGCTTCGTTGGTACTTTCCAGCGTATCTTGCCGAAATAGCGAATCACCCCAAGCGATTAGATTATCCAGGTACGCCATAACCGTCTTGTACATGTAGGCAGTCGGGCGGTAACGCGCGACACCATGTGGACGAAATGGATTTTCCCTCCACGCGTTTATGCAATTCGTAGTTCTTTTTAACAATTCATCATCAACTTGCGTGGAAAGGTTCTTCAAAATCTCTTCAAGGGAATTAACATCAGTCGTCTGAAACGCCTTTACCTTCCAGAACCGTTCCGGCGTTGGAGCGTCACTGTCATCAGTGGGATCGAAAACATAATGGAACCACCTTTGTGCCTCCTCGAAACGCTGATTTTTGCTCAAATGAATGGCAACCGTTATTGGCAAATGATAGAAAAGCTCCCAGTTATAAATGGAATAGGAACCTTCGGGACTAAAATCCAGCTCCTTGACGGGGGGATATTTGGTGTCAACAAAGACTCCACCTTCTTCCGAGCTAAGATCATCCGGTGGCTTGACAGGTTTGTAAATATCGAAGAACAGCTCATACAATTCATACTCCTCATCTTTTGGCTTTTTCGAAGTCGCAGAACCGTTCCTGAGCTTAGTGTCCAAAGCTTGGAGGCCGCTAACAGATTCTTCTGAAAGCGCTTTCTTTAACCTGGCAACATGCGGGTGGAAATGTGTAAAAAAGCGATAGGTAAGGAAATTACAATCGAGCGTGTAGGATCTTTCCTGCATGATGTCCTGGCTGCTATGGAATCCCGTTGAGGTTAGTTTACTCATAATGATCAAAGTCCGAAGGGTTAAAAGGAACTATCCAAAATGGGTAGCCGCCTCAATTTCATGTAGATTGTACGTCGCGCTGCATCATGACTTTGCTGAGTCCACTTCCACTCATAACAATGGACGCAGCCCCTGTTCTAGAGAACCCGGTAGCGTTAACCGCCGATTCCAGAGTGTTGAATCCGCCAGTTGCGCTAACAAAACTCCCATCATATTGGATTACCAATAAAGGATTGGTCGCCGCGTCGTGGGACGGCTGAACCTTGTATTGGGCAAGTCGGTCAATCGGATCAAGATGACGCGGGTCTGGCAAAGTCTGCTCTTCTGTATATATCGGAGGCCTCCAATCTATATCGGCATCAGTGGTTATTTCCGGTGGTTTAAGAACCCAAGTCTCACGTTTTTGAACTGACAAGTCATCCCATTTTGGCTCAACAAAAAAGGTATGAGACAGACCTTCTCTTGAGTCCAGATAGAAAAATGGACTATCTCGGTAAGTGCAATCCGAGCTATAAAGAGGGAGGGGCAACAATCGGAAATTGTCTCCCTTTGTAAGGATCTGCGCGTATTCAATACACGATTGTCCGTGCACTGCCAGAAAGTCTGTAACCGCGAGAGGTTCTTTGCCTACCCATTGGGTTGCGATTGCGAAGTACGGGTATTGATTTGACTGGATTAAATTGGGAGTCTGCAAATAAGGCGGAAATTTATTGGCTTCGTCCAAGTCAAGCGGCGCGCTCCAAGGCCGAGCCAACTCGTGTTTACTAAAGATTTTTATACGTTGCTCCTTAGTTTTGTCCGCGGTATCAGATATGCATATTGTGATCACGCCATCACTGGTTTGTACTCCAATTGGGCTCTTTCCATGGTCTTTGTTGGTAGTCCTTACTGGAACATTGTTAAATGAGACTC
>Ga0208508_1000393_pt1 | contig 12087 bp, 11 predicted proteins | sample LakWasMeta1_LOW4_2_FD_183853 | JGI IMG/M metagenome (GOLD analysis project Ga0208508, IMG submission 183853) | Freshwater sediment methanotrophic microbial communities from Lake Washington under simulated oxygen tension - Sediment Metagenome... | ecosystem: Environmental > Aquatic > Freshwater >...
CGGCAAATTTACGTAATAACTTATAAATTAAAAAGCTTTCAGGAACATTTATGAATTGTTTAATGCCGTAATCTTTTGAATTATAATGAAATAATTTTTTTGGAGCTAATCCCGCTATTCGTTGCAATCTTTTTTTCGGTAAAAACCTCAAAAAAGGATTTCCACTTCTATCGGGGCTAAAAATCACGTTACTAAAATGCCATTATTCAAAACCATAAACTATAATTCTTCAACTCAAATCCTCGTTTGGAAAATAACCGAATCCTACGAGCAATTGTTTAGTGAAATACAACTGAATGAAAAAAGTCTGTTGCGATTAAACGCAATGAAATCCGAAATGCATCAACGTGCTTTTTTAAGTGTTCGAAAATTGCTTCAACAAACAGGATATTCTGATTTCGATTTGTATTATGACCAGTTCGGGAAACCGCATTTACACGATGGCAAACACATTTCTATCTCGCATTCCCACGAGTTTTCTACCATAATAATCAGCGACCAAAAAGCCGGAATCGACATCGAAATGCAAAGAGAAAAAATCATCCGCATTGCCGATAAATTTGTAAATAATAGAGATTCACTTCGTTTAGGAGATACAAATACTCAGGATTACATCAAAAAATTAACGGTGAAATGGGGAGCAAAAGAAGCCATTTTCAAAATCCGAAACGAGCCGGGAATCAGTTTCAAAGACCATATTTGGGTAAATTCATTTGAAATCCGAGACAAAAAAACAACCGCAATTCTTGAAATGGAAAACATAAAACAACAATTCTCCATTTACTTTGAAGAGTTTGAAGGATTCACCTTAGTTTATGCTTTCGAAAAATAAAAAATCCGTGCAAATCAGTTCAAATCCGTTTTATCCGTGGCTAAAAAATGATAAACATCTACAATAAAATTCTAAAAGCAAAAGCAAAAAACGAGAAACTACTCGCCATTCTCCTCGATCCCGACAAAATCGATTTAAATAATACGGAAACATTAATCGAAAAAATAAACCAATCGCCAGCAACCCACATTTTCATTGGCGGAAGCCTTGTCGAAAACAATATTTTAGACGAATTAATTTCAAAGATCAAACAAAGCAGCAATTTACCCATTGTTCTTTTTCCCGGAAATCCTTCCCAAATTTCAGATAAAGCTGATGCCATTTTGTTTCTCTCTCTAATCTCGGGCAGAAATCCAGATTTTCTGATTGGGCATCAAGTAAATGCAGTTCCAATACTGAAACAAACCCAACTCGAAATTATTTCCACAGGATATATTCTCATCGAAAGTGGCACTGAAACTGCCGTAGAACGCGTGAGTAAAACAACTCCTTTGGACAGAAATAATCCCGAATTAGCATTAGCAACAGCGCAAGCAGGCGAAATGCTAGGCAACAAACTTATTTATCTTGAAGCTGGAAGTGGCGCAAAACAAGCCGTTCCGCTTGAAATGATAAAATTAGTTTCCCAAAATATCGAAATACCGTTAATTGTTGGAGGAGGAATTATAGATTTGCAAGGAATTCAAAAAGCCTACAATTCCGGCGCCGATTTGGTGGTTATTGGAACCGCTTTTGAAAATGATTTAAATTTTTTTAATAAATAGAACTTGCATCTCGACTGCGCTCGATGTGACAAATTTAATAACATATTTTTTGTCTTCCCGAGCACAATCGAGAGACTTATCAGACTAAATCAAATGATAGAATTTTTTCTAAATGCCTATAAAGACGCTTCAACAATCCAAATCGTATTAGAATTCATCGCTTTTGTATTCGGGATTTTGAGCGTTTGGTTTGCCAAAAAAGAAAATATTTGGGTGTATCCTACAGGATTGATTGCCACAATAATTACGACTTATTTGCTTTACATTGCAGGTTATTTAGGCGATATGATGATTAACGGATATTTCACCATAATGAGTATTTACGGCTGGTACAACTGGGCTCGAAAAGGAAATGAAACGGATAATCTTATAATAACAAGAACCGATAATAGAGAAAAAATAATAGGAATTGTATTGTTTTTCGTCACAATTTTTGTAGTTTTCGGGATATATAATTTCTTTGATTACGAAATAAGAAAAGACAATTATATTGATATTTTTGCTTCCGGCATATTTTTTACAGGAATGTGGTATATGGCCAAGAAAAAAATCGAAAATTGGACGCTTTGGATTTTAGGCGATTTAATTGTCACCCCATTATATGCTTATCGCGGACTTGGAATGTTATCTTTGCAGTATCTAATTTTTACAATTTTAGCTATTTCAGCTTATTTAGAATGGAAGAAAATCTTAAACAACTCCAAAATACTGGAAGTTCAGAAATAATAAAAATTGCCCTTTTTGGTCCGGAATCTACCGGGAAAACCACATTGGCAATTCAACTCGCCGAACATTTTAAAACGGCTTGGGTTCCTGAATTTGCGCGTGATTATCTTCAGGAAAAATGGGATAAGACGGAGCAGATTTGTGATGTTGATGATATGTTGCCCATTGCTTATGGTCAAACCAAGTTAGAAAACGACGCTCTGTCAATCGCCAACAAATTACTTTTTTGCGATACTAATTTAATGGTAACCAAAGTATTTTCGGAAGTGTATTACAATTTTTGTGATCCATTATTGGACAAAGCCGCACGAAAACACGTATATGATTTGTTTTTTTTGACGGATATTGACGTTCCTTGGGAAAAAGATGACTTAAGAGACAAACCTGAAGGGCGAGAATCAGTTTTTGCAGTTTTCAAACAAACATTGATCGATAATAACAAACCTTTTATTACACTTTCCGGAGATAAAGATTTGCGTTTATGCAAAGCCATTTCTATTGTGAATGATTTGGCCAAAGCCAAAAAAATGGGATTTTCTTCTCTTGATTTTGTGCAGATTTACGAACACGGAATTTCATTGGAAAACATTCAAAATCAATTAGATATTTTCAAAAACGGGATTTCCAAAGCCGTTTTGGTAGAAGCGGCCAAAGTTTCCAAAGGAATTTTAAAACTTTCTGAAAACGATTTTCAACAAAAAGCAGATTTTTTTGACGCCAATAAATCAACTTTGAAATTAAAAAAATTCGTTCCCGCTTCAGGAGCTGCGAGCAGAATGTTTAAATTTTTGAGTACGTTTTTGAATGAGTTTGATATTGAAAACGAAAGTATCAATGCCTATATCAACAGAAAAAAAGATAGTGAACTGTCGATTTTTATTGTTGGTTTGGAAAAATTTCCGTTTTTTAAAGCTGTAGATAAAAAGTTGAAAGAAGTATTTCCAAATTTTGACGATTTGGAAAGAGATTATAAAAACTACTACTTTATAAAATTACTGCTGTCATCGGATTATTTTGATTTTGCCAATAAACCGAAAGGAGTGCTTCCTTTTCATAAATACAAAAACCACATTGCAACTGCAATCGAAGAACATTTGTATGAATGTGCTTATTATGCGAGTTCAAATGGAAGTTCCCATTTGCATTTTACCGTTTCGGAAATGCACCAAAATCAATTTGAAAGTATTGTAAATATTGTAAAAAATAGAGTTGAAAAAGAATCGGGAACTACGATAAATAGTAGTTATTCTTACCAAAACAAGAGCACGGATACCATTGCCGTTGATTTGAACAACAATCCATTTAGAGATGAAACCGGAAAATTAGTTTTTAGACCAGGAGGTCACGGCGCTCTAATCGGAAATCTAAATAATCTTGAAGCCGATATTATTTTTATAAAAAATATTGACAATGTCATTCAAAATCACATCGAAAGCATTGCATTGTACAAAAAAGCATTGGCTGGAATTCTGGTTGAATTGCAACAACAAATTTTTAAATATTTGAATGAAATTGAAAAAACGAAGGAAGATAAGCTGGATGAAATTATCGCTTTCGCCAAAAACAATTTGAATATAGAAATTCTGGAGGATTTCCAGAAATACACTTTAGAAAATAAAATCAATTACATAAAAAATATTCTGAATCGACCGATCCGTGTTTGCGGAATGGTAAAAAACGAGGGAGAACCTGGTGGCGGACCATTTTGGGTTCGGGATTCAAAAGGAGCAGTTTCATTGCAAATTGTCGAAACTTCTCAAGTCGATTTGACGAATGCCAATCAAGCTAAAATCCTTGCCGATGCCACACATTTCAATCCTGTGGATTTAGTTTGCGGAATCCGAAATTATAAAAACGAAAGATTTGATTTAACTCATTTTGTTAATCACAACAGTGGTTTTATTGTCAATAAAAACAAAAATGGTGCACCTTTAAAAGGCTATGAATTGCCCGGTTTATGGAATGGAGCGATGGCAAAATGGATAACCGTTTTTGTCGAAGTTCCTTTGATTACATTCAATCCGGTGAAAACGGTGAACGATTTATTGAAACCTGCACACCAACCACAATAACTTTGGAACCCTCAAAAATCATATCCGAATTACAGTTAAAAGCCGTCAGAAGTTCTGGAGCTGGTGGTCAAAACGTGAACAAAGTTTCCTCAAAAGTGGTTTTGTCTTTTGATTTGAAAAATTCCCAAGCCTTATCTGACGAAGAAAAATTGAGGCTGGAAACTAAGTTGTCTTCGAGATTGACATCAAAACAAATTCTCATTTTAAATTGTGACGAAGACAGAAGCCAACTTAAAAATAAAGCGATTGTCACCAAACGTTTTCTGGACATAATTTCTGCTGGGCTTGTGATTCCAAAAATCAGGAAAGCCACAAAAATCCCAAAATCGGTTATCCGAAAACGAATCAAAGACAAGAAGAATTTATCTGAAATCAAGAAATCCCGAAGAAAACCGGATTTTTAGTATTAAGAATGGAGAATTAAGTATTAAGAAAAAAATTAATAGCTAAAAATCTTGATACTTGATACTTTTATCTTAATACTTTTCTATCTTTGCCCCGTCTCAAAGGGGTGCTCTAAATGACGAGCTGAGATTATACCCAACGAACGGGAACAGGTAATGCTGTTTACGGAAATAGATTTTAAGATGAAGTGCACGTCATCCCAAAAATCTGAACAAATCATTTTTTAATTTAACAAAAGAATAATTCCCCCTTTTATTCGTAATACTATTTACGGATGAACACTATTTTTTCTTGCCGAAAAGGCACAAAGACTCAAAATTCTAATTTTGTCAGTCTATTATCTATTCTCTTTTTTCTTGCCTCTTTTATCTCTTTCTCACAAGAGCAACAAAAAGACACCACGAAGGTTAACCAACTCGATGAGGTTCTGGTTTCGGCAGTTCGTGTCACTTCAAAAACGCCGGTTAGTTTCAGCAATTTGGACAAAAAGGAAATCAAGTTTCGAAATTTAGGACAGGATATTCCAATTTTGATGAATTATCTACCATCAGTTGTCACCACTTCCGATGCCGGAAACGGAGTCGGTTACACCGGAATTCGTGTTCGCGGAAGCGATGGAACTCGGGTGAATGTTACCATTAACGGAATTCCTTACAATGATTCAGAAAGTAGTGGGAGCTATTTTGTTGATATGCCTGATTTCGCTTCTTCGGTTGAAAGTTTGCAATTGCAACGAGGCGTTGGGACTTCTACAAATGGTGCCGGAGCTTTTGGCGCAAGCCTGAATATGCTGACTGACAACTATTCTAAGGAAAGCAATGGAGAAATTTCCAGTTCTTTTGGAAGTTTTAATACTCAAAAAAACACGGTAAAATTCAGTACTGGTTTGATGAATGACCATTTTGAAATTGCAGGCAGATTATCTACTTTAAAATCTGATGGATATGTTGACAGAGCGAGTTCTAATATGAAATCCTATTTTCTTCAGGGGACTTATGTTGGCAAAACCACTTTGATTAAAGCGTTGGCTTTTGGAGGAAATGAAAAAACGTATCAATCTTGGTATGGAATCGATTCCGAAACATTGGCAACCAACAGAACTTATAATTTTGCGGGAATGTACACGAATTTAAACGGAGACACGCAATTTTATAACAATCAAACCGATAATTATCAGCAAGACAACTATCAATTGCATTGGAACGAGAAAGTGTCTAAAAACTGGAATACTAATTTAGCTTTTCATTACACAAAAGGCAAAGGGTTTTATGAAGAATACCAGGAAGATCAAGCATTTTCTGATTATGGAATGCTCGCGGTTTCTGGACAAACTTCTACTGATCTGATTCGCCAAAAATGGTTGGACAATGATTTCTACGGAACCACATTTTCGGCAAATTACAAAAACGAAAAGCTGGATGTGATTTTCGGTGGAGGTTATAATAAATATGAAGGAGCTCATTTTGGCAAAGTAATTTGGGCACGTTTTGCATCCCAAAGTGAATTGGGCGACCATTATTATGACAATTTTGCAACGAAAACTGACGGGAATATTTTTGCGAAAGCCAATTACCAAATCAGTGCAAAAATCAGTTTTTTTGGCGATTTGCAACTACGAAATGTGCATTACAAAGTCGATAGTCCGGAAACTGGATTAGTAAATGATACCTTCAATTTTTTCAATCCAAAAGCAGGATTGAATTATACTGTCAACCAGAAAAGCACCTTATATTTTTCGTATGCAAGAGCGAATCGTGAACCGAATAGAACCGATTATGAAAGCGGGAATGTTAAGCCGGAAAAGCTAAACGACTATGAATTGGGCTGGAGATATGTTGCCGAGAAAGTAAAATTAAACTCCAATATTTATTACATGGCTTACAAAGACCAGTTGATTTTAACTGGAAACTTGGATGATGTAGGAAATCCAATTCGTTCCAATAGCGAAAAAAGCTACCGTTTAGGATTAGAAGTTGATGCCACAATTGCAGTTTCAGAAAAGTTTATTATCATACCTAATTTTACTTTGAGCACTAATAAAAACATTGATTTAGCCGTTGCGGACAAGAATTACGGAACTACAACTATTGCTTATTCGCCATCAATTATTGCCGGAAATATTTTCGTTTACAAACCAATTGAGAGTTTACAAATTTCACTTTTGCAAAAATTTGTTGGAGAACAATATATGAACAATATCGAATCTCACGATGCTAAATTGGCGAGTTATTTTGTGAATGATTTAAATGTTGGCTATGAAATTAAACCACAAAAAATATTCAAATCAATTATTGTAACAGGACTGGTCAACAATATTTTTGACAAGAAATACGTGTCAAACGGTTATATGTGGGATGTTTACCCTTATTACTATCCTCAGGCAGGAATCAATTTCTTGGCAGGATTGACGTTGAAATTTTAGATTAATTTAACTCCGAAAGAATTCAAACCTTTCGGAGTTTTTTATTAAAAAGATTTATTGATTTTATAAGATAATTCGTTTTAAACAGCATATATTTACTGTTGTTTTTTAGAAATTATTTAATAAAATCATTAAAATTATGAAAAAGTTTGTGCCTGTTTTATTGTTTGTTTTTTGTATCAATGCATTTGCCCAACAAAATAATAATAAATCTTTTCAATTTGAAGTTGGAACGAGTTTTAATGGTTCGGGAGATATTAGGGGTTATGCTATAAACAGTGAGTTTAGCAACTTTTTTAAAAAGAAATTGTCTTATTCGATAGGTTTAGGAGCAACAATTCACGACGGAGAATATTATTTTTCCACTTATGATAACTCTGGAAAACAAATTTTTTCAACTTTAAATTATACCGTTGCAGGTTTGCAGGCTTCGGGAAAATTAGGATATAGTTTTATAAGATCAAATAAAAGTGATTTTGGTGTGAGATTAGGAACAATGTTGCGATTCCAATCTACTTCTTCGGATAATGTTGAAAATAATTCTGGAACTATATATATAAATAATTACGAACCTCTCAGAAGACTTTCGATAGGCGCAATTTCGGAGTTATATTACAATTATAATATAAATCAAAAATTATTTATAGGAATATCAGGAACATTTCAAATAGATACAAATGGAGATACAATTAGACAATCATTTTTAACTTGTGGAATGCGATTTTAGCATTTTTAGTAAAACTATTTTGGAGTTTTTTATTTTAGATTAATTATACACCCTCAACACATTCCCGTTAACTTCAACACGGTATTGTTTTAGCGGATATTGTTTCCCGGCACATTGACCCGTAAACAAACTATATTCCGCACTGTCGCAAGCACAAAGAGCAGTAATACCTCCTTTTATCGTCATCGTAGAACAGGAACTCAACGCCTGATTAGGACAAGCCGCATCAAAGGCATTGTAGCCACTTCCGGAATTGAAAATAATTATTCCACGAACTCCTTGACCGGAAATATAAACAGCATTACTTACATATAATAGGCTTGAATAGGCAGGAAGACTCATATTAACATCTACGTTAACAGAGTAATTTGGCAAATAAGGATTGTTGTTATTAGGAGAATTGGTGCTACAGCCAAAAAGCATTGGAAAAGCAATCAACAAAAGGAAATATTTTTTCATTATTCAAATAAATTTAGGACAATTAGTAAGACAAATTTAATTTATTTAACTTTGAAATAGATATGTTTAACGTATATTTATAGATTAAATAAAAATAATAGTATCTTTGTGAAAAGAAATCCCGTCCTGATGGGATTTTTTGTATTTTATATAAACGATGAAGTTATGACTAAAGTATCTTATTACACCGCCGAAGGATTAAAAAAATTAAGAGAAGAATTAGACTATTTAAAAAGTGTGATGCGCCCAAAAGCGTCCCAAGATATAGCAGAAGCAAGAGATAAAGGCGATTTGTCTGAGAATGCTGAATATGATGCCGCCAAAGAAGCACAAGGAATGCTAGAAATGAGAATTGCCAAGTTGGAAGACGTACATTCAAACGCAAGATTAATTGACGAAACACAACTTGATGTTTCCAAAGTTTTGGTATTGTCGAATGTGAAAATCAAGAATCAAGCCAATGGAATGGAAATGAAATATACATTGGTTGCTGAAAGTGAAGCTGATTTAAAAACCGGAAAAATCTCCGTAACTTCGCCTATTGGAAGAGGGTTGTTAGGAAAAAAAGTAGGCGAAGTAGCAGAAATCACGGTTCCAAACGGTGTTTTGAAATTTGAAATTCTGGAAATTTCTCGCGATTAACCAAATAAACAATTAACCTTTTAAACAATGTCAAGTATTTTCACCAAAATCATAAAAGGACAAATTCCTTGCTACAAAATAGCCGAGGATGATAATTTTTTGGCTTTTTTGGATGTAAATCCAAATGCAAAAGGACATACTTTATGCGTTCCAAAACAAGAAATTGACAAAATTTTCGACATCGAAGATGACATGTATCTTGGATTGATGCAGTTTTCCAAAAAAATCGCGATTGCACTTGAAAAAACAGTTCCTTGCAAAAGAATTGGGATGGCAGTCATTGGACTAGAAGTTCCTCACGCACACGTTCATTTGATTCCATTAAATGAAATGGATGAAATGCGTTTTCAGAAAAAAGTTTCAATGTCAAAAGAAGAATTTGAAGCTTTGGCAGAAAATATTAAAGCCAATTTATAATGTTTTATGAATAAAACAAATTGGTATGGTTTTCGTTTAGAAAGGGAATGGGTGAAAATCCATTCCCTTTTAATTTATGGCTTATCCAATAATATGAAAAATATATATTTACTACTTTCTTTCCTTTTTTCGATTTTAAGTTTCGGTCAAGCCAATGTTGAATATGCTTTAATCGACAAAAAAATGGCGGAAATTCCCCAGAATTCAAGCACTTCTACAGATGCAATTGCGCAGTACATAAACTCTAATTTTAAAACAGAAAACGAGAAGATTCGTGCGGTTTTTTATTGGGCGGCTTCAAACATTAGCTATGATGTAAAGAATATGTATGTTGTAATTATAAATGAAAATCCACAAGGTAGAATCGCAAAAACATTAAAAACTAAAAAAGGAATTTGTGGTGACTATGCTGCAATTTTTAATGAAATAGCTGCTTTAGTTGGTGTAAAATCTGTTGTAATTGAAGGTTATACGAAGCAAAACGGAAAAGTAGCTACTTTGTCTCACGCTTGGTGTGCGGCAAAAATTGACAAAAAGTGGTATTTATTTGATCCAACTTGGGGTTCTGGGTCAGTTTACAATGGTAAGTTTATCAAGAAAAGAAATGATTATTATTTTAAAATGCAACCCGAAAAAATAATCTCATCACACATTCCATTTGATTATTTGTGGCAATTTCTAAATTATCCTATTACAAACCAAGAGTTTTATGATGGTAAAATTCAAGTTAATAAATCAAAAAAGTATTTTGATTATCAGACAGAAATTGATAAATATGAAAAACTATCTGACGGAGATAAAGCATTTGAGGCTGCAGAAAGGATACAGAAAAACGGCATTTTGAATAATTTAATTTTAGAACAATATAAATACAAAAAGAACGAATTTACAATTTTGACTCACAATTTAAATATTGAAAAATTAAATTCAATAACTAACGATTATAATCAAGCCATAACTTTATTGAATGATTTCATTTATTACAGAAACAAAAAATTCAAACCCACTTTACCCGATTCTGAGATCAGCAAAATGATTCAAACGCCAAAAGAGAATTTGGTCAAATGCCAGAATGATATTAATAGTGTTGGTTCAGTAGGAAGCGAGAATACCTCTAGTATTACATCATTGAAAAAAAGTATTTATGAAGCTTTAGCTCAAGCCGAAGAATATGAATCATTTGTAAAAGAATATTTAAGCAAGTCAAAAACGGGAAGAAAATCGATGTTTACCAAAGTAACTTGGTTTGGAATCCCCTTAAATTAACTTACTTTTTTAAAACTCACTTGCATCGTCGTTCCTTTTCCTATTTCGGAATTCAGTACTTTTATGGTTCCTTTATGATATTCTTCTACAATTCTTTTTGTTAGCGAAAGACCTAAACCCCAACCGCGTTTTTTGGTGGTAAACCCAGGTTCAAATACATTTTTAAACTGTTTTTTTGGAATTCCATTTCCTGTATCCGAGACTTTTATTTTTACGAATTCGCCATCTTCTTCAATAGAAACGGCTAATTTTCCTCTTCCTTTCATTGCATCAATAGCATTTTTCACCAGATTTTCTATCGTCCAGCCGTGTAAAGTTGGATTCATCAAAACAATAATTGGCTTGCTTGGAGCTTTAAAAGAAAACTCGACTTGTTTTGAAAATCGGGATTGTAAATAATCGTAGGATTGAAGCGTTTCTTCCACAATATCTTTGTTTTCTAGTTTTGGTTCAGACCCAATTTTCGAAAAACGATCCGTAATGGTTTTCAAGCGTTCGATGTCTTTCTCGATTTCAAACGTCGTTGATTCATCAACATTTTCAGCTTTCAGGAGTTCAACCCAACCTATTAATGACGAAAGTGGAGTTCCAATTTGATGTGCTGTTTCCTTTGCCATTCCTGCCCAAAGTTTGTTTTGGGTTGCCATTTTCGTACTGCGATAAAAATTATAAACCAGTCCTGTGAACAACACGATAATTAGTAGTAACGCAACGGGATAATATTTGAGTTTTTTCAATAACTCCGAGTTTCCGTAGTATATTTTTTGAAATTTTCCGGGAACATATTCAATCACAATAGGATCATTTTCGCTTTTTAGACCAGACAAAACGGCTCTGATTCGTTGTTTGTCTTTCACAATTGCCTCATCAATATTCCTCGTATTTATGATGGAGTCATTCTCGGTAAGAATAATTGGAATTGAAGTATTGTTGCTGAAAATTTGAAGCGGAAGCTCTACATCAGTGGTTTCACCTGCATTTATGAGCGTCTTATGAGCATTTGCCCAAAGGTTCATTTTCAATCTTTCTTCATTTTTAAAAATTTGAAAAAAAGTATAGGTGTTCCAAAGAATTAATGAAATGATTAAAAACGAGGCAAAAATGATAATCCAGCGGGTTGTGTTTCTACTTTTGGAAAACTGCATAAATTGAATTTTGTGGCATAAATATAATAATTCAATGGCAATATCAATATCAAACGGCAATATTAAATTATCCTAATTCTAAATTTGGTTGTAATTTTAAAATAATCGCAGTAACAATTAAATATTCCAACTCCTAATTACTATTTTTGTTTAAATGAAAATTTTATGATTAGCATTGAACCAAAAGACCTTTCGATGCCCAAATTGCAA
>Ga0208508_1000398_pt1 | contig 12013 bp, 10 predicted proteins | sample LakWasMeta1_LOW4_2_FD_183853 | JGI IMG/M metagenome (GOLD analysis project Ga0208508, IMG submission 183853) | Freshwater sediment methanotrophic microbial communities from Lake Washington under simulated oxygen tension - Sediment Metagenome... | ecosystem: Environmental > Aquatic > Freshwater >...
CAGCCGAGCTTGGATTCAGCGACATCGGCATCACCGATACAGACCTGCAAACGGCCGAGGCACAACATCAGGATTGGATTGAAAAAGGTTTTCATGGTGAGATGGATTATATGGCAAAACATGGTACCAAGCGTACCCGCCCTGCCGAATTAGTGCCAAACACGCTGCGCATCATCTCTGCCCGCCTGGATTACCTGCCCCCTGACGCAGCTGATAGCAAAGCCGTAATGCTGAACGGTGAAAAAGCGTTTATCTCACGCTACTCACTGGGGCGTGATTACCATAAAGTGATGCGCAGCAAACTGCAAAAACTGTGTGACAGGATTCAAGCAGAACTTGGTCATGACCAAAACCTTGATCAGGCAAGCGGTTTTGAATACCGCGTATTTACCGACAGCGCCCCGGTGCTTGAAGTGGCCCTTGCCGAAAAAGCCGGTATGGGCTGGCGCGGCAAGCACACGTTGCTCATCAATAAAGACCGCGGCTCCTGGTTCTTTTTAGGTGAAATTTACACCAACCTGCCACTGGCAATCGACACACCTGCAATCAACCACTGCGGTACTTGCAGCAGCTGCATGGATGTATGCCCGACTCAAGCCATTACCGCGCCGTATGAAGTCGATGCGAGGCGCTGCATTTCATACCTCACCATCGAACTAAAAGGCAGCATTCCATTGGAACTGCGCCCGCTCATCGGCAACCGGGTATATGGCTGCGACGACTGCCAGCTGTTCTGCCCCTGGAACAAATTTGCCGAGATCACAAAAGAAACAGATTTTGCGGTTAAACATGGTCTGGATGACATCAGTCTGCTTGATTGCTTCAGTTGGGATGAAGAAACATTTAAAACCAGGATGGCCGGCAGTGCCATTTACCGCATAGGTCATGAGCAATGGCTGCGCAATATTGCCATCGGCCTTGGCAACGCAAAAACTACACCTGAAATTATTACGGCACTGCAATCAAGGCTTGGCGGGGCTTCTGAAAACTTACGCGAGCATATCATCTGGGCATTATCCAGACATCCAAAGTAACTCCCCAAAAGCACTGCATTACTATCCAGCTACAAGCCACATTTTTCATTGGCTGATTAAAGTTTGATGTTCAAATTTTGTAGCGAATCTAGCCAGCTGGGGTGACCGTTATTTTTAGAGATAACAATGTAACGTAGGGTGAACGCGACGCAATGCTCAGACATTCCCATTTTAATTAGCGGTAAATCCTGAGTCAGCTCACACTTAATCAAGCTAACTCAAATTTGAAATGCCGATTTCGTTTTTAATCCTCTGTTAATTTGCCACAATCTTCATCTCAACCTCTTCATCCTGAACCATTTCCACTACCTCTTCTGTAAACTTCTCAGAGCACTCGCTGGTCCATTCAGACTCAGGCTCAAGCTCTTTAGTAAACATAGGCAGAAAACTCATATACATATACCTGCCATCACCCAGCGTTAACACCGGCACCCCATCAGGGTGGTCGACCAGAGTCCATTCATCGGGTATATCCATATCTAGATTGATGGTGACTTGCAGTCTTTTCATATTTTTTCTCCTCTGGAATTTTGGCTTGCTATAGGCACCAGCTTACTACAGTCCAGCCCAAATAAGGCATATATCCACCCAGCCACAGAAACTTTACCAAACATGTCAGCCAAAGGCAGCCGCAGGTAATGCTGTAGACTGCCATGCTGTGTATACTAAAATCAGGCAGCAAGCAGTTTTCAGGTACTATCTGCCTTTGACCAATCCAAGAGTGTAATCCCCTGATGCAAAAAGAAGTGATAGCAAAACCCAGATACGCCGTTGTGGCGGCTGTACAACTGCCAAGCGTAAATGACCTTGAGTTCGAGGCATCGCTCACCGAGCTGCGCGAACTGGCAAAAACACTGGGCTACGAAGTAGTCAAAACATTCGTGCAGAAACGTGCCGGATTCGACATGCGTGCTTATCTTGGTACCGGCAAACGTCAGGAAATACATGATTTTGTCAGTAATGAATCCGGGGCTGTAGAAATAGAGGCATTACTGGTCGATCACGAAATATCGCCATCGCAGGCACGCAACCTTGAGCTTGAAGTTGGCTGCGAGGTGATGGACCGCACCATGGTGATTCTGGAAATATTCCACCGTAACGCCCGCTCGCGCGCAGCGCGTGCCCAGGTGGAAATCGCCCGCCTTGGCTACATGGCGCCACGCCTGCGCGAAGCGGCAAAACTTGCCGGGCCCCAGGGCCGCCAGCGCAGCGGCGAAGGCGGACGTGGCGCTGGTGAATCACAAACCGAGCTGGATAGGCGCAAGATTCGTGACCGCATTGCAGAACTTCAACTCGAAATCATCGCCATGGATGCAGAGCGCAAGACCCAGCGCGCCAGAAGGCAGGAACGCAAAGGCTTGGCAGCTGTAGCACTTGTTGGCTACACAAACGCCGGTAAATCCACGCTGATGCGCGCACTCACCGGAAGTGAAGTGCTGGTGGCGAATAAACTCTTTGCAACACTTGATACCACAGTGCGCGCCCTTTACCCCGAGAGCGTGCCGCGCATACTCGTCAGTGACACGGTCGGCTTCATCAAGAACCTGCCTCACGGACTTGTCGCTTCATTCAAATCAACCCTTGATGAAGCTCTTGATGCTTCGCTGCTGCTGCATGTGATTGATGCAAGTGACCCAGGGTTCGAGCGTCAACTTGAAGTCACTGATGAAGTACTCGAGGAGATTGGTGCGAACGTAGTGCCGCGTATCCGCGTTTTTAACAAGATAGATCATGTTGGCGATAATGTAGCGCAGACAGAACGCGAAGCAGCGCTGCGGGCTAAATATCCTGATTGTGTCGTGATGAGCGCACGTAGGCCTGATGATGTTGCAAAACTCCACCAGAAGATTGTTGAATTCTTCCAGCAGGATCTGGTCGAGACCGAGCTTTTTCTTCCCTGGTCGGCACAACAACTGCGTGGTGAGATATACGCAAACTGCCAGGTATTGGAAGAACGTTCAGACAACGATGGCGCTTTCTTCCGGGTGCGCAGCGAGCCAGACGTTTTCAATCGCATACGTGAACAGTTAGATTTGGAGTAACAAGACTGCTTTAACCCACATTCTCTGTGGATAACACTGTGTACGTGCTAAGGGTAAGCGCGCTAAGTACATGTTCGGTAGCGTGTAATCAGTATTGGTCATTATTTAACCACAGCGGAGAGGCAATAGGCATGCGGCTTTCGGAGCTTCATACCTTATCTTACCTGTCAATAAATTCCGCTTGTTTGATGGCTCTAATTCAAGCCCGAACTTTGAAACATAAGCACTATTTAAAACGGCGAAACGATCCAGTCACTACACCCCAAATCTCAAACTGCATCTCTTCTGTAATTTCTATGGGTGCATAATCCCCAGTAGAGTTTGCAGGTAACAGGCGTGGTGCGCCGGATTTATGGCGGCTTAGAATTTTGATAGTGAACTCACCGTCCAGTACTGCCAGAACAATATCGCCAACCGATGCCAGCTTGGAGCGATCAACCACGGCTTTATCACCAGGCAACAAACCTGCGTCTATCATGGAGCGCCCCTGAATTGTGACAAAAAAGGTACTGTCTTTTTTATCTATCAGAAACTCACTGGGGTCTAATCTCTTTTCTACATGCTCATCAACAGGGTCAGGCAGGCCAGCAGAAACCTTGGATGAAAAAAGTGGGAGTGCCATGGGGGTTGCATCAAGACTCGGCAATTCAAACTCACCCACAGTATCTAAATCTGTGCGTAGCCGCTTACGCTGATAAGCCGCCAGAAAATCTTTGATTACCGGCGCCTGGCTAGTAGGTACACGCACCACTGAAGTTGGCTCGCCAAACTTACCAGTACCAACCTTGCGGCCCGCACCGGTACGAAAACCACCACGTGTGCTATCTGAATTATTTGATTGATCATCACTCATTTGATTATTGTAACAATAATAATCGATCTTGTACTGACCCGAGTGTAATTATATATACACAAAGAAATGTCCAGCAGCGGCTGACAGGGTAAGCTATAGACTTAGTAGCGAATGAAATTATTGATTGATAATTTCCTAGTAGAGTCTGGCGATGAGTTAACGAATCTAATAAAACCCTCAACGTTACTATCCGCTTTGTCAGAGTGTATAGGCTCTTTTAAAGACAGGGAAATACACCCATCTTCCATCACATCGTATCTGGCAAAATAAAGCGGAATGTTAAACCTTGCAGAATACTCAAACAGTGCTGGGCTAACATAGACATATCGCCCATCAGAATCATAGAAATCCACATCACAGCATATGACATCTGCATTTGATATGGCCTTTCTTAAAAATGCCAAGCAATAACGATCATTTTTAATGACATTGATTGGATATTGAATGCCAGATCTAATAAATGTAGAAACGATATGAGGGTCAGAAGAAATGGTAGTGACGCTACGGCCAAAATCAGAAACTACTCTAGTAGTTAGTGCTAATCCATTATGAACTGACAAGACAAGGGTTGACTCTGCTGAATGTACGAACTTATGTAAAAGCTCTGATTCAACAGGAATTATTTTTGGCAAATAAGGAATTCCGGCCTGCTGCATTTTTTTTACCAGTTGCAGCAGCATCATTTCCCGGTAATTTAATTGAAATGGGTTTTCAACTAAGGGAAAAAGAAATGCGAGAAATTTATCTTTTAATAAAAACTGCCAGCATTTCTGAAAAATATAATCACGGTCACCAACGTTTCTCTTTACATGATGTAAATATACTGCGATGACTAAACTTAAAATAAAATTAAATATTTTTCTAAATAAGTGAGATTCTCTTTTTAATTTTCTGAGAACCCTTTTTATGTTCCTTAATAGCCATAACTTCATTTTCTGGCATTTATAATTTCATTATTGACTGACATAATATCTTTGCATAACGAAAAATTAACAATCTGAATATCCGCCTCTAATTCGGTTTGAATGCGCATCAATACATCCAGAATATCAAGGCTATCAAGTTCCAGATCACTAATTTTAGTTTCAAGGTCTATTTTTACCTTATCTCTGTTGTTGGAAATCTCGTAAAAAATAGATACCAACTTCTGTTCATTTTCAGTCATAAACGCTTACCTTAATCTCATCATATATATTAAAAACATTGTCATTTTTACGATAAGTTAATTGGGTAATCTCAATTCTCTTATCAATTTTTCTGAACACCTCTGTAACCATAGTCCAGATTTTTGTACCGATAGGCATACCAAGACAGGTATGCGCACCGGAACCAAAGTAAAGTGAAGAGTAGCTTGGATAACTGGTTTCAACATATCCAGCAGAATCAAGGTACAACCTGACACGCTGCCCTTTTTTAATTTGATTTCCGCTTATTTCGATATCAATGTCGGATATTCTTTCTATAACCGGTACCCCGGTAGCAGGAATCTGACTATCCCAATTAATATTAGAGCAGACTGTTTCTGAATTCCTGAGGAATATGGAAACTAATGACTCACTGATGGTGCTTAAGAGGGAGTCATTTCCTAAGGCAAAAAGCGCAATCCGAAAATAACACTCATCTTCATCTAAATTTACTTTAAGTTCCTCTAGAATCTCGCCAAGAGATTGGTTTAATTCGATTCGACTCGATAGTGTTAACGTCTCATCAAAAATCGTTGAGAGTTTATCCAGCCTGTTACTTTTCAGCCAGGCAACATCAGATAACAATAGACTTGTAGCTTGGATCAAAGGCTTTAGAAGGTCCCTGCTAAGATCGAATTCTTTTTTTGAGTTTATTAGCTGATGGAGTCGCTCGGTAAGTTCTTTCTCAAAAAAAGCCAGAACAACAGCCGATCTTGATGCCAGCATCAAAGCGAATCTCTTACGTAGTTCTTTATGGGCTATGCCATCTTGTGTAACAGGTAGTTGTTGAATGACTTTGGCTAAATGGCTTATATCAATCTTAAATCTTGCCGCTAACTTTTCAATATTATGATTAATAACAAAAAAATTAGGATTATTAAGTATTATTTTTATGATTTCAGGGCTGATGCATATCCATCTACTTAATTCGTCTGACCACCACATCTTTACATGACTCTTATACAAATCATTTTTATCTGATCGTTTATGAATTGTGTAATCGGATTTTATTGACATAATGCACTTAAATAATGAACTATCACGTCTCGATTATTCCATAGAAATGATTATTAGTCTTCCCAAACAGCCTATCTATTATCTAAATGACTCCGGTCTTGCCACTTGCCTTAAGGGCAATTGATAAACAGTTCAAGGTGTTGTGAAGTTCTTAACAGGTGCTGCTTGCTGATGCAGCGAATGGGAAATTACGAAGGATTGCGCCAGAAATGGCGGGTTGGAACTTATGATTAAGGGCAACTTACTGGCGGAAGGGGCGGGATTCGAACCCGCGTTAGGCTATTAGCCTAAACACGCTTTCCAGGCGTGCGACTTAAACCGCTCATCCACCCTTCCACTCATACTAGAGCCGGGGCGAATTATAGAGCATATTTTTGTAAAAACCTACGATAGAAGCGCAATTAACTGCGACAGTTCACGTATTTATAGATACAAACAAAACTGATGATGCAAAAGAAAAATATGCTATCACTTACCAAGCAGCATGTAAGTATCAACCATGCCTTTACCCTTTACTTCAACACCATTACGTGGAATGAAAGTGTAAATATCTTTTAACAGTTGTTGCGTTTCAGATGTCACCTGAATGCCGCCGGCAATGCAGGTCTCCTCCATACGGCTTGCCATATTGACGGTATCACCCCATAAGTCATAACTAAACTTACTGCTACCAATAACACCGGCAACTACCGGACCCGTGTGAATGCCTATACGCATTGCCAGATTCAAGTCAGTTTTATTTGAAAGCTCTTTAAGTTTTGCCTGCATCTCGAGCGCCATCGCTGCAATTCGATGTGCATGGTCGACACATTCCACAGGCGCGCCACAAACAGCCATATAAGCATCACCTATCGTTTTTATTTTCTCTACCTGAAACTTTTCTGCCAACTGATCGAACAACAAAAAAATCTGCGACAGTAAATCAACCAGACGCGTCGGCGGCATTTTTTCTGAAATATGCGTAAAGTTGATTAGATCAGCAAACAGCACTGTCACGCTATCGTAATGATCAGCAATGCGCATATCATTTGCTTTGAGTCTTTCGGCCACAGGTGCAGGAAGAATATTCAAAAGTAATTTCTCTGATCTGGCCTGTTCAACTTCAAGCGACATCATGACGCGTTCTTTTTGCTCCTGAAAATAACGTAGCACGCCATATAAAATCGAAGCAGTGCCTGTAATATTCATCAGAAAAAATGTATCCCTTACACTTTCCGGAATAGGCATCGCATTTACTGCGAAATAATGATTCATATTCCACGAGAGAAAGGCCAGGCCTGCAAAAAGAAAGAACCATGGGGTTGATTGACGTGTGCCAAGAATCATCAAAGCGCCTACAGGAGATAATATTGCCCAGATAGCCACTCCGCTAGATGCACTGAAGCCGCCTATCATCCATTGCATAAAAAAAGGCATCACAAGCAACATGACAAGCTGCGTAAACGTGAAATACTCGAAGCGTTTGTATCGATAAAAAATGAACAGGCTAAAATAAGAAACAACCAGATATACATACGGCACCGCTGCGATGACAGCATAACTGTCGCCGAGAGAAGTTAAAGTAAAAATCCAGAAAATACAAACTAGAGTCTCGGTCAGAACCAGTAAGGATAGTATGGTTTTGCCTAGCGCAGCAGATGACGGGTTATATAAATCACTCCAAAACCCACGCCAAAGTATTGATGCAGAGGAATTTTTTTCTAGCATATTCAATAGTATTAATTCATATTTTTAAAGTAAATTACCTATACACTATAGCGCAATATAATAGATATTTTCCAAACAAATTTGTTAAAGATCTTCCACCCTTTGGTTTTCTGCATAGACACAAGTTACTTAAACCTGACTAAGTAAAATACTTAATTTGCAAAATATGATAATTAAGTGCTTGATTTGCACGCCGGTTATGTTTATTGTTTCTAATTAAAGTATTTACAATTTATTTACAAATCCTTATATCCAAAAAGGTTTTTTTACGTACTTAGATTTTTTCAAGAAATTCAAAATCAATAACAATTCAATCCAGTTAATTAAGCAATGTAGTTAATTAAACGTAGTTAAAATAGCAGCAATATCAATCAATTATAGAAACCTATAGGAGTTGGCATGAGTTTAGATTTACTAAAAGGTCTTGGCGTAAAGATCCCTTACAAAGCTAAATACGATAATTTTATTGGCGGCAAGTGGGTAGCGCCTGTTAAAGGTGAATACTTCGATGTAATCACCCCAATCACCGGCAAACCATACACACAGGCAGCGCGCTCTGGTGCAGAAGACGTTGAGCTGGCATTAGATGCAGCGCATGCTGCTGCAGATAGCTGGGCAAAAACGCCTCCGGCACAGCGTTCTAACCTGCTGTTAAAAATTGCAGACCGCCTGGAAGCTAATCTTGAACTGCTAGCAACTGCTGAAACAATCGATAACGGCAAGCCTATTCGTGAAACCATCAATGCCGACATTCCATTGGCCATTGACCACTTCCGTTACTTTGCAGGCTGTCTGCGTTCACAAGAAGGCACCATCAGCGAGCTTGATGAAAACACTGTGGCATATCATTTTCATGAGCCACTGGGCGTTGTAGGCCAAATCATTCCATGGAACTTCCCGATTCTGATGGCGGCTTGGAAGCTGGCTCCAGCTGTTGCGGCAGGTAACTGTGTAGTGATGAAACCAGCTGAATTCACACCAATCAGCATTCTGATTTTAATGGAAACAATCGCTGACATCCTGCCACCAGGTGTTATCAACATTGTGAACGGTTACGGCCGTGAAGTTGGTGCACCATTAGCAAACAGCAAACGTATCGCTAAAATCGCGTTTACAGGCTCTACAGCGACAGGCCGCGTGATTGCACAAGCTGCGGCTTCAAACCTGATTCCAGCAACATTGGAACTGGGCGGCAAATCACCTAACATCTTCTTTGAAAACATCATGGATGCTGATGATGACTTCCTGGATAAAGCCGTTGAAGGCTTGGTGTTGTTTGCATTCAACCAGGGTGAAGTTTGTACCAGCCCGACACGTGCATTGATTCAAGAATCAATCTACGAAAAATTCATCGAGCGCGTACTGCCTCGCGTTGCTGCTATCAAGCAAGGCAACCCATTAGACCCTAACACCATGATTGGTGCACAGGCATCTCAAGACCAATTGAACAAGATTATGTCTTACATCGACATTGGTAGAGATGAAGGCGCTAAAGTGTTAATCGGCGGTGAGCGCAATGTACTTAAAGACTCATTTGCTGAGGGCTACTATGTACAGCCTACCCTGCTTAAAGGCCACAACAAGATGCGCGTATTCCAGGAAGAAATTTTTGGCCCAGTACTCGCAGTGACCACCTTTAAAGACGAAGCAGAAGCTTTGGCCATCGCTAACGACACCGTATTCGGTTTAGGTTCAGGCGTATGGACACGTGACGGTAGCCAGGCATACCGCATGGGCCGCGGTATTAAAGCTGGCCGCGTATGGACAAACTGCTACCACGCTTACCCTGCACACTCTGCATTCGGTGGCTACAAAGAGTCTGGCATCGGCCGTGAAACACACAAAATGATGTTAGACCACTACCAGCAAACTAAAAACCTGCTGGTAAGCTACAGCCCTAAAAAGCTGGGTTTCTTCTAAACTGAAGCTATCCGCTGAATCTGCCAGTTAAGCACATTTTTTAATTGGCAGAATTTAGAATCAAGAGGCGGCTAGTCCGCCTCTTTTCTTTTGGAGACCATGATGACTGAACGCGTTTCAGGCACGCCCGCCGCAATAACATTAATACAAGAACTCACGGCTAAGTTCGGCCCGATTATATTCCTGCAATCCGGTGGTTGCTGTGAAGGTAGCGGCCCGTTATGCATGCCGGCAAATGAATTCAAACCCAGCCCTACCGATGTCGTATTAGGTGAAATTGCCGGCGCGGTATTTTATATGGGTGACAGCCATTTCTCATTCAGCGAGAACACACATACCATACTCGATGCCGTTCCTGGCTCCAGCGGCTCATTCTCACTCGACTGTGGCACCGGCATGGCATTCATCACCCGCGGCCGCCTCTATAGTGATGAAGAGCTGAAACAGCTCAAGCCGGAAGTTCGCTACGGCTACAATTAAAACCAAAATTTAACATACGCCATTGCAATAACGAGCAAAAGTCTTTGTAGTTTGAGTTCATGGACTAAGGTCAGCGCAATTTCACTTGAGCATAGCGTAATGACTAACTGCGTTCAGTTTTGAACTGCTGAACGCAGCCGCATAATTTCCTCTGCAGCTGCACTCTCAGGAGCCGAACCCAAACATTGACTCACATTCGGCTTGCCATCCTTGATGGTCATAAAAATGAGAAAGCGACTTCCCAACCGATCAGTTCCATGGGAAAAATAATTACACGTACCCCCATCGATAGGAACAGTTATCTGAGCATTAAGGTGCCCTTTGAAAGTTTCGATCACTTGCAGATCAATTGAATTGATTTTATAAGAAACTATTTCACCCAAAAATACTGCCGTACTAGACTGCATTCGATCAGTTAACGGAAGCGATTGGCAATCACACGCAATTGAAATCACAGGGCAAAACACAAAAATAATTATAGATATAAGTCGTATGAAATATATGTAAGGCCGCGATTTAATGTTTCGGTGAACGGGACTGAAGTGCTGCATTAAATCGCCTCCTATTCCTGTATCTATAATTACCGAACAGGTTCATCGGGTATAGTAATTTGAGCATTGGTTTTCATGAATATTTTCAAATCAGCAAGTTGCGCCCCTGAAAATGAGTTGGTGATATGTTCTGCAATCACATATCCAGGCGCAAAGAAGCTATTGCACTCCTCTATATGGCTCTCTTCTATATGTCATATAGCAATTTTGCGGCTATAGCCTATATACGTTTGAGAGCTAAAAAAGGGGTTAACCAAAATCAAAAATTCAATCACCTCCTGCAATCATTTACACTATTTCTAAACCTTAACCCCATTTAGCCTACTTTATACGTTTAGTAAATCATCTGCTGCATTTCAGAAATATCAGAACATAGTGTTTGCCTCATAAAAACTTAAGGATATTTATAAAATAATGTCAGTTAACCCTATTGTGTCAATTTCAGCTGACCACCTTGCTAAAATCATTAACAACCGCAAGCAGCTGCACGCATGGAATGCTGCCAATCAAACTGCATTCAATGTCAACACCACAAATCCAGACCAGAAATTAGTGGAAAATATTCGCACAACAGCCGCGATGATAGTGAGAGAAAAACCCATTTCAGCCTACACGGCTGGGGATATAGAAGCGCTTACCCTCTATACCAGAACGCTGGATTCACTTGAGTTAGGCAAGGGATTTGTAAATGGCGTAACAGATACGATTGAACATAAAGTCCACGCTATATTACAAGCGCTTGAACCCGCAGACATGAACTTGCAACGTTCAAATGAGCGCGTACAAACCGCAATGAACAAACCTGCAAACATCATCACAGCAACAAGCAATGCAGCAACTGCAATTTTAAAAAACCCTGTAATCTTATCTAATGCAATTGATAATGCCGCAGATTTATCTAAGAGCGCACTAGCAAAAAACATGGTGAGCGAAAATCCCAACCTCACACTAGGAGCAGCCATCGGCGCAGCAACCATTGAGATGTCTGACCCGCTAAAAAAATTCAAACAAATCGAAGAAGCAGTTGATGCCATCGAACAAGTTTCAGGCACACCAAAAAATTTGGACGCTTATGCCAACTTGTTAGGTGAAGGTACAATACCACCAGCTTTAAAAGCGATGCGGGATTTTTCTGACTGGATGCACTTTGACATTTCATATATCACTAATAAATCGTGGGTGATTTACAACGTAGACGCAAGCCGCAACAATGGTATTGAATCCG
>Ga0208508_1000399_pt1 | contig 11994 bp, 12 predicted proteins | sample LakWasMeta1_LOW4_2_FD_183853 | JGI IMG/M metagenome (GOLD analysis project Ga0208508, IMG submission 183853) | Freshwater sediment methanotrophic microbial communities from Lake Washington under simulated oxygen tension - Sediment Metagenome... | ecosystem: Environmental > Aquatic > Freshwater >...
ACCGTAACAGGTGCGTCAAATTGACGTTGTGAACCATCTGGCAAGCGTATGATAGGCATAACATTTATCCCGTAAAAACAATTAAAGCCGTTTAAGTTAACGGCTTTGGCTTAATGTGTTGAGTACTTAAATCACTAAAAATCTGGTAGGCAGTAGCAGATTCGAACTGCTGACCTCTTGGATGTCGACCAAGCGCTCTAACCAACTGAGCTAACCGCCTAGATATTGAAGTGCAGCTCTTTGAGAACTGCAATTTCAAACAGAACGCGATTTTAGCTTATTGTGGCTCCGCACGCAAACCGGCAATCACATATAATAACGGCCATGCTGCTTTCCACCCACACTGCAAACCTTGAACAACTGGTTGACCGCATCGCTGAACGCGGTTTCTGCATCATTGATCACTTTCTGGATGACACCACCACCAGCGCACTCGCCCATGAGGCGAAATCGCTCAAACAGACAGCGGCCATGAATGAAGCGGGCATAGGCCGCGAGCAACTTGCCATCAATAAAAGCATACGCGGCGACAGCATATGCTGGCTCAATGAGGCAGGCGCTACCGAAGCCCAGCAAAGCTACTTGAGGCAGATGGAAGATTTAAGGCTCACCTTGAACCGACATTTGTATCTGGGCCTGTTTGGCCTCGAAAGCCATTTAGCTATTTATCCTACCGGGACTTTCTACAAAAGGCATCTGGATTGCTTTGCCACACCGGGCTCCAATAAGCCGCAGCGCAAAATTAGCTGCATAGTCTATTTGAACCATGAGTGGCAAGATGAAGATGGTGGCAAGCTGCGGCTTTATCTCAATGAGACTGATGAATTCAATCAAGAAAAATCGATTGATGTCTCCCCGCTGGCAGGAAGGGCTGTTGTGTTTCTATCAGACACTTTCTATCATGAGGTGCTGCCAGCCACAAAAGAAAGACTTAGCCTGACCGGCTGGTTTTTTACACGCTAATCACACTTGGCCTGACTTTAAATTAGGGCCAACCCAGCAGCCAACCTAAGCAGCCCGGTCCGAATTTTATTACTGCGCCACTGAAGACAATCGCTGGTAAATACTGCGGCTGGCATAACCGTCTGCCGGCAGTTGGCTCGCCAGCTGATATTTGCGGATAGCAGCCTGTGTCTTGAAACCCGGCAACCCGTCCGGTTCACCTGCGTCAAAACCGCGTGAATTGAGTATGCTCTGCAAATCAAGCATCTCCTGAAAGCTGAGCGCCCCGCCCTCTGCGCCTTGCCCACCCATAATTCTGGCATCATGCCGGAGCTGCTCAGCCAGCTGGGCTACTGAAAGCGCATAATTCACAGAGCGGTTCCAGTCCATAATCACGTCGAAATTATCAAAGACCATAAAGGCCGGGCCGCGGTAGCCTTGCGGTAACAGTATCGACGCAGGGCCTTTGACATTCAAACCCAAGGTTTCAAGGCTGACTGTGCCTAACGCAGATTGCAGGCTGACGGGCTGTTCACGTTTAAGCGATGCGGCAACCGCCGCTTTTTTGTTTTTGACTTTGTGGCGTGATTTATCAGTTTTTGCCTGTGCCAACTTGTGCGGCTGCGGATTCATTCCCGGCGCGCCCACATCTACATGCAATACACGCACCCCCAGCCGCGACCATTCCTCCACTGGCTTTCTCACGGACAATTGTGCGCTTTCCCAGTCAAAATCATCAGGCAACTGCACTTCCAGCATGGCGGGCTCGTTTTCATGCCAGCCTGCCTGGGATAGGTAATTGGCCGCGGAAGCAATTGCATCCGGTACCGAATCTGCGACATCAATCAGATTATCGTTGTCGCCATCCACCGCATAAAGCATGAATGTTGTCGGCATGAACTGCATATTGCCGAATGCCCCGGCCCATGACCCCGTGAGCGAACCTGCATCGACATGCCCGACATCGATGATGCGCATGGCATCCAGCAATTGTCCGCGAAAAAACTCTGTACGCCGGCCCTCATACGCCAGTGTCGCCAGTGAAGACAGCACATTCAACTTGCCCTGACTGCGACCATACTGTGTTTCCATGCCCCAGAATGCAACCAGCGTGTATTTGGGTACGCCGTACTGTGCTTCCACCTTATTCAACGTAGCCGCATGATCAGCCAGCATCTGGCGCCCTTTTTGCACTTTCTGGGTATCGACGCGCTTCTGGTAATAGTCAAGGAAAGGGGTAATGAATTCAGGCTGGGCGCGATCCTGCGCGATCACTTCCGGCAGAAACTCGATGCGGCTGATTGCATCATTGGCAGTCTGCTCTGATATGCCATCTACAGTCGCCTGAATACGCAGGTTTTCAAGCCACTCGGGGAATGCATCCTGAGCACCGGCACAGCTGGCGCTTAAGGCCAGAACCAGCGCCAGTTTAATTTTCAACAGTCGAATCACAGTACACATAAGCGCATTATTGGCAGTACATTTATCTTAACAAGCTTTGATAGCCAGCCTTATAGTCAGCATACTGCAACTTAAATCCAGTTGCCAGCAGTAGTTGATTACTGAGGCGTTTGCCGCCCACAATTAGCTGTGGCTCAGCTTGGCCGGCATGCAGCTGGCTTGCAATCCAGCCCAGCACTTCATACTGCGAGACAGGGGCTGAGTCAGTCACAATGTAACAATGGCTCACTGCTTTGCCAGCCAGCACCTGCTCAATTAAAAATACAGTAAAGCGGGCTGCATCATCGCGGTGGATGCGGTTGCTCCAGGCATTTTGCCGTGGCCAATAATCAGGCGACTTTGCCAGGTTGATCATACGCAGCCTGCCAGGCCCGTAGATACCGGATAGTCTGAGTGCCGTGCTGGTGCAGGGCAAGTCTTGCAGCAGCATTTCAGCCTCAAGCAGGCGCTGGCCGCCAAAATCTGCCGGGAGCGCCGGCACAGCCTCATCCAGTACAGCATCGGTTTCCTGGCCGTAGACCCTGGTGCTGGAAACAAAAAATACATGTTTCAGATTTGCATTGTGCTTTTGCGCAACGAGCACATTGCGTAAACCATCTACATACGCAGCTTTATATTCGGCATCACTTTGCCCACCGGCAGCTACACAGTACACAATGATTTCAGGCGCAATAGTGCTTAATGCCGCCAACGTTTCAGGCCTGGTCACATCGGCACTGACTGTAGGCACAGCCTGACCGGGAGACTCTTGCGCCACTGCAGCCACGCTGCGGCGTACACCCAGCACCTGCACCCCTGACTGCATGAGCCGCCTGGCGATTTCAGCCCCCAGGTCACCGCAGCCGATGATAAGAACATTTATATCAGCCATGCTGCACCAGGTACTTTTCTGCCATATACAAGGCGACGATAGTTTTGCCATCGGTGATTTCACCACGCCCTATCATAGCGAGGCATTCCTCGAATTCAAGTTCAAACACTTCCAACGTTTCATCTTCATCACGCTGGTGATTGCCCAGGCTAAGGTTTCTCGCCAGATAGACATGAATCACCTCATTAGAGTAACCAATGCAGGGATGCAACAGTCCCAGCTTCACCCATTCATCTGCCGTGTAGCCGGTTTCTTCCAGCAGTTCACGCTGGCCGGTGCGCAACACATCCTCATCGGGGTCGATCTTGCCAGCCGGCAGCTCAATAAAATCCTGATGCAGCGGGTAGCGGTACTGGCGCTCCAGCACGACGCTGCCATTTGCCAAAACCGGCACGACCACAACAGCGCCGGGGTGAATCACATATTCACGGTGACTGAGATTGCCATTCGGCAGCTTGACCAGATCGCGCTTGAGGGTGAGCAGGTTTCCTTCGACCATAGTCTCGGAACTAATGCAGTGTTCGGTTAAATCCATGTGGTAACCTGAGGAAGATATATGGCTAAAAGTGTAGCACTACTTGGTGCAAACTTCACTGCGGCCAGCTGGAATTGGCGCAGCGTTTGATGGATGGCATTCAAATTATCGCCGGGAACAGGAATCCTGATTTTTTGAATGCCCGCTTAAGGCAGGATAATAAGCTAAAAGCTAGTTGGTTCTTTTCCAAAGGGCTTTGTAAACAAAGCCCGGAAAAGCAAATACCAGAAACAGGCAGGCAGTCACGGCATAAAATTCCCAGCCTTGTGGTGCAGCTTGCCCAAAAGTAGCACTTTCGGCATAGCGGACAAAAGCGCCAGTCAGGAAATAAAGCACTACCAGCTCCAGCAGGCACCAGCCAAGGTTTTTGCTGAAGCCTGTACGATTGCTGCGGTTCAGGTTAACGACATAGAACAGCTTGTCTGAAAACCATGGGAGGTTTGCAGCAAAGAACATCAACACTAACAATGCCCAGGTAGTCATCAGTTCAGGCTTCTGGCAATAGCGTAACCGCACAGGCTCATCAGCCCCTGAGGCATCAGGCCGATTACCAACAGGGCAAATGCATTGATGCTGAGCACTACGCGCATATCCATTGGCGCCTGAATCAGGTGCTGGTCTTGCGGCTCATCAAAATACATCATCTTGATTACGCGCAGGTAATAGAACGCACCGATTACCGCCATCAGCACTGCAAACACCACCAGCCATAAGAAGCCAGCCTGCAAGGCAGCCTGTAACACTGCGAATTTTGCATAGAAACCCAGTGTAGGCGGCACGCCTGCCATGCTGAACATCACGATCAGCATCAGGAATGCACTCCATGGACTGCGCTGGTTCAAGCCTTTAAGGTCATCCAGCTTTTCGGCTTCAAAGCCTTTGCGGGACAACATCAAAATGATGCCGAAACCTGCAAGTGTCATCAATACATAACTGGCAATGTAGAACAGCGCAGAAGTAAAGCCGTTGATACTTGCGCTCATGAAGCCGAACAGCACGAAACCGATGTGCGAAATGGTTGAGTAAGCAAGCATGCGTTTCAGGTTGGTTTGCGCGATGGCAGTCACGTTACCGATGATGATGGACAACACCGCCATAATCACCAGCATCTGCTGCCAGTCAGCCGCCATGGTCGGCAGCGCCTGAACCAGCAGGCGTATCACAAATGCGAAAGCCGCCAGTTTGGGTACCGAGCTGATGAGCATAGTCATGGCTGTCGGCGAGCCTTCATATACATCCGGCACCCACATCTGGAATGGTACTGCACCGAGCTTGAATGCCAGGCCGGCAACAATAAATACCAAGCCTAGAATCATCACTGAATGCACGCCCGGGCTATTCATCAAAGCATGGTTGATATCGCTTATGTTCAGGCTACCGGTCATGCCGTAAACCATACTCATGCCGTATAGCAGCATGCCGGATGCCAGCGCGCCTAATACGAAATACTTCATTGCAGCTTCTGTAGCGCGTGCATTGTCACGGTCCAACGCAACCAGTGCATACAGGCTCAATGACAGCAGTTCCAGGCCGATATATAGAGTCAGCATGCTCTGGCCAGAGACCATGATCATCATGCCCACTACCGAGAACAACACCAAGGCATAGAATTCGCCGCGGTACATATCGCGCAGTTGTATGTATTGCCTGGTGTAAACAAAAATCAATGATGTACCGAAATAGATCATGAGTTTCAGCACATCAGACATCGCATCATCTACAAACGTACCGCTGAATGCGTAACCTACGCCCGGTGCATGAGTGGTGAATGTGACATAAGCTGCCATCAATAGCGCAAATTGTGACAGGCCATAAATAGCGATGCGGTTTGATTGTTTTAAAAACAGATCAGCGATTAAAACGAGCATCGCCATACCAAGAAGAATCATTTCAGGTAAGGCGCTGATGAGGTCGTAACGTATATTTTCCATGACTTATAAGCCTGCTGGCAGCTTGCTGTGTGCTAAATGTGAAAGAAGTTGTGTAACGGTGGCATTGGTCATCTCAGTCAGCGGCTGAGGATAGATACCTAACGCCAATACCAGAACTGCAAGAATCGCCAGAATCAGGAACTCGCGTTTATTCAAGTCTTTAAGCGCAGCGACATTTTCATTGGCAACTTCGCCGTAGAAAACACGCTTAACCATCCATAGGGTATATGCAGCGCCAAAAATCAGCGTGAACGAAGCCAGGAACGCATACCAGAAATTTGCCTGGATTGCGCCCAGAATCACCATGAACTCGCCGACAAAACCGGAGGTGCCAGGCAGGCCGCTATTCGCCATTGCAAACAGTACGGCAAATGCTGCGAATGCAGGCATGGTATTGGCAACACCGCCATAAGCTTCAATCTGGCGGCTATGTACGCGGTCATACAGCACACCTACGCACAGGAACATCGCCGCAGAGATAAAGCCGTGTGACACCATCTGCACAATAGCGCCTTCCAGGCCCAGGTTGTTGAAGATAAAGAAGCCTAAAGTCACAAAACCCATGTGCGAGATTGATGAGTAGGCAATCAGCTTTTTCATGTCTTTTTGCACCAGCGCGACCAGCGCAATGTACACAATCGCGATTAAAGACAGTGCAATCATGAAGTGTGACAAATAATGTGCAGCATCAGGTGCGATAGGCATTGCAAAACGCAGGAAGCTATAACCGCCCAGTTTCAGCGCAATGGCCGCCAGCACTACAGAACCGCCGGTTGGCGCTTCAACGTGGGCATCCGGCAGCCAGGTATGCACCGGCCACATAGGAATCTTGACGGCAAAAGCTGCAAAGAACGCCAGGAAAATCAGCACCTGCACATTGAGCGGCATTGGCATCTGATAGTAATCTGTAATCGCGAAGCTGCCGGTCTGGTGGTACATATAGATGAATGCAACCAGCATCAGCAATGAGCCCAGCAAGGTATACAGGAAGAACTTGACCGTTGCATATACACGGTTAGGGCCGCCCCAGATACCAATCACGAGGAACATCGGAATCAGCATTGCTTCCCAGAACACGTAGTAGAAGATTGCATCCAGCGCGCTGAATACGCCTATCATCAGGCCGCTCATGATGAGGAACGATGCCATGTACTGCGCAACGCGTTTCTCAATTACTTCCCATGCAGAGAGCACAACAATCACAGTCGTGAAGCTGGTGAGCAGAATCAAAGGTACGGCAATACCGTCGGCACCCAGGTGATAGTGAATATTGAAAGTCGCAATCCACAGGAATCGCTCCTGGAACTGGAAGCCGCCGTCAGCAAAGTTGAAATGCGTGTAGAGCGGAATGGTCACCAGAAAGCTGGCAATACTGCCGATAAGCGCCAGCCAGCGGGTTGCATTCGGTTTGCTGTCGTTAGCGGTAAACAGCACCGCCACACCTGCAGCGACAGGCAGCCAAATGGCAAAACTTAAAATATGTTGGAAAAAGTATTCAAGCATTTTTTACACTTTAGAAATGAACGTTAGCATCAGAAACACGCCGATAATCATGGCGAATGCATAGTGGTAGATCAGGCCGGTTTGCAGTTTACGCATAACACCGGATAGCTTGCCGATTAAATTGGCGGTGCCATTGACCAATGCGCCATCAATGATTTTCACATCGCCGATCTGCCATAGCTTATTGCCGATAAAACGTGAGCCGGCAGCAAAGACGCGGTCGTTAAAGCTATCAAAACCGTATTTGTTTTCAAGGATAGTATTAATCAAAGAAAAACGTTTCTGAATTGCAGCCGGAATGTCCGGGCGCTTCATGTAGAAGAACCAGGCCACCGCAACGCCAGATGCAGCCAATGCAAATGGCAGGGTCGTCAGGCCATGAATCGCCATGCCTGCCGCTGAATGGAAAATATTGTGCCAGTGATGGGTCAGCTCATGCATGGCAGGATGCGCTTCAGCATTCACAAAGATTACGCCCTTGAAGAACTCACCATAGAGCATAGGCTCAATCGCTACGTAACCGATCAACAGTGATGGAATCGCCAGCAGGATCAATGGCAATTTAACTACCCAGCCCGGCTCATGCGGGTCATCAGTCGGGCCTAAGCCGTGGTGATGGTCATGATCGTCATGCGCATCATCATGTGCGTCATGCCCATGGTCATCATGATGCACCTCGCGCCATTTTTCCTTGCCGTGGAACACCAGAAAATACATGCGGAAGCTATAGAACGCGGTTACAAACACACCGGTCAGCACCGCAAAGTAAGCAAAACCGCTGCCAGGAATGGTAGAGAATTTTGCCGCTTCAATAATGCTGTCTTTAGAATAGAAACCCGACAGGAACGGTGTGCCGATCAAAGCCAATGAACCGATTAATGAAGTAATCCAGGTCACTGGCATGTATTTTTTCAGGTTACCCATGTTGCGGATATCCTGATCATGGTGCATGCCCATAATCACAGAGCCGGCACCGAGGAACAGTAGCGCCTTGAAGAAAGCGTGGGTCATCAGGTGGAAAATCGCCACTGAATAGGCAGAAGCGCCTAAAGCCACTGTCATATAACCCAGTTGGGATAACGTTGAATACGCCACCACACGTTTGATGTCGTTCTGGATAATGCCCAGAAAACCCATGAACAATGCGGTGATGCTGCCGATAACCAGCACGAATGAAAGCGCTGTAGTCGACAGCTCAAACAGTGGCGACATACGTGCCACCATGAAGATACCGGCTGTCACCATCGTTGCGGCATGAATCAATGCAGAAATAGGTGTCGGGCCTTCCATGGAATCTGGCAGCCACACGTGCAGAGGCACCTGCGCCGATTTACCCATGGCGCCAATGAAAAGCAGGATGCAGGTTACAGTCATCAGTGACCATGACGCATTGCCAACAAGATTGATTTTGGTATCTGCCATCTGCGGTGCTACAGAGAACACGGCTGCGTAATCCAGGCTGCCGAAATAGAACAGCACCAGGCCAATACCAAGCAGGAAGCCAAAGTCACCTACGCGGTTAACCAGAAACGCTTTCAGGTTTGCGTAAATCGCAGTCGGGCGCGTGTACCAGAAACCAATCAACAGATAAGAAACCAGGCCTACTGCTTCCCAGCCGAAGAACAGCTGCATGAAGTTGTTGCTCATCACCAGCATCAGCATAGAGAAGGTGAACAGTGAGATGTAGCTGAAGAAACGGGCATAGCCTTTGTCTTCATGCATATAGCCAATGGTGTAGATATGCACCATGAGGGATACAAACGTCACTACGACCATCATCATTGCGGATAAGCGGTCGATTAAAAAGCCAATTTCAAATGAGAAGTTGCCGCTTTTCAGCCATGTATACACGGTTTCGTTGTATGGCTGGCTCACAAGCGCATCTTTCAGCACATACACTGACAAGGCAAAAGAAATTGCCACACCGGCGATGGTAACAATATGCGCTGCAGCGCGCGGCAGCTGTTTGCCAAACAGGCCAATAACAGCAGCAGCCAGCAAAGGCAGCAAAGGGATTGCGAGATATATCTGTTGCATCGTCATGCTAAACACTTAGCCTTTCAAACTATCTAAATCGTCAACATTGATAGTGCGCAGGTTTCTGAACAGCACTACCAAAATGGCTAAACCGATAGCAGACTCAGCAGCCGCCACAGTTAAGATGAAAAATACAAAGACCTGGCCTGCAACATCATTCAGGTAATGCGAAAAAGCAATGAAGTTCAAGTTAACAGCCAGCAGCATCAGCTCAATCGCCATCAGCAGAATAATCACGTTTTTGCGATTCAGGAAAATACCAACCACGCTGAGAGCAAACAGGAGCGAGCCCAGAATCAGGTAATGAGATAAACCAACCATTATTTCGCCTCCTTGGCATCAGCCTGCTCAACATTGCCTGCTTCAGCCGCTTCAACTACTGCCTGCATTTTTACGATACGGATACGGTCTGCTTTTTTAACCAGCACTTGTTTAGCCGGGTCCATGGATTTACTGTCTTTACGGTCACGCAGCGTCAAGGCAATGGCAGCCACGATAGCCACCAGCAACACAACAGACGCCAGCTCAAACGGCAGCAGATAGTCGGTATAGAGCACGCGGCCCAATTCTGCAGTATTGCTGTAACCAGCCGGGTGAGCAGCCGGTGCGGCTACTTTATCTGCGCCAAAATTGCGTACGCCTACAATCATCACCATTTCAACTGCCATCAGGCCACCAACTGGCAAAGCAACCGGCAGCGCATTCCAGAAACCTTCGCGCAATCTGTCCAGGTTAATGTCCAGCATCATCACCACAAACAGGAACAGCACCATGACGGCACCTACATATACCAGCACCAGCACAATAGCGAGGAACTCTGCCTCCAGCAGCAGCCAGATACCGGCTGCAGTAAAGAACGCCAGCACCAGGTACAGCGCAGCGTACACCGGGTTACGAGTTGTGATTACACGCAGGCCGGCAATCAGCAAAATGGCTGCCAGCGTATAAAACACTATGTCTTGAAAATGTAAGCCAAAAAATGTCATCTAAACTCCATGAAAAGTGAAAACTGAAAAGTGAAATTTTGCGCAAATTGGCATTTCACATTTTTCTCTTCACATGTCACTGCCTTTCTATCTAAAGTTTTTATCTTGTGCACGATCAGCAGCAATCTGCTTCTCATGCTTGTCGCCCACCGCCAGCAGCATTTCCTTGGTGTATAGCAGATCACCGCGCTGCTCGCCGTGGTAATCAAACACACGTGTTTCAACAATAGAATCCACCGGGCATGATTCTTCACACATGCCACAGAAAATGCATTTGGTCAGGTCAATGTCATAGCGTGTAGTGCGGCGCGTATTGTCTTCACGCTGTTCAGACTCGATAGTAATCGCCATTGCCGGGCAAACTGCCTCACATAACTTACAGGCAATGCAGCGCTCTTCACCGTTAGGGTAGCGACGCAAAGCGTGCAGGCCACGGAACCGGTTTGACTGCGGCGTGCTTTCTTCCGGATATTGCACTGTAATCTTGGGTGCAAAAAAGTAACGACCTGTAAGCGCCATGCCCTTGAGCAGCTCCCACAGCATCAAACTTCCAAGTGTTTGTTTAATTGATTTAATCATGTTTTTAATCATCAAAGCCTAATCGTTACGCCCGCCTGAACTAATGGAACAGGTACGCCCAAGGAGTTTGCATCATGCCGCCTACGAACACGATCCAAACAATGGTAATCGGTATAAATACTTTCCAGCCCAAACGCATGATCTGATCATAGCGATAGCGCGGGAAAGTAGCCCTGAACCACAGGAACAGGAACAGCAGGAAGCCGACTTTAGCCAGCAGCCATAGGAAACTGTCAGGAATAAACGGCACCGGAGACAGCCAGCCGCCCAGAAACATCAGCGCTGCCAGCATGGATACCAGTATCATATTCGCGTATTCAGCCAGGAAGAACACCGCAAAAGCCATGCCTGAATATTCAACGTGGAAACCTGCAACGATCTCTGACTCACCCTCAGCCACGTCAAACGGGGCACGGTTGGTTTCAGCGACTGCACTGATGAAATATACGACAAATAACGGGAATAAAGGCAGGAAATACCAATGCAGCAAACCGCCGGACTGTCCCATGACAATCTTGCCCAGGTTCAGGCTGTTAGCGCACATGAGTACGCCAACCAAGGCAAAACCCATTGCGATTTCATAAGAAACAATCTGCGCCGCTGAACGCATCGCACCCAGAAACGCATATTTAGAGTTGGATGCCCAGCCGGCAATGATTACACCGTAAACGGCCACTGAAGTCATAGCGAGAATATAAAGCAAACCGGCATCCACATCAGCCAGCACCATATTCATGTCAAACGGCACCACAGCCCATGCTGCAAAAGCTGGTGCAATTGCCAGTACCGGCCCTAACAGGAATAGACCCTTATTAGCCGCAGTAGGCAGCACCACTTCTTTAAACAGCAGTTTGATACCATCGGCCAACGGTTGCAGCAGACCAAAATAGCCAACGCGATTCGGGCCGATACGCACCTGCATATAGCCGATTACTTTACGTTCAGCCAGGGTCAGGTAAGCTACGGCACCCATCAACGGTGCAACGATTGCTACGATTTTAATTAAAGTCCAGCCGGTGAGTTCCACACCTGGCCAGTAACTACCAAATAGATTTGCCAACCATTCCATTAGGCACGCTCTTCTGTCATTGTTGTTTTATCAGCCTGTGATGATGCAAGTTTTTCAACTGTAATATCACCCATCAGGTC
>Ga0208508_1000401_pt1 | contig 11968 bp, 16 predicted proteins | sample LakWasMeta1_LOW4_2_FD_183853 | JGI IMG/M metagenome (GOLD analysis project Ga0208508, IMG submission 183853) | Freshwater sediment methanotrophic microbial communities from Lake Washington under simulated oxygen tension - Sediment Metagenome... | ecosystem: Environmental > Aquatic > Freshwater >...
AACAGTAGTAGTGGCATTATTTTCCAATGCTTTTTTTGCCCAATCGGCTTTCGATAAATATGACGGGCAAGACGATGTGACTTCGATAATAGTCAACAAAAAAATGTTTCAAATGATGGGAAGCGTAAAAGTGGATGCCAATGACAAAGAAACCCAACAGTATTTAGACCTGATGAAAAAGCTGGACAACCTAAAGGTGTTTACAACCACTAGTACCAGAGTTTCGGCTGATATGAAATTATCTGCTGACAAGTACATTAAAACTGCCGGTTTGGAAGAATTGATGCGCGTAAATGATGGTGGAAAAAATGTAAAAATAATGGTTAAATCCGGAGCAACTGACAGTCAAGTCAAGGAACTTTTGATGTTTATTGAAGGCGCAAACAAGGAAAATCAAACCGTATTGATGTCATTGACAGGCAATTTTGACCTGAGTGAGATTTCTGTTCTTACTGATAAAATGAAAATTCCAGGCGGTGATGATTTGAAGAAAGCCACAAAGGGAAAATAGTGAAATAAATTAATTTAGAATTGCAAGATTATTAGTTCTAATAAAAATGCCTCAATATTGTTATTGAGGCATTTTTTTATTGCCTAATCCTTAAAGCGGTTTCGGATGTTTTTTAGAGGTTATGATATAAGCTTGGAAAAAGGATGTGGTATGGTAATTGCGGAATGAATTTGACCTAATAATGCAGTAAAACTATTGTCTTTAAATAGATTGAGTTGTTTTTTTGGTTAGGTTAAATAAAAAATAGTTTTGTAACTTAATTCAATTAAAAATATGAAAAAGAAATTTATTTTTATGGTTGTTATTTTTTCAATCTTAAATAGCTATTCTCAATCTAATCAAGAACAAAATAATTCTCGAACGGTAAATGACAGTCAATTATACTATAATCCTCAAATAGGTAATGACAGTAATAATGATTTTAAAGAACGATTAAAAACAATAGAATCCAATAATTCAAAAGCTGATATAAGTCTTAAAAATGGCAACAATTTAGTGTTGTTAAAAAAGTATGAGGAAGCAATAGCTGAATATTCCAAAGCAATTGAAATAAATAACAATTTTTCAGCAGCTTATTATAATAGAGGTTTGGTTGAGGTGGTTTTGGGACAAAAAGAAAGTGGTTGTTTAGATTTAAATAAAGCGGAAGCACTAGGAGAAAAGTCGGCTTCCAAAATGATTCAAAAATATTGTAATTAAAAAAGAGCAACTACAATAGTTGCTCTTTTTGTTTTTTTTAATCGTTATGTTTATCAAATATTGAAACAGTCTTTTTTTTTTGATTTTTTTTGATTTTACTAGTGCTAAAGCGTTTTATATAGCGCTATACTTTTTGGTGAAATCTGAGACAATTTGTATTTTTTGAATAAGATGTCGAAGTATAGTTTAGATTTTTCAAAATCTTTACTTTGATAATAATAATTCCCTAAGTATTCAAACATTTCAATAGAATCGTAGCCTTTGTCTATAACTCTTTCATAGGTTTTGTGCACATCAATCAATGCATATTTTTGCTTGCTGATGGAATCGTAAAAAACGGTTTGTGAATTTGCATTACATATACCCAATACTATAAATGAAAAGATAAAAAACACCGATAAATTCCTTTTTAATGTCGTTTCAATTTTTTCCATATTTATGCTAAAAGTTTGATTATGGGGAGGCTAAATTACACATTTGTAATTAATATGCAAATTTATTTGTCTTTTATATATTGATAACACTCTTATTCTTAGTTTATTATTATTTATTCAAAATAAAATTAAGTTTTTTTTGTATTTTATTTTGTTCATCAAAATTATTTAGTTTGAATCTATTTAGGATAAAACTCACATTAATTACGGGAAACCTCAATTTTGTTGATTTTTAATAGATTATATTTGAGTATTATTAATATAAATCTAAAAACAATGAAATCAAACCAAATCCATTTAATCCTTTTTTTAACTATTATTTTCAGTAATAATTTTTGTTTTTCACAAGATATAATTACAAAAAAAACAAGTGAAAGCATTCAATCAAAAATACTTGAAGTAACAACCACAGAAATTAAGTATAAAAAATTTGACAATCCAAACGGTCCAATTTTCACATTACCAAAATCCGAAGTGTCAATGATTCTCTATGAAAACGGTACAAAAGACTTTTTTAATGAAGAAAAAGTGAGCGAAGCTGTTTCTGCTCCAATTCCATCAAGTACTGACTTTTTTGCACAGGGACAATCTGACGCTTCTACATATTATAAAAGATATAAGGGAGCAGGAACAGGAACATTAATTACAGGTTTATTATCGCCTCTCGTTGGGTTAATACCTGCAATTGCGTGCTCATCGACACAGCCAAAAGAAACAAACTTGAGTTATCCAAATCCAGAATTGATGAAAAACCCACACTATTATGATGGCTATACTAAAAAGTCAAAGAAAATTAAACAAGGTAAAGTCTGGACAAATTGGGGTATCGCATTTGGAGTTAACATAATAGCAGTATTAGTATTATCATCAGGACAATAATACAAAAAAGAAACATAGGTAATATTGAGGATTTTGAAGTGATTTAAAGTTTAATTAGAAAAAAAGACCAAAGATTTTGGGATTGTATTAATTTAAAAACTAAAAATCCAGATTTAAAACTAAAAAAATCCTAACTACTTATTTATAAGCAATTAGGATTTTATTTTTGTTCTAAAAGTGACCACGTTGGGATTGACTTCGTCTTTCCTTCAAAGCTCCGCTTTGAAAACAAAAACAGCATGAAAAATAGTTCAAGCTAGCTTGCTATTTTTCATGCTGTTTTTGTTTATTCGTGACCACGGCGGGATTTGAACCCGCACGCCCTTGCGAGCACCAGCCCCTCAAGCTGGCAAGTCTACCGTTTCTCCACGTGGCCTAAAAAAATATAGAGACGTTTGCCTCGGCGAACGTCTCTATATTTTTTGTGACTCGACTGGGGCTCGAACCCAGGACCCCAACATTAAGAGTGATGTGCTCTACCAACTGAGCTATCAAGTCTTCAGACTATCAAGATTCTTTTAACGTATGCGCATTATATTGTGACCCGACTGGGGCTCGAACCCAGGACCCCATCATTAAAAGTGATGTGCTCTACCAACTGAGCTATCGAGTCATTGATTCAAAAAACGTATGTGATAATCACAAATTTGTGACCCGACTGGGGCTCGAACCCAGGACCCCATCATTAAAAGTGATGTGCTCTACCAACTGAGCTATCGAGTCATTTCGATTCTTGAATGCGGGTGCAAATATAAGGTCTTATTTTTAATTTTTCAAAGCTATTTTATTATAAATTTGTCTTTTTTAAACAAAAGCACTTAACGCCTTAGTATATAAGGTTTTATTCATATGAGAAAAATTATTTTATTAGGTTATATGGGTTGTGGAAAGTCCACAATTGCCAATAGATTGTCAAAAATCACCAATATTCCTTACGTAGATTTGGATAAAAGTATCGAGGAGCGGACAAATTTGTCCATAAATGAAATTTTCGAACAGCGAGGCGAGATTTATTTTAGGAAGCTGGAGCGAGAAGTTTTTATTGAATTATTGAATTCGCCCGAAAATTTAATTATAGGTTTGGGAGGCGGAACTCCATGCTATGCCAATAATCATGAATTATTAAAAGGAGACAATATTTTGTCCATTTATTTAAAAGCCTCGGTTGATACTTTATTTGAAAGATTGGTTTCCAATAAAAGCAAACGTCCTCTCATAGCAGATAAAAAAGAGGATGAAATGAAAGAATTTATTGCCAAGCACCTTTTTGATAGAAGTTTTTATTACAACCAAGCGCAATATAAAGTGAATATCGATGGAAAAACTAAAGATGAAACCACTCAGGATATTCTAGCTATTTTAGCTTAGATAAGCATAATTATCACCTTTTTCATCAAAAACAACTTGCACGTGTTCTAGTGAAGAAGTGGAAAGCGAAATTCCTTTAAAATCAGCTTTTACCGGGTATTTTTTATGATTTCTATCAACAAGTACTGCAGTCTTAAATTTCTTTAAAGGAACATCTAGAAAATGTTTGACGGCATAAATCAGGGTGGTTCCAGAATTCAGCACATCATCTACAAGAACCAATCCTTTATTGGTATATTCTTCTTTTGTTAAAGAAGTGTTTATTGGTAATTCAGGATTTTGTTTATTGATTCGAACCTCACAAAGTGAAACCTTCAGCGTTGAAATTTTATTTAAAGCATCCGCAATTTTTTTTGCAAAAGCAAATCCGTTGGAAGCAATTCCTGCAATGACAATTTCTTCTTCATCTACAAATGTTTCATAGATTTGATAAGCAATTCTTTTTATGGTATGCTCAATTTCCTGATTCGATAAGATGATATTCTTACTCATTTTTTTTGTTTAAAGTTAAAGGTTTAAAGTTTAGAAATGTTTTTTAATGTACATCTTCTTCCTCTTTAATTTCATTTCCATATTCGTCAATATCACGTCTGTCCTTTTTGGTAGGTCTTCCGGTTCCGTTTTTTCGATAATGTTCCTTCGATAATTTCAGTAATTCTAAATGTTCATAGACTTCTGCCGGAGTTTCATTTTTTCGATACACATCAACCAGTTTGGCTCCCACGCGATTTTCCGGAATATCTAAAACGGTGATTATTTGTGTGATTTGGTCTTTTCTAAAAGTGATTTTATCAGTGGGAAAAACCTCCTTCGATGGTTTGGCAACTAAGCCATTTACAGTGACATGATTTTTTTTACAGGCCTCGGTAACCATATTTCGGGTCTTATAATATCGCACGCACCATAAATATTTGTCTATTCTCATATATTTTCCAAAATCGAAGTTAAATTGTTTACAAAAATAAATCAAAATTGTATCTTGCGCACTTAAAAATCAGCAATAATGAACAAATTTAAGTTTTATTTTATTCTATTAATTACTACAGTCTCTTTATTTTCATGTTCAAAGAATGACACGCCTACATACGAGCCACCCAGAGATTATGCTGTGCAATATGCGACTGACATTGTTGATATTGAGGAATATTTAAACACAAATTATATAACCGTTGTCAATCATCCGGGTTTTATAGATGATCAGAATGTAACAATTACAAAAATTGATGCCGCGCAACCTTCCATTATGTCCTATTTGAATGCCACTACTTATCCTAAACTTTTGACTAAGGAGGTAAAGCAAAACAATATAATCTATAAATTGTATTATTTAGTCTTAAGACCCGGAGTAGGGGAATCTCCTTGTAATGTTGATGGTGTAATGGCATCTTATAGAGGGGATTATTTAGAGCGTACAGGTACTGCAGGGACTACTGTTACTACACTTACTGCCACTAAATTTGAAGAGGTAATATATCCTCAGGCAATGCTAAGTTTGTTTACCACAATATCAGGATGGAGTGAAACTTTTCCGATTTTTAAAACAGGAACTTACACAGCAAATGCTGATGGAACAATTACCCACAACGATTTTGGTGCTGGTGTTATGTTTCTTCCTTCAGGATTGGCTTATTACAATACCGGTTCGGGTTCAATTCCTGCCTATTCGCCTTTAGTATTTAGTTTTAAATTATATGAAATACAAAGATTAGATCAGGATAATGATGGTATTCCATCTTATCTAGAAGACTTAAATGGAGATGGTTTTGTGCGAGTTTTGGCAACTGGTGTTCCAAATCCTGATGATACTGATAAAGATGAAGCTCCAGATTTTCTTGACGTTGACGATGATGGGGACAACTATACCACAAGATTGGAAATCACAAAACCAGCAGGAACTAATTCAGGTTTGAGTGCTTATTTTCCTTACGATCCTATCGTAGATAATCCTTTGACAACTGCTATTGAAACCGAAACAAAAGGTATTCCTGAATATTCTGCGGCAGGAATTCCTGATTATACAACTCCTACAAGAAAAAGAATTCACCTTGATAAAGATCATCATACAGCAAAACCATAATTTGGTAGAGTTGATTAAATTTATTTACAATCACATGAATACTGAACACTAAAAAAATCATCTCAAAACAACGTCTTTAACAACATCACGTCGCAATTCTTCGTTAATCATAGCGACAATTTTTGACTTCCCAAGACTTAATTCTTCTCTCAAAACTGCCGAAGAAAGCTCCACATACAAAGTGCTTCCTTTCAAAACCACGTTTTTTGTATAATGATTTACACCGTTGCCCATAAGATTTTTCCAGGCATCTTTGACATCGATTTGGTCCATTCCGGGTTGTAGTTTGTTGACTTGGATAATTTGTTTCAAAACATCACCAACAGTACTTTGATTATTTAGTCTTTTTGCCATCGCTTTTTAGATTTATGGGTGTTGCTTTTTTATAATGGTATTCTTTATTCTCGGCGTTTCTAAAAGCTAATTTATCATTGGAAATTGCAATCAATTCTTCCGACCATTTGGCATAAGGCATTGAGTAATCAAGGAAAACTTTATCATTTTCAAACCGTACTTTTACAGTTTCATAGGTATCATTTACCAGAAAAGTGCCGTCTAATTGTGGCATCACTTTCTTCCTGAAACCGGTATTGTTTTTGCCAATTTCAAAATAATCGTAACTCTCGTTTATCGTGTAATTTTTATCTTTCCCTTCATCAAAAACCACTTTTTCAATTTCCCAATAGCCATTAATTTTTGATATATCCGATGGCACTATCTTTTGCTGACAAGAGATCAAAAGAAATGAAACAAATAAAAATCCAACTATATTCTTCATTTTTAATATATTATTTACTGATTGTCATTACGAAGAATGAAGCAATCTGCTATGATTTGAGAATCAAAAAGATTTATTCTTTTCTTCCACAAAGTTAAGCTTCTTAAGCTCAAATAAAAGAAAAATAAATAAAACTCATTAAACTATTTTGCATATTTTTGGTCTTAGTCCTATAAACAATTCATCAGAATATGACTAAAATAATCTATAGTTTACTAATTGCATTCTTGTACATCAGTTGTAGTTCTGAAAACGTACAACCCAATCCTATTTCAATAGAAACTATGCATTTTCCGCCATTAACAGGCAATGTTTGGGAAACAAAATCAATTGCAAGTCTGGGTTGGAAACAAACAGCCGTTCAACCGCTTCTGGATTATTTAGAACTCAAACATTCTAAAGGTTTTATCATTCTGGTCAACGGAAGAATCGTTTTGGAAAATTATTTCAACGGTCATTCCGCTTCGACTAGTTGGTATTGGGCAAGTGCCGGCAAAACCTTAACGGCAACTATGACCGGAATTGCCCAACAGGAAGGCTTGTTAAACATCAACAACAAAGTTTCTGATTATATAGGTATGGGCTGGACGAGTTTGCCACTCGCGAAAGAAAATTTGATTACCAATAAGCATTTGCTCACAATGACTTCCGGTTTAGAAGATATAACTAATGGTGATTGCGTAACTCCAAACTGTTTGACTTATAACGCTGATGCAGGAACTCGCTGGGCTTATCATAACGTTTACGTGAAATTGCAAGATGTCATTGCTCAGGCAAGCGGTCAAAGTTTTGAAAACTACTTCAATGCAAAACTAAAAACAAAAATTGGAATGGATGGCTCGTGGTTTACTTCGGGAAACAACTCTGTTTTTGGCAGTACAACACGAAGTATGGCACGTTTTGGTCTGTTGATGCTGAACAAAGGAAAATGGGAAAACAACATTATTTTAAATGAAAATTATTTTAATGAAGCTACAAATACATCACAAAACATTAATCTTTCTTATGGTTATTTGTGGTGGCTAAACGGGAAAACAAGTTATCATTTGCCACAATCCCAACTACAATTACCCGGAAGTATAATTCCTTCAGGTCCAAATGACATGTTTATGGCTTTGGGCAAAAACGACCAAAAAATTTATGTGATTCCAAGTAAAAAAATGGTGGTCATCAGAATGGGCGATGCCGCTAACAATGTAAATCTGGCTTTATCTGATTTTGATGAAGTGCTTTGGCAAAAAATAAATGCTTTATACCAATAAAAGTATTATCTGTTTTTTCTGCTTATAAAAAACCCGATAATAAAGAAAATAGCACCAAAAAAGAGCAAAATATAATACAACACCATGTTTTTGTCTCTGATAATATTCGACAAAACAAAGCATATAACGCTCACTAAATAAAGAAAAATTGGCGGGATATTTTTAATGGAAGAAAAATTCATTGAACTATTATTTAAAAAAACTATCTACAAATTCATATTTGTTAAACACTTGTAAATCTTCTATTCCTTCACCTACTCCAATGTATTTTACAGGAATTTTGAATTGGTCTGAAATCCCGATGACAACTCCACCTTTGGCAGTTCCGTCAAGTTTTGTAACTGCAAGTGAAGTCACTTCTGTGGCAGCAGTAAATTGTTTGGCTTGTTCAAAAGCGTTTTGTCCTGTTGAGCCATCAATAACCAATAACACATCGTGAGGTGCATCACCAACAACTTTTTGCATCACTCGTTTTACTTTTGTCAATTCGTTCATCAGGTTAATTTTATTGTGCAAACGACCTGCCGTATCAATAATGACAATGTCGGCATTTTGCGCAACTGCTGATTGTAAAGTATCAAAAGCCACAGAAGCAGGATCGCTTCCCATATTTTGTCTAACGATGGGAACGCCAACTCTGTCAGCCCAAATTTGCAATTGATCAATTGCTGCTGCACGAAAAGTATCGGCTGCGCCAAGAACAACTTTATATCCTGCTTTTTTGAATTGGTATGCCAGTTTACCAATGGTGGTGGTTTTTCCAACTCCATTGACACCAACAACCATCAAAACATACGGTTTTGTATTGATTGGAATTACAAATTCAGTTGCCTCGCCAGAATTAGTTTCTGAAAGTAAACCTGCTATTTCTTCACGAAGAATTTGATTGAGTTCTTCTGTTCCAAGGAATTTATCTTCAGAAACGCGTTTTTCTATTCGGGTAATGATTTTTAGCGTTGTATTCACTCCAACATCAGAAGAAACAAGGATTTCTTCGAGATTATCCAGAACCTCATCATCAACTTTAGATTTTCCTGCAACGGCTTTGGTCAACTTGGAAAAGAAAGATGTTTTTGATTTCTCTAAGCCTTTGTCTAAAGTCTCTTTTTTCTCTGAAGAAAATATTTTTTTTAAAAAACTCATTTTGATATACGATTTACGGTATGCGACTTACGAATGGGTGTACAAAATAATTAATCTATTGTAATTTAGATAATACGATGTCAGCAATCCATTTCGACGGTAAATATAAAAAATAAAAAAGCTACTTCCGAATGAAAGTAGCTTTTCTATATAATGCTATTGTTAATTATTTCTTTTTCAAGAACTCATCAACTGCTTCAGGAGCCATAATAGATTCTACGAATGTATATGCGCCAGATTTTGGAGATTTCACCATTTTGATGGCTTTTGATAATCTCTTAGAAGATGTCTGTAAGGATGCTACGGTTTTCTTTGCCATGATTCAAATGTTATTTGTGTTTTAATAAAATCTCTAAATGTGACCATTTGAGATTTTATTAAAATCTCTAATTATTATTTAATTTCTTTGTGAACAGTTACACGTTTCAAGATTGGATTAAATTTTTTAATCTCTAATCTATCTGGAGTATTTTTCTTGTTCTTTGTTGTTATGTATCTAGAAGTCCCTGCAACACCTGATGTTTTGTGTTCAGTACATTCTAAAATTACCTGGATTCTATTACCTTTACTTTTCTTTGCCATCTTGATATATATTTAGGAATGGATTATTTAATAAATCCGCCTGCTTGTGCTTTTTTCAAAACTGCAGCGATTCCATTTTTATTAATTGTTTTTACCGTAGATGCAGCTACTCTAAGAGTAATCCATCTATCTTCTTCTGGAAGATAAAAACGCTTTTTAACTAAGTTAACAGAAAATTTTCTCTTAGTTTTATTCATAGCGTGAGAAACGTTATTTCCTACCATCGCTCTTTTACCTGTAAGGTCGCAAACTCTTGACATTATCTTATCTTTTATCGTTATTCAAATCGAGGGTGCAAAGAAAAGAAAAATAAACCTATTTAGCAAAAAAATTATTGCACATTTTTTAAAATTTCTCTCCGCAACATTTCTAAACTCTTCATCACGGTTCTATCTATCACTTTTTCACGGGGTTGACCAAAATTAAATTCTTCAATTATTACCTCATTTGGTGTTGCCAATGCTATAAAAACAGCTCCAATCGCAGCATTTGAATCTCCTTTTGAAGGCCCAGCATTTCCCGTGGTGGCAATTGCATAGTCGGTTTTCATCATCTCTTTCACATTAATCGCCATTTGCTTTGCCACTTCAGCACTTACAACGGAATGTTCTTTGATTAAGTCTTCAGAAAGTCCCAAAACAGCGGTTTTTATTTCAGTAGCATACGAAACCACGCTTCCTTTAAAATATTTTGAAGCACCGGAAACGGACGTTAAAACCTGGGCAATCTTTCCTCCTGTACAACTTTCTGCGGTCGAAATAGTTTTGTTTTGTTGCGTCAAAAGCCTTCCTAAAACGGTTTCAAGGGTTTCATCATCATCAAAACCCACTATGAAATCACCTATTATTTTGGATAAAGAAATTATATTTTCTTCAATGGATTTTTCCAGAAATTCTTTGTCAGTTCCACGAGCAGAGAGTCGCAAACGCACACTTCCAAGACTTGGCAAATACGCTAATTTTATAAACTCTGGCAAATTATTTTCCCAATTTTCGATGGTTTCTGATAACAGACTTTCACCAATTCCATAAGTTAAAACCGTTTTATGAATGATGTAAGGTCTTTTATATTCGGTAACTATCTTTGGAATAATCTCTTTTTCTACCAAATATTTCATTTCAAATGGAACTCCCGGAAGCGAAATAAAAACGGTGTTTTCTTTTTTCATCCACATTCCCGGCGCTGTCCCCACTTGATTGTGAAGCACAGTACATTTTGAAGGAACTAAGGCTTGATCTTTATTGATTTGAGTGATTTGACGTTTGTAAAAACCTTCGATAAGTTGTGTAACATGCTGGAGAACTTTATCGTCAACAACCAGTTTATCTTCAAAATAATCGCAGAAAGTTTTTTTGGTAATATCGTCTTTTGTGGGGCCAAGTCCGCCAGTAATGATGACTAAATCGACTGTGTTTTGGAACTTTGCAAAGGCATTTAGAATATGTTGTTTGTTATCACTAATGGAAATCATTTCGTGAATTTCGACACCAATTCTGTCTAATGATTTGGCAATAAAAGCTGAATTTGTATCGACAATTTGTCCTATTAAAATTTCGTCGCCTATAGTAATTATGGCTGCTTTCATTTTCGTATTTGATTTAATATAGAATTATGTAAATAGAAACAACCTTCAAAAGTTTTGAATTTGAAGAAATGAAACAATATAGAATCTATTTACAAATCAAAGTCTTTTTTCAACTCTTTTACAGCATCTTCCACTTGATGTTTGATGCTCTTAAAGGTTTCTTTTATTTCTTTCTTTTCACCTTCAGCTTTTGTCCAGGCTTCAACTTGAAGAATTTCTTCGAAAGCTACTTTTAAACCAAGCAAATCAAGTGTTGGTTTAACTTTATGGGCATAAGCATAAGCATGTTTATGATCTTTCTTTTTGATTCCTTCCTTGATTTCTGCTAAATCTTCCGGAACTTCCGTAACAAATAACGTTACGATTTGCAGGACAAATTCTGGATCGTTATCTGAAAGTGCGTACACTTTTGCTAGGTTGTAATGTAATGCCATTATTTTATTTGTATTCTAAATAGTTTATGTCCTTCTAAAAACCCTTCTAAAACATCGTCTGGTTTCACAACCGCAACACCTTCAGGAGTTCCAGTAAAAATAATATCACCAATTTTCAAAGTAAAATATCGAGAAATAAAAGAAATTAGTTCGTCAATCTTCCACAACATGTGACTGGAATTGCTTTTTTGGACGGTTTTATTGTTGTTAGTCAAT
>Ga0208508_1000402_pt1 | contig 11966 bp, 13 predicted proteins | sample LakWasMeta1_LOW4_2_FD_183853 | JGI IMG/M metagenome (GOLD analysis project Ga0208508, IMG submission 183853) | Freshwater sediment methanotrophic microbial communities from Lake Washington under simulated oxygen tension - Sediment Metagenome... | ecosystem: Environmental > Aquatic > Freshwater >...
GGGCCTCAGTGTCTGAGATGCCCGCCATGGTTTTAATGCCAACGCGCTCGGTAAAGCGGTGCGCATCATCATGGGTTAAGCGTTGCTGTATTTTGTCCAGCCGGGCTTTTAGCCAGTCGCTGTCTGTTATTGGTGTGGGCAGTGTTTGCAACGCAGTAGCCGTTTTAATTTAATGTCAAAAATCACGCAGCAAAATAGAGCTAGCCGGATGATTAGGGCACCTAGGGCTATCAGGATGAGTGCCGTGCCAATTTTTAAAATAAGCGCTGTTAAATTCATGACATAACTCTACGCCGACAGCTAATACCTCTCCCGCCTGGAAACGTTTCCAGTCTAATTAAAACCCTCGCGCGCGCGTAACCTGCACCCTCGCTTTGGGAGTTGTTATGACACGCATTTATTTAGCTGGGCCGATGACGGGGCTGCCCGATTTTAATTACCCCGCCTTTAATGCCGCTGCAGCGCAATTACGTGAGCGGGGATTTGTCGTTGAAAACCCTGCGGAAAACCAGCAGCCGCCGTGCGGTAGTTGGGAAGGCTATATGCGGCTGTCATTAACACAGATGCTGGCCTGTGATTGCGTGGTGTTGCTGCCGGGTTACCGAGCATCAAAAGGTGCCAGCGTTGAAAACCTGGTCGCTAGTTATTTAAAGATCCCGCGCTACTCAATCGATGAGGCATTGCAGTTTGATTACAAGTTGCGGGACAGATGCGCTAAACAAGCAGAGGTAACAAAATGAATTTATTAGCGATTGTCGCCCTATGTGGCGCGCTGCTAGGTGGCGGGTTTAGTTGGCTGGTGAGTGGCTGGATCAACAGCGTACAAATGGCAGCGATTAAAACTGAGCAAGCTGAAGATGCCGCGATTGCCGCGCAATTGTCGTTAGAACGTTTGTCTGCCACCCAAGCCAAGGCGGATCTGTTGTCTAGCCGCCTGGCAAAAACAGAATTTCAGTTAACCCAAACCACCCTGGAAAAATCCGATGCGATTAAAAAAATTACTACCGGCCGCGCTTGCTTTAATAGCGCTACTGTCGGGCTGCTCAACCGCGCCCGCGAAACCACTACAGCTGCCGTGCCCGATCCCACCGGCCCATCTACTGCAGAAAGTACCGCCATTGCCACCGATACCGACGTCGCCGGATGGATTGCTGCCGCCCAAGGCAGTTACGAGACCTGCCGTGCCAGGCTAAACACGCTAATCGATTTTGAAACTACACAGGATGACCGCAAATGAGCGAGCAAGCACCGGTCGATAACGGCCAAATTATGCACAGCATCGGACAGCTGACCGGCGCAATACAAGCAATGCACCAGGGATTAACGGCGCGCATTGAAGACATTAAAGACGATATTCGGCGCTTGGATAATGCCAGCAATGCACGCATGGACCGCATTGAAGAAAACATGGTCCGGCAAATCCACGAGCAAGGCGACAGCACCAATAAACGCATTGATGGCTTGGGCAATCGGGTGTCATCGCTGGAAAAAGAAGACAAGATCATGATTCGTGAGATTGCCAAATACTCAGCCATGGGTGGCAGTGCCTCGGCAGCGCTGGTGACTGGCGTGGTTGAGCTGCTGAAGCGCATCTAATGGCACATTCTCACGAGGTCCGTGCGCAACTCCGCAGGCTCTATATTGAAGGCATGCCGCTGTCGGGTGCTGCTGTCAGCTGCAGTGTTAACTACGACAGCGCCAGGCAGTGGAAAGCGGCGGCTAAAGCTAAAGGTGATTGCTGGGATGCGGGCCGCGCAGCGTATCGCATCAGCGAGTCTGGCATTGATGATCTAAACAAGCAGCTGGTCGAGGATTTTGCACGGCAGGTGATTACCACCACGCGCGAGCTGCAAGAGTCGACCATTCCGGCACAGGCCAAAGCGCAGCTGCTGGCGCAACTGGCCGATGCTTACGCTAAGTTCAGCAAGGCTTTCAGCCGGGTTAATCCTCAGTTTTCGGGGCTGTCGGTGGCATTGGATACGTTAAAAACCATCGCCGATCATCTGGCTAAAAAAGACCCGGCAGCGCTGCGTGTGCTGCAGGGGCATTTGGAGGATATTGGGGCGGTGCTGGGGAAGCGTTATGGTTGATTTTGTTAGTCCTATGCGGGTCTGCTATATGGATATTGAGCCGGGCAACAGGCCAAAAATGACTTTTTACGAAGCCTTGAATTTTGTTGGTGAGATGTCTCAAAAAACACCTAAGCCAGAGTCATATAAGTGGAAAGCAAAATGGTGGCGGCTACATGCTAGAGAAAGCAAGGCTCGTGAAAACTGTGTGATGTATGCCCGTGGCCAGATGGCGCTATATCACGATATGCAGGCCCGGCCAGAGCATTATACAAGTGCCGGCAGACCTGACGGGATGACTGACTGGCTATGGAGTGGATTGCGTTATGGCTGAGCCTATCGACATCCAAGATGTTCGCAGCTGGAAAGAGTTTGAGCGCGAGCTTGCCCTACTCGGCGAACAGATCCGCAATCAAATCGAGCTGGAGTGCGAGGCGTTTGCAACTGACCCCGCTGAAAGCGCCCTTCGGCGTGACAAAGCCAAGGCTGACTACGGCTTCTTCTGCAAAACTTACTTTCCGCACTATGTACCGACGGCGCATTTCAGCCTGTTCCACCAATTCATTTTTGAGCGTTTCCCAGCAATCATAGACGGTGCTGCTGACGGCCGCGAGGTGCATCAAGCGCCGCGTGGCGAGGCGAAATCAACCTACGAAACCCAGCTGGGCAGCTTGTGGTGCATCGTTACCGGTCGCAAGCACATGATCGGCATCATCATGAACACCGAAGAGCAGGCGGCGGAAATGCTGGAAAGCATCAAAGCCGAGCTGGACACCAACCCGCGCCTAGCGATGGACTTTCCGGACGCTTGCGGTCGTGGCCGGGTGTGGCAAGCAACCACGGCTATCACTGCCAACAACATCAAGGTGCGCATCGGCGGTACCGGCAAGAAAATCCGGGGTATGAAGCACGGCCCGCACCGGCCTGACTTGATCTTTTTGGACGATCTTGAAAACGACGAGAACGTTAAAGACAAAACCCAACGCGACAAGGTGCAGAAGTATGTATTAAGCGCGGTGCTTGGCTTAGCCGGGCCGCAAGGCGGTATGGACGTGTTTTGGGTGGGCACCAGTTTGCATTATGACGCGGCGATCAATCGGGTGAGCCGTGCGCCGGGTTGGCGGCGACGGGTGTTCCGCTCGATTCTGAAATGGCCAGATCGGATGGATTTATGGGATCAGTGGGAAGCGCTGTACACCCGCAGCGGCGAAGATGACGAAAAGGAACAGTTCGAAGCCGAGGCGCTGGCGTTTTACCAAAAGCACAAGAAGTCGATGGATGCCGGTGTAGTGTGCAGCTGGCCAGAAGTGCGCCCGCTGTACCGGTTGATGTGCATGCGCGCGGTTAACCACGACAGTTTTAGTCAAGAGCAGCAAAACGAGGCGGGCAATGATGAGAATGCGCCGTTTAAGGATATTCAGTTTTGGGTTAACAGGCTATCGGATTGGGTATTTTTCGGTGCGATTGATCCGTCCCTAGGCAAAAAAGGCACGGTCAAAGGCGATCCGTCGGCCATTTTAGTGGGCGGTTTGGATCGTAAAAAGATGGTGCTTGATGTATTGGAAGCCGATATCGCCCGCCGCGTGCCGGATTTGATCATCAGCCGCGCCATCGATCTACAGGCGGAATACAACTGCGTAGCGTGGTCTGTGGAGGCTGTGCAATTTCAATATTTTATGTACACCGAGCTCATCAAGCTGGCTGCGCTGCGCGGTATTGCGTTTCCAGGGATTCCCGACACGCCGCATACCGACAAGTCGTTGCGGATTTCCAGCATGCAGCCGCATATTGCCAACGGCCTGATCAGATTGCATCGCAATCAAAGCACATTGATCGAGCAATTAAAATTTTACCCTGAGGCCGACCACGACGACGGCCCGGATGCGCTGGAAATGCTATGGCGACTGGCTCAGCAATTTGGCGGCGAGTGGGAATACACATCGGCGGGTAATAGCCGCAACAAACGGCGTTCGACGAGTCGTCGAAGCACTTATGACGAGGATTGGGATGATGAGTGACGCATATCTAGCTGGAAAAGAAGCTTATAGAAAAGGCATTGTAGATTCCGATAATCCATTTCCAATGGGATCTGATGAGGCTACAGATTGGTTTGATGGATGGTATGACGAGGAGTTTTTCAGTGATTAAACAAGCCAAGGCCGCATTGGCCAAACTCACCCAGGTCAGCAAAAAAGGCCTGGAAATCCTACAAGCCGGTGCTCGCTCCACGCAAAGCACAGCGCTTAATTATATGAGCGTTACCACGCTTGACCCCACTAGGTTGGCGGCGGCATTTGCTCAGGCCGACCAGGGATATATCACCGACCAGGCCACCTTATTTGAGTTGGTCGAAGAGCAAGACCCGCATATTTTTAGTGAGCTAGGCAAGCGGCGGCGGGCGGTGACTGGGCTGGGTTGGCAATTGCACCCGCGTGATGATGCTAATCAGTCTGAAATTGGCCGCACACAAGAGCTGACCGATATGCTGGGCAACATCCCTCGCTTTGAGGATGCGCAATACGATTTGACTGATGCGATCGGCAAGGGTTTATCCATCCTGGAGTTTGACTGGCAAACCGGCAGTGAGTGGCTACCCAAGGCGCTCAACTGGGTGCCGCAACGGGATTTCCGAATTGACATCAAGACCGGCGAGTTGATGTATTTAAAAAACAGCCTGCCGGAGCCGCTCCGCGAGTGGGGCTGGGTAGTGCATGAGCACCGCGCCAAGTCTGGCTACATCGAGCAAGCTGCATTGTTTAGGGTGCTGGCCTGGACCTATGCCTATAAAGCCTACAACATCCGCGATATGCAGCGGTTTTTAGAGGTGTACGGCATGCCGTTGCGCCTAGGTAAATATCCAAGCGGTATTGGTAAACCGGAGCGCGACCAGCTGCTTAGGGCCGTGCGCAATTTGGGCAACGATGGCGCGGGCATTGTGCCCAGCACGATGTCGATAGATTTTGTCAGCGCTCAGGCTGGCAAGGTCGATGATTTTTTAAATGCAACAGAGTATTGGGAGCGCAAGCAGTCCCTGGCTATTTTAGGCGGCACGTTGACCAGCCAGGCTGACGGCAAAACCAGTACTAATGCGCTGGGCCTGATCCATGACAAGGTGCGCCGCGAGATTATGTTGCATGACGTTCGGCAGATTGAGCCCACGATGAATAGCCAGATCATCAAGCCGATTGTGCTGTTGAACGGCATGTTTCCGCCGGACCGTATGCCGGTGCTTAAGTACGACACCGCCGAGTCGGTCGATCAAAAAGCCATGGTCGACGTGCTAAAAATTGGCGCTGAGCTGGGCATGGAGATTGATGTCGACTGGGCGCATCAATCATTACAGATTCCGCGAGCGGGTAAAGATGCCAAGATTTTAACAGCGAGCGGTAAGCCAGCTGTTCCGGCGGCTAACGCTGCATTGACAAGGCTGGCGGCATTGGCGGCGCAAAAAGGCGGCGCTGATGATATTACTGCAGCCTACAGCCAACAGCTGGCGGCGTTGTGTGTGCCACATGAGCAGGCCGTTATTCAACATATTGCTGCATTGGTCGCAGAGGCTGGGTCGTTTGATGAGGCGATTGCCGGGATTGAGGCGTTAAAGCTGGACGGTTCAGCGTGGGCCGAGTCGGTCGCGTTGGGGTTGGCGGCGGCTAATTTGGCGGGGCGGGATGATGTTAATGAGGGTAGGTGATGAGTGATTTTATATGTCCGCATTGTAATGCGTGGATCTATGCTCCCTTGCCATGTGAGGCAAGGGAAACCAGTAACCCGGTCGCTTTGGCCGCGGATTGTCCGAAATGTGGAAATGAATATGAATTTACAAAGACCTCGATAGGTTATTACCAAGTCCGAAGACCTTATCAAATCGATGCTGCCTATCCTGATAGGTGGAAACAGCCAAAGTTTAATCTACCGCTACCACATAAACATCGGAGTAAAAATCATGAAGAATGACTATTCAACCATGACCGATGATGAGTTGACTGACATTAGGCATGCTCTCGCGGCAGAGTATAAGCGCCGGGAAGCTGAGCCTAAAAAACCCGTTTATATAGTCGATGGCATAGCATACAAAAATGTTAATAAAGCGCTAGATCAATTAGTCCGCGACATTTCATTTTGCCAAAAATTTGAGCTTGGTCCATCTGTATATTTTGAAAGATCAATGGATGAAGGCCCTGTTTTTTTTGGTCTGAAAATAGCGTTTTTGTCTCTATCTGAGTACAACTCCAGGGCTGCTGAAGTCTATGGCTACTAACACCTCCCAATTGCCATTCCAAGAGGCAATCGATTTCTTAAAAAACAAAACTAAGCTGCCAACATCCGGCTGGACGGACATTTGGCAACAACAACACAGTCATGCCTTTGTTGTAGCTGGGGCGGCGCAAGACGCCTTGGTTGAGGATTTTTATAACGCGATCATCCAGGCCAAAACAGTGGGCGGTGGTTATGAGGAGTTTAAGCAGTCGTTTCAAGACATCGCTACCAAGCATGGCTGGTCATACAACGGCGCGCCGGGCTGGCGAAGCCGTATCATCTACGACACCAATATCACCCAATCCTACAACGCCGGGCGGTGGCAACAGATGCAGGCGGTTAAGCATCTACGGCCGTATGTCGAGTACGACCACACCTCGATTGAACACCCTCGATTAGAGCATAAAGCCTGGGATGGTCTAGTTCTGTCTATTGATGATCCATGGCTGGATACTCATTCACCGCAAAATGGGTGGTTATGCCAATGCAGGCTGCGCTCACTGACTACAACTGAGGCTGAGCAAAAGTGGCAGTTGCGCGGTAAATCCGGCCCCGACCAAGCGCCCCCGATCGAGTGGCAAGATAAGGTAGTCGGTAAAAACGGCAGTAACCCACGCACGGTGCGAGTGCCGAAGGGCATTGATCCGGGCTTTGCGTACAATCCCGGCAAGGCGTATTTAGAGCCGCATACGGTACCGCCGTTGACCGGTTACGATGCCGTGTTAAAGCAACGTGATAAGCCGTGGCCCACTGGTTTTAAGGTTCCGGAGTTGCCGACACCGACTAAAGTATCGCCCAATATTTTATTGCCTGCCGATATCGCCCCTGAAGCTGCCGTCGATGAGTTTTTAAGTATATTTGGTGCGACTATTGATGAGGGCGTGGCGTTTGAAGATGCGGCAGGCAGCACATTAGCGATTACAAAAGCATTATTTCATGATGGTTCCGGGCAGTTTAAGTGGTTGGCAAAAGCCGAAAAAGAAAACCGGATGCAATATGCTAATTTGCTGGCAATGGCGCTAATAGAGCCGGATGAAATTTGGTGGCAGTGGGAGGAAGATCGCGCCTGGTCTGATAAAAACCCTGATCAACCAAAGCGGTGGCGATTAAAACGACGTTATTTACGTGCTTTTGAGGTTAATGGTACTGGTGAGTTTGCTATTTCTGTTTTTGAGTGGGGACGATTGGGATGGTTTGGGTCGACTGCATTTATGGCGGAGCCGAGTAGCGCTAAGCAGCGCCTTAAATACTTTGATAAGCAACGGCTAGGTCGATTGCTATTTAAGAAAAAATGATAGGTTTATCTGTAAAGCCTATCTATGGTTTTGGTTGGGTCTGCCGTACAGTCGGCCTGTCTCCTATCGCCACACTCTTATTATATAGGCGACATTGAATTATGCAATTTGAAATCGAATTTAATACTGACCATTTAAATCGCATCATGGATGCTGTTCGCCGAGAAATAGCAACGCCACAAGAGATGCTGGGCAGCATCGGTGAGTCTTTATTTAATGCTAATCAAAAGCGCCATGATGCAGGGAAAGATCCTGGTGGTAATTCGTGGCAGGAATTGTCGCCGGCAACATTAGCACAAGGAAAGCGCAAAGGCGGCCCACTTAAAAAAACAGGTCGCATGCTGGCAAGTTTCCATTATTCAGTTAATGGCGACGATTTGGTATTAGGATTTGATGAGTCACGAGTTCAAGGCAAGTTGCCGGGGATTCATCATTTTGGTACTGAGCGTAAAGGTCGACATCCTGGTATCCCAAAACGGGACTTAATCGGCTTCCCTGATTCTGATAAAAAGATTGTCACCGATGTGACTATTGATCATTTAACGCGTGTTTTAAATCGCGTTCGTTGACGCAATAAATATAATTTAAATGGTATTAATACCCTAATTGCTGAGCTAATTAATCGTATTTTTTTAGGTTAATTACATTTAAATTATCCTATTTTGTCCGGAATTCAAGATTGTTTGTTTTTCCTTCACATGTCAGTATTCACGCCGTTTCCGGGCGATTTTTTTGTTTTGATTCTATCCGGTTTCCATTACCCCCCTACTTTGTATTTTTCGGCGCGGTCTACTCTTGGTCAACAATGAGTACCAAGATTTATGAAACTTTCCTTACGGACACCGCCCAATCATTTATCTATCAGTTCGAGATGTACCCAAAAGCTCCTTGCTCAATCGATAGTACGAACCGCATCGCGTTTCTCGGAGATGAAATGATTCTAGTTGCATCAAAAAACAATGCTGTAGTTACCTTTAAGCTTCAAGAGTGCAAAGTTGGGTTGTTGAAAGACCAGTAGTATGAAGTTCATCAATCGAGTTACCGACATGTATAACATTGTGTTCAACCGGAGCGCGGCATTATGTCGTTTTGTTGGACGTCGAAAAGTCAGCCCGCATTTTAAATCAACCTTCAACTTACCACCTATTCCCCTCGTCCGCAATGCAACGCCAGCCAAATAGTCGGCAGCTCCGGATCAGTCCATTCAACTCGATGCCGCAGATGGCTTGGTAGATGCAGGTAATCGCCGGGTTTAAGCGACACCGGCTCGGGCTCATTTTCAATGCGCAGACACGCCGATCCTTGCAGCAATACTACCCACTCCGGCCAGTCCTGGTCGTACCATTCGCCTGCCGGTGTGGCATGCGCGTGGGAGATGATGCGCTCCAGGCGGAGACCGGGCGTTTCCAGCAATGTTTCAAAATTCTCTTCAGCTGCTGGTTGGGGGAGATGTTCGAATAGATTGGCTTTTTTAATCATGTGCTTGCTCCCAAGCTAAATTAGTGCGTTTGTCTAAAGATGAGTGAAGTCGCTCATGGTTCGACAAACTCACCATGAACGGCTTAACGCCTTGTAGCTAGAGGGATTTTATTGCAAGATTGCTGCAACCGGTCGGCTGTTTTATTTTGCACTCAACAGCGGCGTTTTAACATCTGGAGACACTCATGACCTTTTCCCCTTGGCTGATATTGTTAAGCACTTTGCTGTTTGCGCCGTTGTCTCAGGCCAAAGCGTTAACTCCGGAACAAGTACCTGAGCCTTTGCAGCCTTGGATTGCCTGGGTGCTGCAGGATAATCCCGAACTGGCTTGTCCGTTTATTTATAACAGTGTCGAGCAAAAGCGCTGTAGCTGGCCGACCCGGTTGACGCTGGATTTGCAACCTACGAAAGGCAACTTTGCCATCACCTGGAAAGTTTATCAGGATAGCTGGATCAGCTTACCGGGCAATAGCGATCATTGGCCGCTCAACGTTAGCGCTAATAACAAAATTGCGCTGGTGATGGATAAAGACGGTGTGCCGTCGATAAAACTGGCGCCGGGACTTTACCAAATCAGCGGTGAATTTTTCTGGGACAGTCTGCCCGATAATCTGCAAATACCCGACGATACCGGCTTGATCAGTGTGCAAGTCAATGGTCGAGCCATTGCGACGCCAGCTATTAAAGATGGTCAGTTGTGGTTAAAGCACAGCGAAACCGGGCAAAGCAAAACGGACGATAGCCAAAACAATCTGGATATTCAGGTGTTCAGAAAAATCAGTGATGACGTGCCCTTGCAAGTGTTAACCCGTATCGAACTGGAAGTATCCGGCCAACAACGCGAAATCCGTTTGGCCAAACCGATGCTGGACGATTTTATCCCCATGCAGTTGCAAAGCGCTTTGCCCGCTCGCTTGGAGCACGATGGACAGCTGTTGTTGCAAGTACGTCCAGGCCATTGGCAGATTGACTTGCTCGCCCGGCATGTCAGTGAAATCAACACACTTATTTTGAATACAGATAACCAGAATTGGCCGGATTCGGAAGTCTGGGTATTTGAGGCACACCCCGCGCTGCGCATGGTGGAAGTTACACAGCCCGCCGCTATTGACGCCAGCCAGACCAATCTGCCGGATGACTGGAAAGCTTTGCCCGCTTACAAAATAGATCAAGGGCAGGCGATGAGTTTAAACGTCATTCGCCGGGGCGATCCGGAGCCTGAACCCAATCAACTCAATCTCAACCGGCAATTGTGGCTGGATTTTTCCGGCAATGGCTATACCGTTAATGACCGGATTACCGGCACCATGACTCGCGATTGGCGCTTAAATGCCTTATCGCAAACTCAATTGGGCCGCGTGACTCTGGATAATAACAATCAGTTGATTACCCGCCAAGGCGATAAACAGGGCGTTGAAGTCAGAAAAGGCCAAATCAATTTGGATGCCGACAGTCGTATTGAAGGCAGCGTTAGTGACTTGACTTCCGTCGGTTGGGCGCAAAATTTTCATAACGTGCGCGCAGAACTCAATTTGCCACCCGGCTGGCGCTTAGTTGCCGCCAGCGGTGTTGATAATGTGTCGGATAGCTGGATTTCTCGTTGGACTTTGCTGGATTTATTTATGGTATTGATCGCAGCACTTGCGACCAGCCGTTTGTGGTCTTTGCCGTGGGGCGTGTTTGCTTTGATCACCTTGGCGCTGATTTGGCATGAGCCGGAGTCGCCGCATTTTGTCTGGCTCAATATTTTGGCCGCAACGGCGTTGGTGAAAGTATTGCCTGAGAATAAGTTTCTTAAGTTCATTCGCAGTTATCGCAATCTTTGTTGGCTGGCGCTCATCCTGATTACCGTACCGTTTATGGTGGCGCAACTGCGCATCGGTTTATATCCGCAGTTGGAACAACCTTGGCAAGCTATTGTGCCGGAACCTTACGCAGATTCTGCACCAGCTGAAGTAGCTTCTATGGCGATGGCGCCTGCTACTGAAGCCATTGCACCCATGCCGATGCAAGATCGGCAAGTACTCAGTAAGAAGGCTTATAGCATGGCGGAAAGTGTTGATAGTTCCGTCAACTTTGACCGCATTGACCCCAAAGCCCGCGTACAAACCGGTCCCGGCCTGCCGCAATGGCAATGGCATAAAGTGGTGTTGTCATGGAATGGCGCGGTGGATGCTGGGCAGCAGGTGCATTTATGGCTACTGTCGCCGACCTTAACCCTGCTGCTCAATTTTATCCGTGTTGCCTTGGTGAGCGTGTTGGCGCTGTTAATGTTTGGCGTGGCGGAGAAATTTATATTCAGAATAAAACCAGTTGCGCCGCTGGCGTTGTGGCTGGTTTTACTACCCGCACTATCGTTACCGAGCCATGACAGTTATGCTGATTTTCCCGATCAGGCGCTGCTTGATACTTTAAAAAATAAGCTGCTGGAAGCCCCGGATTGTCTGCCCAATTGCGCGCAGATTTCACAGATGCAACTTAACATTAGCGGCCAAGAGTTGACCATTGGCTTGCAAATTCATGCCCAACAAACAGTTGCGGTGCCGTTACCGGCAGACATTGAGCAATGGTTTCCCAATCAAGTGCTGGTCGATGGTGAGAGCGCTCAGGGTCTATATCGTGACGGCAACGGTTTGTGGATAAACCTGAATGCCGGTCCGCATCAAGTAACGCTGGCGGCGCCAGCGCCGGCATTAAGCAAATTCACTTTGCCGTTACCGCTAAAACCTAAGGTCGTAAAACTGGTCAGCACCGGTTGGGACGTGGTGGGCTTGCAAGAAAACGGGTTGGCCGACGAGCAATTGCAATTTACTCGAGTGCAAGCGGCAGTATCGCCAAGCAATCAAACCGATAAAGCAGCCCTAGC
>Ga0208508_1000407_pt1 | contig 11890 bp, 11 predicted proteins | sample LakWasMeta1_LOW4_2_FD_183853 | JGI IMG/M metagenome (GOLD analysis project Ga0208508, IMG submission 183853) | Freshwater sediment methanotrophic microbial communities from Lake Washington under simulated oxygen tension - Sediment Metagenome... | ecosystem: Environmental > Aquatic > Freshwater >...
TTGCTGAGACGGAAAATATGATGTTCATCAACGCCTAATGCCATGCCCATTTTATCGCGCAACACCACCGCGACTTCTGCCAGCGACGCATTACCAGCGCGTTCACCTAAACAATTAATAGTGCAGTGAATAGAATTAACCCCTGCCCGTACTGCCGCCATTACATTCGCGGTTGCCAGACCGTAATCATTATGGGGATGAAAATCAAACTGCACTTCGGGATAGCGTTGACACATATCACTAAAGCTCACAAACACTTCTTCAGGCGACATCACGCCCAAGGTGTCGGGTAACATAAAATGAGCGATACCGACATGACGCAAGTTATCCATTAAACCGTAGACATAATCGGGGCTATTGGTATAACCATTTGACCAATCTTCCAGATACACATTCACTTTTAAGCCTTGTTGTTGTGCATAAGTCACGGTTTGTAAAATATCGGCGGTGTGTTGTTTTAGGGTTTTACCCAATTGTTCACGGCAATGTTTTTCGCTGCCTTTGGTCAGTAGATTGATAACGTTGCCGCCTGTGGCAACTATCCAATCTACGCTTTTGGTGTGATCAACAAAACCAAGCACCTCAACACGACCTGCAAAGCCCGCTTGAATTGCCCAATTATTAATATTTGTGACCGCCTCTTTTTCGCCCTCGGAAACCCGTGCCGAAGCCACTTCAATACGGTCAACGCGTAGCGACTGCAACAGTGCTTTAGCAATATTAACTTTTTCAGCAGGAGTGAAAGAAACGCCTTGCGTCTGTTCGCCATCACGCAAAGTGGTGTCCATCAGTTGGATGGTTCTGGAAGCTGTGGACATAGTGAGTGCCTGTAATTTTTTATGGTTAATTGTGTGTTGAAAGATACGCGCCCATTTTAAAGCGTATTGCCTATAGGGAGCAAAGCGGAATACGAGGGAGTAATTTACAAAAACCGAATTATATCAACGAAAAGTCCTGCATTCCGCAAGCTTCATGCAGACCACTTGCTACTCGTTGAACATTTAAAGTAGGGTGGGCATCGCCCACATTTCGGACGTGGACATACGTTGTTCGGTGGGCAATGCCCACTCTACTTGGCTTGGCTGACGATGGGAGGCGCATCATTCACGTCAACTCAAACGATGCAATTGCAGGTCGCGGTTAGCGATAGCGTAACTCGACAACGTGTCGCATTGTGTCGGATTACACTACGCTAATCCGACCTACAAGTTCAACTCGGACGATTTATCGTGTTAATTACTTCCAATTATTTTTTAAATTCCCCCTGTTGCCATAATTCTTCAAACTTCGCTTTAGCACGGATGTATTCATTGCCACAAGCAACTAAAAGATTGTGATCTTCATTGGGCGACTGGCATTTGTCTGTTTTTTTATAATACGCTTTAAACTTTATCGCCATTTGTCTTTGATCTTCTTTATCGGCAATAACGACGGCATCTTTACCTGCTATATTCATTTCGGCAATCGGTGCAAGTATTGTGCTGGTCGATTGCGCTGTAGCAGGTTCTACGGATTCAGAGGCAATGGGTAGTGGTGGTGCGGGTTTATTATTGCTATCCAATAAGCTAACAACAGCACTAGACCTAGGTTTAGCAAGTGTATTCTGCGCCACAGACTGTTTTAATACTATACTGATTAATTGTTCCGCGAACGCGCCTGTGTATAAATACAAAAATGAACCGCCTAATATAATCCCTAGACTGACACCTAGGGCAATTTGTAATATTAACTTCATGACTAAGTCCGCTTATGCAATGTTGATTAATAGGTGATATTGGATTACATATTTTCGATATGTAATCAATCTCAACACTTTTCTAAGTAGTGGCACAATTGTTCACGAATGATTTAATTTTTCATCTTCTAGGCGGACTGATAAAGCGTTCATAATTGACACGGTTATTTTGATATTCCCGCCATCTGTTGTAATCACTCTCAGCTTGTTCAGCTTTCAGTTGTGCGTACCTTGCGTTATTTATACCCCGTTGTTCTCGGCTAACACCTTGATTACTCAAATACAAGTCTGTTTGATCTGGGGTAAGTTGATTGTTAATAATATCTATTGTTTGATCTGCAATTGCTAATGACGATATTGAGAGCAGTAATAGCATAATTAAAGGTTTCATTTTTATATTCCCACCATTGTTATAAATAGTTAGATTACCTGATAACAGGTCTGTGTCTCGTATCAAGTTGGCAACAGTATTGCAGAATAAAGGTGAATGGAAAGTGAATAACACAGAATGGGGCAGAGCGGTGTAAGCGCGTAGAGCGTTTGTTGGGGTAGGTTGGGCTGGCGATAGCCAACCCAACAAAACCTGCGAATATATTGGGTTGCAAAAAACCGCAACCCAACCTACAAAAATCATTCTTACGCCCAAAGCCAAGGATATAACTGCTTATGTTGCACTTCGTACTGGTCGATTTTATCAACGTGTTTCAGCGTTAAACCAATATCATCCAAACCGCTTAATAAGTTGCCTTGACGGAATGGGTCGATTTCAAAAGTGAAACCATTACCTGCTGGCGTAGTAACTTGGCGATTTTCTAAATCAACGGTAAATTTCACGCCTTCATTAGCCGCGATTTCTGCCATTAACGCATCGAGTTGGCTTTGGCTGACTACGATTGCCAGTATGCCGTTTTTAAAACAGTTGTTATAAAAAATGTCGGCGTAGCTGGTGGAGATGATGGTGTTGAAACCATAATCGGCGATTGCCCAAGGCGCGTGTTCCCGTGATGAGCCACAGCCAAAGTTATCTCCGACCACTAGAATTTTCGCGCCTTTGAACACGGGTTTGTTCAATTCAAACTCAGTGTTATCGCTGCCGTCATCGTTAAAACGCCAGTCGTGAAATAGATGAACACCGAAACCACTGCGTTCCACTTTTTTCAGAAACTGTTTAGGAATGATTTGATCGGTATCGACATTGCTGCGGTTCATTAACGCGGCGATGCTTTCGTGTTTTTTGTATGGTTGCATGATTATTCCTTACAGTGTGCGTATATCAACAAAATGACCAGCGGCGGCGGCTGCTGCTGCCATAGCGGGTGACACGAGGTGTGTTCTGCCGCCTTTGCCTTGCCGACCTTCAAAGTTACGATTTGAAGTGGACGCACAGCGTTGACCTTTAGTCAGTTCATCCCCATTCATGGCTAAACACATGGAACAACCTGGATCGCGCCATTCCCAACCTGCGTCGATAAAGATTTTATCTAAACCTTCGGCTTCGGCTTGGTCTTTGACGTGATATGAACCAGGCACGGCGATTGCGGTTACGCCATTAGCCACTTTTGTGCCTTTTGCTACTTCAGCGGCGGCGCGGAAATCTTCAATACGTCCGTTAGTGCATGAGCCGATAAATACATAGTCAATTTTAATATCGGTAATTGGCATATTGGCGGTTAAGCCCATATACGCTAACGCTGATTCACAGGCTTTGCGTTTGCCTTCGTTATCAAAACTTTCTGGCGCGGGTACATTAGCATTCACACCAATCACTTGTTCAGGTGATGTTCCCCATGACACTTGCGGCGCAATATCAGCGGCATCCAATGTCACTACAGCATCAAATTCCGCGCCTGCATCGCTAGGTAAACTGTTCCAATAAGCCAGAGCTTTTTCCCAGTTATCACCTTTAGGCGCAAATTCTTTGCCATTCAGGTATTCGTAAGTTTTTTCATCGGGTGCGACTAAACCAGCTCTTGCGCCTGCTTCAATCGCCATATTACACAGCGTCATGCGTCCTTCCATCGACAGCTTTTTAATGGCATCGCCTGCATATTCGATGACATAACCTGTACCACCAGCGGTGCCGATTTTGCCAATGATTGCTAAGGCGATGTCTTTGGCAGTGCTGTATTTAGACAGTTCGCCGTTGACTTGTACCAGCATGGTTTTGGATTTTTTCTGTGGCAACGTTTGCGTTGCCATAACGTGTTCAACTTCGGAGGTACCGATACCAAACGCCAATGCACCAAACGCGCCATGTGTTGCAGTATGGCTATCACCACACACCACGACCATACCAGGGTGTACAAAACCGTGTTCAGGTACAACAACGTGAATCACGCCGTTGTTGTGGCTTTTCATGTCGTATAAATTCAAACCGTTTTCTTTACAGTTGTCTGCCATGACTTCGATTTGTTTTCTGGCAATCGGATCAGCAATGGGTAAGTTGCGATTTTTAGTCGGTACGCAATGATCCATCGTCGCTAAAATACTGTGTGGATTACGGACTTTGCGTCCAGATAATTTCAAACCTTCAAAGGCTTGTGGGCTGGTGACTTCGTGCATCAAATGACGGTCAACATAAATTAATGGGGCTTGACCTTCGACATCAACGACGAGGTGACTGTCCCAAATTTTTTCGTACATGGTCTTTTTCATAATGATTCCAAGTAGTGTTTTATTTTGTTAGGCGTTGCCTAAGGAACAACACATTTTAATTGTGTATTTTAATAGAGTAAAACAGTGTTAGTTGTAAACTCTCGTGTTTATTGCAACGGCTCTATTGTTTTCTTATTTTTAAACTGGTACAAGATGATGATTTATACTGGTATAAAAATCACTATGAGCGAATCCAATCCTAGACGCTTATTAGGTGCATTTATTCGAGCGCACCGCGAACATTTACCCCCTCCAACAAAAACTACAACGCGGCGCAGAACGACTGGCTGGCGGCGTGAAGAATTAGCCGATGCCGCATTAGTCAGCGTCACTTGGATTACTTGGCTAGAGCAAGGGCGCGAAGTGGCGGCATCCCCTGCGGCATTGGTAAGGTTATCTGATGCCTTGCGTTTAACACCCGCCGAACGGGCCACACTGTTTGATTTAGCGGGCAAACGCGACCCGTCTGAACCTGAAACCTTGCCGACTGAGTTACTGCCCGAATGGTTGTTGTTACCGTCTAAATTTATTGAACCCGCCTATTTATTAGATGGATGCTGGACGGCACGCGCTTGGAACGCGAAAGCGGCTGAATTATTTGTTGGTTGGTTAGATGACCAAACCACAGAGCGCAATTTATTAAAATTTGTGTTTTTAACAGACAATGCCAAAACCTTAATTGCCGATTGGTCAGAACGCGCCCAGCGTTTAGTCGCAGAATTTCGCGCCGATTACAGCCGTCATCCACAAAACCAGATGATGCAAGCCTTGATTGATGAGTTATTAACGAATAGCAAAGACTTTGCCACATACTGGCAAGCACAAACCGTATTAAAACGCGAAGGCGGCGAACGCCGATTTAATCATCCACTTCATGGACAACAACGCTTTTTACAAACTACCTTGTTGATTGCGGTGCAAACGGATTGGAAATTGGTGTGTTTGCAGAATATTAACTAATTGGACTTAATCGTTACAATGTTATGGTTATAGCAACGGAGAATTGACATTTAATTTGCTTGATGGATAATTGCCGAGCCAGTACCTCTGAATGCTGACTGAAACTCAGAGCAGCACTACTAACGGAATTGTGCGTAAGCCCCGTTGACATTTTAAATATCATAATATGGATACAATTTTTACCAGCAGGGTAAATCTGGCACTTATTTCTAATTCCATAATTCCAATATGCTGACATACGAAAAATTCTTTACTAATGAAGCAATTACTAAGGTTCTTTGTCAGCAAAGAATCGCTTTTTGTCAAAAAGCTCATGAACGAGAGTTTTTTGACAGAATTCATCAAAAAAAACAGCTTAATGAAAAGCCAGAAATATTAAAACTAATGCCTCCGCGTTCTGAATGGAAACGCTCACGCTTTAAGTGGCGTAAAGGTATTTCATCACCTGATTTAAATTTACGAGACTTAAATTTTACAGTTGAACAATTTAGAAAAGCTCCTTCTCCTAGACATCAAACTTGGATAGATAAGCAAAACAAGCTAATTGAGTTAATTCGCGAAAAAGCTTTTAGTGATACTGTTTTAATTGATACGCCAGAATTAATTCCAGTTCCTAAAAAAGACACATCTGAAAATAGACTTATCGCGAGCTACAGCAATAATTTAGCCGACTCCATTTTATTGAAACAATGTGCAAATTATTTGCGAAAAAAATTTGATCATTATTTCCTAGATTGTTCCTTTGCTTTTCGTTCTCCATCACAAGGCAAGCCTAAAACTCATCATGATGCTTTTGAAGCATTAGTTAATTTTTGGAAACATAATCAAAAAAATAATCAAATTCATGCTTATGTTGCTGAATGTGATATTCAAGGTTTTTTTGACACTATAGACCATAAAATTATTTTGAAATGTTATGATGATGCTGTTGATGAACTTGAAAAATCTGGCATTGAAATTGATAGACAATCCAGAAAAATTATTTGTGCTTACTTAGATTCATATTCTTATAATCAATCCCATGCTGATTTAAAAATAAGTAATTCATCAATCAATTTGAAAAATAGAAATGAAACTCTCGAAAAATATTTATACCCGAATATTAAATATGGTGTTCCTCAAGGTGGTGCATTAAGTGTCTTTTTTGCAAACCTACTTCTTCATAAAGCAGATATTGTTTTAACCAATATTCTCAAAACTTCCTCCAGTAATGCTAAATATATTCGTTATTGTGATGATATGGTTATTATTACTTTAGATGAAAAACTAACTAATCAGGCTTTTGATGCTTATATAAAAGAGCTTGGTGAATTACATTTAATACATCATAAATTGAAACCAACTGATAACTACTCCAAGGAATTCTGGGATAGCAAAACAAAGAAATATATTTGGAGTAATACAGCAATGCCTTGGTTGGCTTTTGTTGGCTATCATTTACGCTATGACGGAATGGCTAGAATAAGACCTTCTTCATTGAAAAAAGAGCTTGAAAAACAAAATGAAACACAAGAAAAATTCTTATCCAAAATTAAAAGAGCAAAAAAAACAAAAACTCTAAAGTTATCAAAAAAACAGTTAATAGTATCACTTGAAGGAAGATTAAGAGCTGGATCCATTGGGAAACGAGCAGATAAGGATTTGTCATGTGGAATGGGAATCTCAGATTTTGGCTGGTGTAAAGGATTTGAAGGTTTAATATCTGAAAATTTACCTAAACCACAAACAATCGCATGGACTCAACTCAGACATTTAGATAGGGGTTTAAAAAAACAGCTTAGAGTAGCTAAACATAAGTTAAACAAATACAGTTTTACTCAAAAGCTAAAATTTGAAGATGAAGATGATGACGACGATTTTAAGCTTAAATATTTAGGCAAACCACGCAGTTATGCTGGTCAAATAGAACGCGATATATAATAGTGTAGCTGTATAGGCTAGGTATCGGTCGCCTTTTAAACCGAGTACCCCGCATGGAGCTTGCGGAATGCGGGATAAACCATCAAACTTGCGGTCATTCCTAGATTTCGCTATCGCTTTATCTGGGCTACGCGATTTATGCAGGGTGCTTGGTCAAAATATTAAAAGAGAATAAAACATGGTTACTAAAGAACTGTTAAAAAATGAAATAGATACTGTAGAAGATAATCATGCTTTAGAGTTAGTGTATCAATTAATTCAAAATTTAAAAAAATCGGCTACTCCTACTCAAAAATATAGTAAGGAAGAACAACAAGCGATGGATGAATTTTTTGGAATACACAAGGATTTAGGTATTGATTCGGTTGAATAGGAATTACGATTCATTCGGCAAGGACGGCGGAGATTGTTTGATGATATTTGACACGAATATTTTTATTTATGCCGACAACCCGTAAGATGGGCAAGTGTATGATGGGTAGAGCGATAACGAAACCCATCACAAATTCTCGTAAAAGATGGGTTTCACTTCGTTCTACTCATCCTACGGACTAAAGAATGACCATAAGTGACTTAACTCCGTTACCATTACCACGAACCAAATTAGGATGCTTATTCCAGTCGCAGCGGCGGCAATATCCTTTATGACGCGTATTTTTTCGTTTTGCCGCGTTTCCACAAAATCGCACAGGGCTTCTGTGGTGGTGTTAAACATTTCACAAATAAGCATCAGACCAGTGGCAGCAAATACAGAGATAAAATCTAGCCATTGGCGAAAATAGAAGCAGACGGTCAAAAGCAGAACTGAAAGTATGACTTTATAGGCCACGCTGAAATCATATAAAACCGCATAGCGCAGACCTGAAAAACAGACCTTCAATTTTCTAAAAGGATGGTAACCACTTTGACCTGTATTGAGAAACTTATTACGCATAGCTTACCTCATGATAATGCCGATATTATGTAGCAGATTAAATAAACCCAAAAACCAAAACAGACCCAGCAATGTGCCTCCCAATACATCCGAAGGGAAATGAACCTGAAGATAAACGCGGGAGAGGGCAACCAGAGATACCAATAACAAAGCAATCCCAGTTGAAGAGTAATAGATAAGTCCCAGTTTCTCAGGTTTCAGTATCCACCACAATGTCAATACAAAAGCGACGATTTGCGCAGTGTGGGCACTGGGATAGGAGGCATCTAAAGGAATTTCGCCAATGACTGGGAATAAATCGGGACGTGGTCGAGCGAACCAGAATTTGGCTAGGCGACTGAATAAAGCAGCACCAGCAAGGCTTAGAGCTAATAACCAACTATCTGCTGCGCGTCCATTTTTGACCAGAATCCCGCACATCAGTGCGGTGATGGGAACCAGTATAAAAAGGGAGCCTGCCCAAGTGATCAGTGCAAAAAAACGATCAAGCCAGAAATCTCTATGTCCGTAAGCGAGGCTAAGCAGATAGCGATCCCAATGGTATCGCGGAATGCTGATGCGTTCGGTGACGACCAGCAGAACGATTGCCACTAACCAAATGCCTACTGTTGGCAGGTATTTTAAACTTAGAGTACTCATTGTTTTACCTTATGCGTCAGCCAGAGAGTGCTTCATATAGTATTTTAACCTAAATATAGTCCATAATTCCCCTTGAATACTGCCATGAGAAAACCCTCCAGACTTTGGTTGGTGGTGAGCTTGCGAACCCCAACATCTCATCGCCCCGTATGCAACTTGTTAATACAAGCTTCATCAACTTGTTGTTTTTTTTTGGGTTCGTGCCTCACCCCAACCTACGGATAACAAAACTTTTCATTGTTTCAACTCGAATAATTGGGATCAAAACTCATAAGATGTACTGAGGTACGAGGAGCATCATTTCTGTGTTGACATTGATGCGCTTGCTAATATTGGCAAATCTTATACGTTTCCGATTATTTTTTACAGTATGATGTTGTTCATGTTATTTGAACAATTCTGTTTTATGTCTTGGTTTATCACTAATTTCATCACCGCTTTTTTATTACCGCCGCTGAGCTTATTTTTGCTATTGGCTTGGGGTATTTTTTCGCTACACCGTCATCCGAAACGGGCGCGTTTTTTATTGATAGGTTCGCTGAGTTTGCTTTGGTTATGTGCTACGCCATACATTTCTGAAGCAGGTTTACATTGGCTAGAAGATCATGCGACACCACTGAGTAGCCCACCACCGGAAGCGGAAGCAATTGTGATATTAGGTGGCGGTAGTTATTTTCACGCGCCAGAATATGCTAATCAGGATATTGCGGGAACAGGCACGTTGTTACGTTTGCGCTACGGCGCAAAACTATACCGTGAAACCCATCGTCCTATTTTAGTCACAGGCGGCACGCCGCTAGGTAACGACGTGTCCGAAGGTCAACAAATGCGTGACATACTAGAACAAGACTTTCATGTTCCCGTCAAATGGACGGAAGACGCATCCGATAATACTTTTCAAAACGCCCACTATTCCTTTGATATTTTAAAAAAAGCGGGTATTAACAAAGTGTATTTGATTACCCAAGCACGGCATATTCCACGCGCTGCCAAAGCCTTTCGTGATGCGGGCTTTGAAGTTATTGAAGCACCGACTATCTTTACGACACGCTACCAAACCGATGTATTGGCTTTTTTACCCAATGCAGGTGCATTAAGTAATAGCTCTTTTTTTATTCACGAAATAATTGGCTTAGTCTGGTATCAAATCAAATCATGGATCATGACGTTGCAATCATGATTCGTATTTTTAATCGAGTGTGACAAAATCTCTTGTCACTGCCTTTAAACACTTACCTAACCCTAAGCATAATGATTAATGTTGAACAGTTGATTTTTGAATACCCTAACCTCAGGGCGTTAGATGAGGTCTCCTTTCATATTCCACAAGGCAGTATTACCGCGTTAGTTGGTCCTAATGGTGCGGGTAAAACCACACTGTTGCGCTGTATGGCGGCTTTGGAACAACCCGTCAGCGGTAATATTCGTATTGATGGCATTGATGTTTTAGAACACCCCCGCGAATGTCATCGTATTATTGGTTATTTATCGGATTTTTTTGGGCTATATGACCGTTTAACAGTACGACAATGTCTGCATTATGTAGCCAGAGCGCAAGGTATCGCCGATGAAGACTGTGCAGCCGCCATTGCCAGAGTCAGTAAAGGTCTTTATATCACTGACCGTTTAGATGTACTGGCAGGTACTTTGTCGCGTGGTTTAAGACAACGAGTTGCGATTGCCCAAGCCATTATTCACTCGCCGCTTGTAGTGCTACTGGATGAACCCGCGTCTGGTTTAGACCCTGAAGCTCGTCACGAACTTGCCGAATTGTTTTTGGATTTACAAAAACAGGGTATGACATTGCTGGTGTCCTCGCATATTCTCGCTGAATTGGAAGCCTACAGCACGGATATGTTAGTGCTACGCGAGGGGCGTATTATTGAGCAAGTCGCTATTAAAGCTCACGCCCACGCACAAGATTTTAAACTGACACTGGCAACACCCGTTGCAGGTCTTGCCGCCCTGTTGCAATCCATAGAGTCGCTCAAGGTATTAAAAGTAGAACACGATCAATCTGCTTTGCTACAAGTACAGGGTGATAGCTTGCAACAACACGACTTATTAAAAACATTGTTAGCGCGAAACTTACCGATTTGCGAATTCGCCAAAATCACCAGCAACCTACAAGACGCTTATCTGGACACCATTAGGCAACGCCCATGAATTTAAATCCTGAATTTCAACGCCAACTTTCTTTAGAATTTTCCCCTGCTCGTCTTGTCGGTGTGCCGTTGGTGTTAGGGGTTATTTTTACCCTGACTTATTTTCTCGATCACCAAAATCAAACCAGCGTCACCGCACAAAGTGCGTTAGGTTTATTTTTGCTAATGGTGTCATTTTGGGGAGCGCGGCAAGCAGTAGACAGCGTATTGGAAGAACAACGCAGTCATACTTGGGACACGCAACGCTTATCTGCATTAGACCCGTGGACAATGGTGTGCGGTAAGTTATTAGGTAGTACCCTAGTCGTGTGGTACGGCGGCGTTATTTGTTTAATGGTTTACGGCTTAACAGCAAAAAATACCAGCAATCTATTTTGGGTGTATAGCTACGCCCTCAGTAGTGGCTTATTGGTGCAGAATATCAGTTTATTACTGAGCCTGATTGCCTTGCGTAAAGGGCAAATCAACAGTAATTCGGTCATCATCGGCTTAGCAATACTGGCAGCATTTACCATCGGCTCTTGGATTATGCCCTTGTCAGAAAACCCACAGGCATTACAAACCATCCCGGATGCGACTTGGTACGGCATCAATACCACCACGCAGTTTTTAACCTTAATCAGCGTTTGCTGTGCATTATTCTGGTGTGTAGTGGGTAATTATCGACTCATGGCGCAAGAATTACGCATACGCACGCTCCCTTCGGTGTGGTTAGCATTCGCCTTGTTTCTGATTGTTTATACAGGTGGTTTTATTGAAGCGAAGCAATTTAGTGAGTATTTTTATACCACCGCGTTTGGTATTTGTTTAACGCTCAGCTACCTTATTGCTTTTGCTGAATATAACGAGCCGATGCGGATTAAACGCCTACTCACCTACATT
>Ga0208508_1000409_pt1 | contig 11839 bp, 12 predicted proteins | sample LakWasMeta1_LOW4_2_FD_183853 | JGI IMG/M metagenome (GOLD analysis project Ga0208508, IMG submission 183853) | Freshwater sediment methanotrophic microbial communities from Lake Washington under simulated oxygen tension - Sediment Metagenome... | ecosystem: Environmental > Aquatic > Freshwater >...
AAAGTTCGCCCAGCATCACCGCTTTTTCATCATGAAAATCTAAGCCTGAAAAGGCAAAGCGTGCTATTTCCTGAGTACCAATAAGAAAACGTAAATAACCTGATTGTATGTCGCGCATGGTCGTTGAACCATCAATTGCGGCGGTAAAAACCAGTTTATCTATTTTGGCAGGTAGCTTGGCTAACTGGCAGAAAAAACCTGTTGTATCACCTTGTGGAACAGCTAATTCAACTGCACCACAAGGCGTTTTCGGTTGATTGAAAAAAGTCATGTAGGCATCGTCAGACAGTTTTTGCTGACTATCTAAACCAAAGCAAGCGAAATCAACGGTTTCTTTGTTACCAGACACCGACAAGCCGACCTGAAAGTGATCGGCTTGTGCATTATTTTCAAATAATGTAGCCAGCGCGATACGCTGCCCTTTAAAAAGATTCATGAGTGAACGCGCTTAAACGCTAACACCAAACGAAGTTGCCAAAGGTCCTAAACCGCCTGCAAAACCTTGACCGACGGCTTTGAATTTCCAATCGGTACCAACGCGATAAATTTCACCAAAAATCATCGCGGTTTCAGTAGACGCATCTTCGCTCAAATCATAACGAGCAATTTCTGTACCGCCTTCTTCGTTGACAATGCGAATATAAGCGTGTGAGACTTGACCAAAATTTTGTCTACGCGCATCAGCATCGTGAATTGTAACCGCGAATACAATTTTATCTAAATCAGCAGGTACGCTGGATAAGGTAACTTTAACAGTTTCGTCATCGCCTTCGCCCGCACCTGTTGTATTATCGCCCATGTGTTGTACTGCACCATCGGCAACAACCTTGTTGTTATAAAAGCAAAAATCGTTATCTGAACGTACTTTGCCATCGAGTTTAACTAAGAATGCACTAGCATCTAAGTCAAATGCCGCTCCATCAGTGGCTCTGGCATCCCAGCCTAAACCTACGATGATTTTATTGAGGCCTGGTGCTTCTTTACTAAGATTAACATTGCCGCCTTTGCTGAGTGATATAGCCATAATAGTTCTCCTAAATGATTGTTATTGTGTGAGTTAAATATTAATACCGTATTGACGTGCTAACGCAGCTAGACCACCTGAGTAGCCTTGCCCTACTGCTTTGAACTTCCACTCGCCGCCATGTTTATAGATTTCACCAAACACCATCGCGGTTTCAATGGACGCATCTTCACTTAAATCAAAACGTGCCACTTCATTGTTACTATCTTTATTTACTAAGCGGATAAAGGCATTGGATACTTGTCCAAAATTTTGTTTGCGGCTATCGGCATCATGAATGGTGACGGTGAAAACAATACGTTGAATATCAGCAGGCACTTTATCAAGCAGAATAACCAGCGATTCATCATCGCCCTCCCCTGCACCTGTGCGATTATCACCCGTATGTTCGACTGAACCACAAGTCGATTTGGTTTGATTATAGAAAATAAAATCACTGTCAGATCGGACTTTACCATCTTCTTTGACCATGAAAGCACTAGCATCGAGGTCAAAATCCGCGCCATCAGTGGGTCTTGCATCCCAACCTAAACCAACAATAATATTTTTTAGCGTAGGATCAGTTTTGGTTAAACTGAGGTTTCCGCCTTTGTTTAATGAAATACCCATAAATCAATCTCCGTTAGTGCTACTTACGTTTAAAGATGAGCTATTCTGCTAAAATGCAGAGGATTATACGAGGGTTGCATCAATCAATCTATGAGTGAGGCTGCCCGATATGGTAGCAGTTAAGCCAGTCATTGCCTAGCTATGCACAGTCTACAAAGCACAACAAAACCTCCATGTTACTTCCTAGCCCGTTGCCGTCTAGCTTCTTTAGGATCATTGTGTAACGGGCGATAAATTTCCACTCTGTCACCAGCTTTTAATAGTTGATTCAATTCACACAGTTTGCCAAATATACCCACCGCCGTAGCAGACAAGTCAATTTCAGGAAACTGTGCCAATAAATCAGAGGTATTAATCGCCGTTTCAACTGTCGTGCCTTCAGGTACATTAAGGGTGACTATCACTTGCTGGTCAGGCGTAGCATAAGCTACTTCAATAGGCGTTAACTCAGGCATAGACTTGTTTCGCTCGGTTGGTAAAAGAACTCACCATCGTATTACAGATTTGATTGAACACCGCGCCAAAAGCCAGATTGGCTAACATACCCGACATTTCAAATTCTAAATCCAAAGAAATTTTACTGGCATCTTCGCGTAGCGGCATAAAATTCCACACGCCGTCCAAGCGAGAAAAAGGACCATTAAGTAACGATACGGTAATACGCCCGCCTTGGTCGATTTTATTTCGCGTTGAAAATGACTTGTTAAAGCCACCTTTGGCAATTAATAATTCCGCCTCGACAAAATCGCCTTCGCGTTTCAAAATTCGGCTACCACTGCACCACGGTAAAAATTGTGGATACGCTTCAATATCATTGACTAATTCAAACATCTGCTGTGCCGAAAATTTAACTAACGCACTTTTTTGAATAACCGTCGTCATTACAGCACTCCAATCACATGGAGGAAAATAAGAAATAAACCCGCTGGCGCAACATAACTAATCAACATTTTCCAAACCGCATATTGTTCAGTAGGCAATGCCAATTCTTGCTCGGTATGTTGCTGTTTCATGACCCAACCTGCAAATATCGCAATCGCAAAACCGCCCGCAGGTAGCATAATATTTGCCGTGACCGAATCAATTAATTGAAACATCGTTTGCCCAAAAAACTTAATCTCTGCCCAGCGATTAAAAGAAAAGATAGTGATAAAGCCAAACAGCCATGCCACCGCACCCGCACGCACACAGGCTTGATCGCGGGTTAATTCCTTGCTTTCAATGAGCCACGCCACCGCAGGTTCAATCAAGGCAATCGAAGAGGTTAAGGCGGCAACCACCAACATCACAAAAAACAACACACCAAATAACCAACCGCCCGTCATATTACCAAAAGCAATTGGCAAAGTTTCAAACACCAAACCTGGTCCTGAATCAGGATGCAAGCCATTGGCAAACACGATAGGGAAAATAGCGATACCCGCCAATAACGCAACGATAGTATCAGCCGCTGCCACAATAACCGTAGATTTAGCAATCGAAACATTTTTAGGTAAATACGCCCCATAAATCATCATCGTACCCATGCCTAAACCCAGACTAAAAAACGCCTGCCCCATTGCCGTCAATACTACTTTACCCGTAATTTTGCCAAAATCAGGACTAAACAAAAAATGTAAACCTTGCGAATAACCGCTAGTGGTCATTGCATAACCGACCAACAAAAACATCATCACAAACAACACAGGCATCAACATCTGCACCGCTTTTTCCAAACCGTTCTTAATCCCTTTAGAAACGATGTACATGGTTGCCAACATAAAAAACGAATGCCAAAACAGCAAACGTATCGGACTACTGATAAAGTCATTAAACATCAGCTCGGTTTTTTCAGCATTACTACCAAAAAAATCGCCCATAACTGCTTTTAACGTATAAGCCGAAGCCCAGCCCGCAATCACGCTGTAATAGGATAAAATCAAAAAACCCGCAGCAATCCCCATCCAAGCCAAATACTGCCAATTTTTATGCGCCATCGCTTCTTGTGCCAGCGTCTGCATGGTAGCAATCGGATTTTGCTTAGCGCGCCGTCCCAACATCGTTTCTGCCATCATGATAGGAATCCCCATCAACACCACGCACACCGTATAAACCATCACAAACGCACTGCCGCCATTCTCCCCCGCAATATAAGGAAACTTCCAAATATTACCCAGCCCCACCGCAGAACCAGTAGCCGCTAAAATAAACGCAAAACGGGATGACCATTCGCCGTGTAGTGATTGTTTGTCTATCATGAGGATGCCTTATAAAACTCACAGTATTAGTAATGGTGCGTAAAATAACAAAAAACTTCGCTTACGTCAGTTTTAAACATAATAATCATCACAAATTAAAATGTTGCTATGTATATCTAATGACTCAAGCCTTCTTGCTCAAAAATGGATTTCAGCTATGTAGCCGTGTAAGATCGGCAAACAGCTTTATCGTGTGCATCGCCATTTACCGATAAAAGTGGTGGGCAGAAAAGCGTTGTCCACCCTACCTAACTATTTTGGGCGTGTTGTGTAGATACCTATGCGTACGCGGTTAGCAATGTATAGGGTGTGCCGACGAAAGAGGCGCATTAACAAGTTACACAAATGATGCGCTTCGTACCTCAGCACATCCTATAAACACATTTTATCGAGCTATTTATAGTTATGTAGCTTGTGGGAGGTACGCCCCCACCCAACGGACGCGGTACGCGGTAGAAATCCCCCGTCCTTTAGGGCGGGGAGGATGTCAAAGCATTGATTTACCAATTAACGCTAACCCCGCTGCAAATAAAAAAACGGAGAAAATACGATTGTATTTGTCGTTATCAATATGGGTATATAGCACTTCTTCAATTATTAAAAAAGTAATAATACCAATTTGTACTAAAACGGCTTTGGTGTGGTAAGGAATGGTAAATTCCGTGTTCATCACGAGCAGAGTTAATAATTGAAATAAAGCCAATGTGAAATAACACGCCGCAGCAGTAACACGGGTATTATCTTTAGGTTGCTGTTTGCTGTAAATCATCACTGTTAATAATGAACCGCCCAAATTACTGATACCGTGTACCAAGCCAGTAATAATAAGATATATGCGTTCATACTTCACAATAGATTGTAAAGCGCGTTCTATGGTTTTAGAAAAACCCTTAATAGCCACTAGCAATAAGAATATCCCCATGATTAAACCGATATTTACTTTAATAGAGGTAATTAATGCTAAAAATAATATAACGATAGGAATGCAGTAACGCAGGACTTTTTTATAAAAGACAGTATCGACATAATCACTGTGTTTTATCACTTGTAACAAACTAATGGCGATAGAAATTGGCAACACAATTCCCAACGCGTCAACAAAACTATAGCCTAGTAAAAGTAATATCGGCGTACCAAACAATAGCGTACCTACGCCGAAAATAGACTGTACAACAGCCGTGATAATAATAGTCAGTAAAATATCAATAGGCATGAAAGTTCCTTAATGTGAAAAAGTTGCGTTGTTTCGTTAGTTTGAAAGGTGAGAGAAAATACGAGATGTGGATATATCCGCGTCTAAATGGTGGGCGATTGCCTACATGGTTAACAAAATTCGTTGTTTATTTTACTCTGACCACAATTATTTGACCCCAATTATTCGCGCTGGAGGCATCTTGTTCCCAAACTCCTGTTTGGGAACGCCTATGACTAAGCTCCGCTTGGTGTGTTGGTGTAGCAGAGACATCAAGCAGAGCTTGAAGGTAGGCATTCCCAAGCCAGAGCTTGGGAACGAGAAAACCATGCGCTTCGTGCCTCAGCACATCCTATAAGCGTATTTTATCGGGTTATTCTGCCTTACGTGTTACGCGGGCTTTTCAGCAAACGCATAAACCACATTTGCCTGCACTTCTTGTATCTGGGTATTTGCGATGAATGCCAAATTCGCTTGGTGGACATACTCGACCATTTCTGGTTCCATTTGTTCGATGGTACCTCGATAACCTGATCCAAGAAGCATCGTCCACCAGTCTTCTGGTGATGCTACTGGATGCGTTCCTGCCTCGACCATTACCCAAGGCTCAGATATTCCTCCTTTATTTAATATGGCACTGAGAGTGGACGGCTCGGATATGCGATCCCATGGATTAAATCCTTTGTATAAATCAGGTCTCACATCACGAACTGTGTTCCAAAATACCGTATTGGCTGGTTCAAAGAAATCCGATCCCCATGTGGTAATTGCAAGTTTTCCTCCTGGACGCAAGACGCGCCATAGCTCGCGAATAGCTGCCGAAATATCAGGTACGAAAAATATCCCGAACACACAAACCACAGCATCGAAACTAGCATCATCAAAGCCAGTATCGAGCATGTCGCCAAGCCGAAACTCAACATTATTTAAGCTTTTGTTTTTTGCTTTGGTACTAGCAAGGTTAAGCAATTTTTCGGCAAGGTCGATTCCAATGACATGTCCAGCATCTCCAACTTGTTCAGCCGCTGGTAGCGCGGATGCGCCACTGCCACAGCATACATCAAGTACAAAAGCACCAGGTTTCAGGTCAAGCCGATTAATAGTGTTGCGACCGAACCGATCCCAAAAGGCATTGGCGGGATGATCGAACAAGTCGGAAGCAGCATCATAAGTCGCCGCAGCTTTAGCCTTTGCTTCATTCAAATCTGTCATAAGTTTTTCTCTTGTTGCCTAACTATTAGAGTGTAGGCTGGAATGAGCCTAATCAAATTCCAGCAAACTTTGGAAATGCTACAACACCACAAACAAAAAAGCCTTGGTCAACTCACATCAACCAAGGCTTCTTATCACTTAAAAAGCGACTAACTTATTTGTTGTCTGGCAATGCAAACACTGTGAATACGCCACCTTGTTTAGTGAATGAACCTAAACTTGCGTAAGCACCGTTAGCACCTAAACCTTCTTGTGAGATTTTCAGAGCGATTTTTTCTAACTCTGCTTTTTTCACTGGATCAGTTTCAGCTGCGGCTTTCGCTTCTGCTTCTTCTAGTTGTTTACCGAAATCAGTTGCGATACCGATACCTGCCCAACCGCCGATACCTGACAATACGCCGACATATTGTTTGCCGTTGTAGCTCCAAGTGTTGACGTTACCGATGATGCCTGATGGGGTTTTGAATTTGTACAATTCTTTACCCGTTTTAGCATCAACAGCTTTCAAGTAACCTTCTAAAGTACCGTAGAATACGACACCGCCAGCAGTTGCTACAGAACCTGACCATACAGAGAACGGTTCTTTGTTAGACCAAGCGATTTTGCCTGTTTTAGCATCAAACGCAGTGAACTGACCTAAGTTGTGCGTACCGTCTGGTTTGCCTGTGATTGCGTCTGCGCCAGCTGGCATCATATCCAGTGTAGCACCAACGTAAGGTTGACCTGCGGTGTATGAAACTTGGAATGGTTCGTAGTTCATACACAGGTGGTTACCTGAGATATAGAACAAGCCAGTTTGTGGAGAGTAAGACACAGGTTGTTGGTTTTTAGAACCTAACGCAGCAGGGCAAACGCCTTCTGATTTTACGTCTTCGCCGTTTTGTTCGGTTGAGTATTTAGCAACAACTTGTGGACGACCTGACTTCATATCAACATGAGAAGCCCAGTTGACTGATTTGTCGAATTTTTCAGCAACTAACAATTCGCCTGTTTCACGATCCAGTGTATAGCCAAAACCGTTACGGTCGAAATGCACGATAGTTTTGTGCATTTTGCCTTTCACTTCTTGGTCAACTAACACAGTTTCGTTGATGCCGTCATAATCCCATTCATCATGTGGAGTCATTTGGTAAACCCATTTAACTTCACCCGTGTCCGCATCACGCGCCCACAATGACATAGACCATTTGTTGTCACCAGGACGTTGTACTGGGTTCCAAGTAGATGGGTTGCCTGATCCGTAGTAAATCAAGTTCAATTTAGGATCGTAGCTAGTCCAGCCCCAAGTAGTACCGCCACCAATTTTCCATTGGTCGCCTTCCCACGTTTTGAGACTTGAGTTTTCGCCAACTTTAGCAACTTTGCCGTCTTCCCAAGTTGTGGTTTTGTCAGCATTAATCAGGGTGTCTTTATCAGGCCCCATGCTATAACCTTTCCATACTAATTTGCCAGTGTTGATGTCATAAGCCGCTAAGAAACCACGTACACCAAATTCACCACCAGAAATACCAGTTAATACTTTATCTTTAACAACTAAAGGTGCAGCGGTGTTAGTCATACCTAATTTAGGATCACCGTTTTGTACGCTCCAGACTCTTTTACCTGTTTTTGCATCTAATGCAGTCAACACAGTGTTAGATTGTTGTAAGAAGATTTTGCCATCGCCGTATGCTAAACCACGGTTGACGGTGTCGCAGCACATAACAGGAATAGTTACGTCAGCATCTTGAGTGGGTTCAAATTCCCAGATAACAGCTTGGGTTTTTTGATCTAATGCGTAAACTTTGTTAGGGAAAGGTGTGTGGATGTAAATAACGTCATCAACAACTAAAGGACCACCTTCATGACCACGCAATACACCTGTTGAGAAAGACCAAGCAGGTTGTAGAGATTTAACGTTATCGGTGTTGATTTCTTTTAATTCGCTATAACGAGTGCCTGCGTAGTCGCCGCCCCAAGTTGCCCAGTTAGCTGGATTCTTAGTTAATGTTTCAACGCCACTGTTAGCAGTTGAAATTGCGGGTGCGGCTAATAAAGCGGCAACGCTGGAAGCGAGTAGCCAGCTTTTTAAAGGCTTTTTCATCATATATGATTCTCCTAAGTATCTTATGTGAAACAAAATACTGGTTATGTTTTTTGGACTAATATTAGTTTTTGGGTGAACTTTTTACTTCCTCCATGTTTAGGAATTTTTCACACCAAGTGCCTAGATTTAATGATTTTGTCTTAAAAGTCAACTTTTAATAGGTGGGTAACTTCTAGCCTATTGTTTCTAAATAACTTCGACTTGATGACCTTGCTTATTCCAACATAAAATTTCGCCCGAATTTTTACTCCATGCAGCAAGGACAAAACGTTGCGCGGCTTGTCCATTGATATGAAATTGGTGTAGATTGGGACGATGAGTATGCCCATGAATTAAGCGTAATGTGCTGTATTTTTGCATCACGCTAATCACAGTGTCTTGATTAACATCCATGATGTCGTTAGATTTTTTACGCTTATGAAAGTAACTGCGTAAACGATACCAACGGGCGGCTAATAGGCGTAATAATAAAGGTTTTGACAAGACATTGTGTTGCCATTCAGGTGTATGTGATTTAACACGAAAGGCTTGATAAGGCACATCATCAGTACACAGTAAATCACCGTGCGTTAGCAGCGTGGGGGTACTGAATAAATCAATGACAGCATAGTCGTCCAGCAAAATCACACCCGTGTCTTGAGCAAAACGCTCACCCAGTAAAAAATCACGGTTGCCTTGCTGGAGAAAAACAGCAACGCCTGCATCGGTTAATTGTTTGAGCTGTCGTCTTATTTTATTATTCGGCGGCATAAAGTCATCATCACCTACCCATGTATCGAACAAGTCACCCAGAATGTAAACGGCTTGGGCTTGTTTGGCACGAGTGTCTAAGAAATTTAGAAAACGGCGGGTGATTTCAGGTTTATCTAGGGAGAGATGTAAATCGGAGAGAAAAAGGATGTCTTGAGTCATAGAGTTAAGAATTGATATAACGCACAAACAATATCCACGAAAAACACGAAAGGCACGAAAAAATACAACAGTTAGATTAGTGACTTGAAGTTATGCAAAGCTAAGACCCGTTAAGTTTTAAAAACCTGACAGGTCTATATTTTAGTTATTATTTAGTTGTTGTACTGTAGGTGGATAAAAGCGCGAAAAACAATCGTTTTTTGTTTGTTTTCGTGTTTTTCGTACCTTTCGTGGACAAAATGCCTTATTTCAAAACTTCCGCTTTTTCAACCACGATGTCAGTTTTTGGGACATCTTGATGTCCACCACGATTGCCAGTCGCTTGAGTCGCCATTTTATCAACCACATCCATGCCTTCAATCACTTCACCAAAGACTGCATAGCCCCAACCGCTGGCATTTTTGCCTGTGTGGTTTAAAAAGCTATTGTCTTTGTAATTGATAAAAAACTGCGCAGTGGCTGAATCAGGTACATTAGTACGCGCCATTGCGATACTGCCACGGGTATTTTTTAAGCCGTTATCGGCTTCATTTTTAATGGGTGCGTGTACTGCTTTTTGATTAAAGCTGGTATCAAAACCACCGCCTTGTGCCATAAAATCTTTGATGATACGGTGAAAAATAGTACCGTTATAAAAACCTTCGTTGACATAAGTTAAAAAGTTTGCCGCTGAAACAGGAGCTTTTTCACTGTTTAATTGAATAACGATGTCACCTAATGAAGTGGTTAATTTAACTTTAGTTTGTTTGTCAGACATATTGTTTTCCGTTGCAAAAGAGTGTGTTGTAGTAAATAGTAGCAAGATAGATAGCATCAAGACGCGCATAGGTATTTCCTTAATTATCGTAGATAAAACAAGACTGGGCGTAAGATGGTGGTTAGGTTAATGTGAAGAAAACCTAATTTCATGCGGTGTTTTCGTTGGGGTTCGCGCCTCACCCCAACTTATGGAGCTAAAGTGAGGTATTAACTCAGTTTGATAACTTAGTCTTGTGGCAGAGCGTTGGCAATTTCATTAAATGCTTCAACTTTGGCTTTACCCGTTTTAACCAGCTCAATGCCTGTATCAACAACCAGCTTGCAAAGTTCAGGCATTTTATAAACCGCTAAACACAAATAACCTACTGCTGGAATGGCGACTAGCGCACCAATAAAGCCGTTTAGACCAAAGAGTCCCAGTAATTTTGTAAGTAACACTATCGCATCCAGTGGTAATAAAACCATTGCACCGAAATAAGCGATTACCGTGAAGGTAAATAGTACAAAAACGACAAACTGAAGCAGTCTTACCAATGCAACATTAACTTTTTTCATATTACTTTTAATCCTAATAACTTTAAAAAAACCTATTTTTGAGGAGGCAAATTATACCTTAACAGTATCAAAATACTTCAATTTATTCAGTTGTCTGCTTCTTGATGAATAAACGATACAGTATAGAACCCGCAATAAAACCACCTAAATGTGCCCACCACGCAACATTAATGGTTGTACTTTTGATGACAATTGACGTGGTGGCCTCGTGTAACTGCATGATGACCCACAAGCCTAAAAAAGCAATGGCAGGTACATGAATGACAATCGGTAGAAAAAAGAATAACGGCATCCAAAGTATCACACGCTCAAAGGGATAGAGAAAGAAATAAGCAGCTAATACACCCGCAATCGCACCCGATGCACCGACCACGGGAATATCAAGGTTAGGATCAAAAAACCACTGTAAAACGCTGGCAAAAACGCCACATAAAAGATAAAAACACAAAAAGGGTAATCGTCCCATGCGGTCTTCGACGTTATCGGCAAAAATCCACAAAAACCACATATTGACAATCAAGTGTCCCCAACTGGCGTGTAAAAATAAATTGCTTAGAAAAGAGAAGTAATAATCAAACGGCAGTTCAAAATTAATACCCCATTGTGGATCCTCATAACGTAGCGGCACCATGCCATATTGATTAATCAGTCGATAACTGAGTTCATAAGGCATTGACTGCATGGCAATAAAAATGCCAGTACACACGACAATCAATCCCCAAGTAACGAAAGGTTTGTTATAACAGGGTGCGGTATCTCTAATCGGTATCATGGTGCTACCTTGTGTGTATTGAAATGTTGCGACTACATTAGCAGTATGAATCTCATGTTTTCAAACTTGATTATTCCGCAACCAAGGTTTGTATGCGATAAAATTCTGCACCGTTATTGCCTAGTACATCAAGCAACCAAGGCAAAATACTTTGCATTTGGGCGGTCAGTGTCCACGGCGGATTGATAACAATCATACCACTGGCTGTCATGCCGTGTTCATGAGTATCTGCGGCAATACCCAATTCAAATAGCTGTATATTTTTGATGCCGCTGGCTTGTAGGGCGCGTTCTAATGTTTGATTGCGGCGACGGTCTACCACAGGATACCAAAGCGCGTAAGTACCTGTTGCAAAACGTTTGTGCATGGTGATTAACGCAGTGACAACATCAATATAATCGGTTTTTATTTCATAACTCGGATCAATCAGCACCAAACCACGCCGTTCTTGTGGCGGTAACAAACCGACGGCATTTTTTAA
>Ga0208508_1000410_pt1 | contig 11835 bp, 11 predicted proteins | sample LakWasMeta1_LOW4_2_FD_183853 | JGI IMG/M metagenome (GOLD analysis project Ga0208508, IMG submission 183853) | Freshwater sediment methanotrophic microbial communities from Lake Washington under simulated oxygen tension - Sediment Metagenome... | ecosystem: Environmental > Aquatic > Freshwater >...
CCGTCGCCGCGTCTAGAATTGAATCTGGACGCACAGCAAACGTGATGGATTTGGTCACGTTTATGTCACGCCAAGAAAAGAAAAAGGCTTAGCCATTTCTGACTAAGCCTTATATATCTTGGTAGGGTGTGCGGGGATCGAACCCACGACAAACGGATTAAAAGTCCGCTGCTCTACCAGCTGAGCTAACACCCCATTCATTTCTTCAGTGATTTGTGTCACTCAGGAAAGGGCGCAATTATGAGGGAAACTATTCACTTGGTCAATGACAAAATCACAAATATTTGTAGTTTTATCGCATTTATTTCTATTGACGATTTTCAGATTTTAGACATGTCATAAATTCTGCCTAAAAAATCAGCAAATACCCGTATTAACGCATCCCCGGCAGCTTGCCGCCCATTAAACCACCCATGCTGCGCATCATTTTAGCCATGCCGCCTTTGCTGAACATCTTCATCATCTTTTGCGTTTCTTCGAACTGTTTCAGCAGCCGGTTCACTTCCTGCACCTGCACACCCGAACCATCAGCGATGCGTTTTTTACGCGTTGCCTTGATAATCTCGGGCTTTCGGCGTTCCATAGGTGTCATGCTATTAATGATGCCTTCTATGCGACGCAGGCTTTTATCTGCATCATCAGGATTCACCTTGGCAGCCATACCCGCAATCTGTGATGGCATTTTATCCATAAGGGCACCCATGCCGCCCATTTTTCGCATCTGTGACATCTGCGCTTTAAAATCATCCAGGTCAAAGTTCTTGCCGGCCTTCACTTTCTCGGCAAGTTTCTGCGCTTCAGCCATATCGACGTTTTTATGCGCCTGCTCAATCAAGCCAAGTACATCACCCATACCCAATATGCGTGATGCCATCCGGTCTGGGTAAAATGGCTCCAGGCCATCCACTTTTTCACTCACACCGATAAACTTGATTGGCTTACCTGTCACATGGCGCACAGACAAAGCCGCACCGCCGCGTGAATCACCATCCAGCTTGGTAAGAATCACACCGGTAAGCGGCAAGGTGTCGCCAAATGCTTTTGCTGTATTGATGGCATCCTGGCCCTGCATGGCATCAACCACAAACAGGGTTTCAATCGGATTCAGCTGCGCATGCAGTGCCTTGATTTCGGCCATCATGGCTTCATCAATACCTAGCCGGCCAGCGGTATCGAAAATCACTACGTCATAGTAGCCGCGTTTTGCAAAGTCTAAAGTAGCATCGGCAATGTCAGACGGCTTCTGATTGGCATTGCTGTCAAAGCACTCAATCTCCAGCTGTTTTGCCAGGGTTTTTAATTGCTCAATCGCAGCCGGGCGGTACACGTCTGCACTCGCCAGCAATACTTTCTTTTTCTGCTCTTTAAGCAGTTTTGCCAGTTTTGCCGAGGTTGTTGTTTTACCAGAGCCCTGCAAACCTGCCATCAGGATAATTGCCGGGGGCACTGCCGCCAGATTCAAGCCTACATTCGCTTTGCCCATCAATGCTGTGAGCTCGTCATTCACAACCTCAATCACGGCCTGCCCAGGTGTCAGGCTTTGCAAGACCTCTTTACCTTGCGCACGCAGTTTAACTGCAGCAATAAAGTCTTTTACCACAGGCAGCGCAACGTCTGCCTCGAGCAACGCCATACGCACTTCGCGCATAGCGTCAGAGATGTTATCTTCGGTCAGGCGAGCTTGGCCTCGCAGGTTTTTAATGACGCCTTGCAGGCGCCCGGTTAGGTTTTCTAGCATTTTCTATACTCTTTGCATCATTTAAGTTTCAATTTTACATCAACCTAGAGGGCGCTTCTATAAATATAGAGTTTGGGATGCAGTACAAGGCGCACGGAACGCAGAAACCGAGATAGTATGAGTTCTACAGCGAGCTTACGAGTACCGCGCAACGCAGTAATGCGACCAAAGAATAAATTTATAGAAATGCCCTATTATCTTTACCGCACATTTGCGCCATAATTACACCATGCAAAAATTAATTCCTTATCTGGTCGTTGTATTCGTTTACTTGGCAGTTGCGGCTGACTTCTGGCGCAGCCCAAAATCCGCTGAGAAAAATACACATCTCAAGCTTCATTCCGCGATGATCGCTTTAGGGCTTCTGGTTCACGGCTGGCTTCTGCATCAGAGCATTTTTGCCAGCGGGTTCAACCTGGGGTTTTATGAATCAGTATCCGCAATACTGTGGCTGACTGTTTTAATTTACTGGGTGACTGACCGCGACCATCAGCTTCATAGCCTGCAAGCCTTCGTTCTGCCGCCGGCAGCATTGTTTGCATTACTGCCGGCATTTTTCGTAAGCAACCATTTCATTCCCGGGGCTGATAACAGCCTGTTCATCGCCCATGTATGGATTGCCATGCTGGCCTACAGCCTTTTCACTTTTGCGGCACTGCATGCAGTGTTAATGGCAGTTGCCGAACGCAGCCTGCACCATAAAAGCACGTTTATTGCCTTACCAAGCTTTCCGCCATTAATGATGATGGAATCACTGCTATTTAAAATCATTGGCTTGGGTTTTGCCTTATTAACCATCACGCTCATCAGCGGCATGTGGTTTTCTGAAGAAATCTTTAATAAACCATTAGCTTTTAACCATAAAACCATTTTTTCAATTGCCAGCTGGTTTATATATGCTGCACTGATCTTCGGCAGATACCAGTACGGCTGGCGCGGACTTAAAGCAATCCGCTGGACATTGATTGGATTTGTGCTGCTGCTTCTGGCGTATGTAGGCAGTAAATTCGTGTCAGAAATTCTACTTGGCAGATAAAACAAAAAGGCCCGGCATAATACCGGGCCTTTTTTGATATTAAATGATTGATGTTATCGCAGGCTTATTTGCGGCCACCCCTGCTGTTTTGCGTAGTCAGAGAGAATTTCATCTGCATCAACCGCCACTGGGTTAGTAACCAGCTTCATCAGCGGCAAATCATTATGTGAATCACTGTAAAAATAGCTGGTTGCGTAATCAGCCAGAGTCGTGCCACGCTCACCCAGCCACTGATTGATACGCGTCACTTTACCCTCTTTAAAGCTCGGCACGCCACTCACGCCACCGGTATATTCGCCATTGACCATCTCCGGGTCAGTACCAATCAGGTTCTCGATACCATAAGCACTGGCAATCGGCTTGGTTACAAAGCTATTGGTTGCAGTAATCACCACACACAAATCACCCGCTGCCTTGTGTTTATTCACCAGGCCCTGCGCCTTTTGCGTCATCATCGGGCGAATCACTGTTTCCAGGTATTGCGCATTGAGCTCATCCAAAAACTTCTTAGGATGCTGACTGAGCGGGTTTAGCTGAAACTCAAGAAACGCATAAATATCCAGGCAGCCATTTTTGTAATCCTGATAAAACTGATCATTTCGAGCCTGATGGGATTTAGCATCCAGCAAGCCCTGATTAATTAAAAACAGGCTCCAGTTATAGTCGCTGTCGCCGGCGAGCAATGTGTTGTCCAAGTCAAATAAAGCTAAATTCTGAGTCATGTTAAATTTCTTTTTGCTGAGTTGCTGAAAGTACTAAAAATACACCCGCTAAAATTACAGCGAGTGCAATCAATTCCATTGTGGTGACATGCTCACCGGCAAACCATATACCTACCGCAAACGCCACAACCGGGTTTACAAAGGTATTACTGCTGGCCACCAAAGGGCGCACCGTATGCAGCAGATATTGATAAGCACTGTAGGCTACCAACGATCCGAGCACGATTAAAAACAGAATTGCACCCCACGATTTTGCACTGATGGTTTGCGGCCAGACCTCGCCTTGCAGCGCACTGAAGCCAAGGAGGGCAATGCCGCCCACCAGCATCTGCGCAGCGCTTGCCATCAAACCCTGCGGCATGGCAAGTCGTTTGCCCCACACCGATCCAAAAGACCAGCTTGCTGCGGCAAATATCAGCAGAAAGGCACTCATAAAATCACCGCTAAAACTACCACCCAGATTAAGTAGCACAATACCGGCCAAACCAATCGCTATCCCCAGCCACTCCCTCGCTACGATTTTATGCCCCCAGATGGACGAGAATACCGCCATCCAGATAGGTGCCGTAGCGATAGATAGTGCCGCCACGCTGGAAGATACCGTCTGCTGCACAAAGCACACGGTACCATTGCCTAAGGCCGGCAGTAGCAAACCCACTGCGCCTGCACCCATCCACTGCTGCCTGGTGGGGTTAGGGGAGCCCATATAGCGCATTACGGCATACAGGATTGCACCGGCAGTCGTGAAGCGAAGTCCTGCCATTAAAAATGGCGGGAAGCTTTCAATACCGAATCGAATGGCAAGATATGTTGAGCCCCAGATGAAATAGGTGCAAAAGAGCGCAGCCAGAATCAAAAGGGTTTGCCGGGATTTAGGCATATTTCAAATGGGCTTCCGAGTTTAAGTAGAGTTTTAGAGGGTTCACTATTTAAATCCCCCTCAATCCCCTTTACCAAAGGGGGGAAGTAATATATTTAAGCGTTACTAACTCTTGCCCCCCTTTAACAAAGGGGGCGGACGCAAAGCGCGGGGGATTTTCTGTCGATTTCCCTTAACGCTAAACCTGAGGATGCGCTCTTTCCATTTTAGAGTGCAGCTTATTCAAGCCATTCAAATAAGCCTTGGCTGATGCCACTACAATATCGGTATCAGCGCCCTGCCCATTCACGATACGGCCGCCTTTTGAAAGGCGCACAGTCACTTCACCTTGCGCATCGGTACCGCTGGTGATGTTATTCACGGAATAAAGCAATAACTCTGCGCCGCTGTTTACCACTTTTTCAATGGCCTTGAATGCCGCATCAACCGGGCCGCCGCCATCTGCCTCAGATTTGTGCTCAACACCGTTGTCTGACAAAGTAATAAGCGCATGCGGAATTTCACCAGTTTGTGATGCCACCTGCAAATACACCAATTTGAAATTTTCTGATGCCTCGGAAATAAATTCGTCACTCACCAGGGCTTGCAAATCTTCATCAAAAATCTCGGATTTTTTATCTGCCAAATCTTTAAAGCGTGCAAAGGCCGCATTCAACAAATCTTCAGTTTCAAGCTCGATTCCCAATTCTTTCAAACGGGTTCTGAAAGCGTTGCGGCCCGACAATTTACCCAAAGTTAATTTATTGGCGTTCCAGCCCACATCTTCAGCACGCATGATTTCGTACGTTTCACGGTGCTTCAATACACCATCCTGATGAATGCCGGACTCATGCGCAAACGCATTAGCGCCGACAATTGCCTTGTTCGGCTGCACCGGATAACCGGTGATGGATGAAACCAATTTGCTGGCAGGCACGATTTGCGTGGTATCAATGCTTGTAGTCAAATTAAAGATGTCGCTGCGGGTTTTGATTGCCATCACAACTTCTTCCAAGCTTGCATTACCCGCACGCTCACCCAAGCCATTGATAGTACATTCAACCTGGCGCGCACCGCCCATGACAGCTGCCAATGAGTTAGCCACCGCCATACCCAAATCATTATGGCAGTGCGTAGACCATACTACTTTATCGCTGTTTGGCACACGCGCTATCAAATCACGCATACGCTCACCCCAAGGTGCCGGAATCGAGTAACCGACAGTATCAGGTACGTTAATGGTCTTGGCACCGGCTTTGATCACTGCATCAAATACACGCACCAAAAAGTCCATGTCTGAACGCACCGCATCTTCAGCCGAGAATTCAACATCATCGGTATATTCCAGCGCCCATTTCACAGCCTGCACTGCGCGCTCGACCACCTGATCTTCGGTCATGCGGAGCTTGTTTTCCATATGGATTTTGCTGGTGGCGATAAAGGTATGGATACGGCCTTTTACTGCCGGCTTGATAGCCTCACCTGCACGACGCACATCGTTTTCACTGGCGCGTGCGAGTGAGCATACAGTTGAGTTTTTGATAATTTTGGCGATTTCATGAATTGCATCAAAATCACCCGGGCTTGCGGCCGCAAAGCCTGCCTCAATGACATTGACACCCAATTTTTCAAGCTGGCGCGCAATGCGGATTTTCTCTTCCTTGGTCATCGCGGCACCAGGGCTTTGCTCGCCGTCACGCAAAGTGGTGTCAAAAATAATAATTGGCTCTTGTTTTTTCGTGGTTTGGTTCATATACAGTTACCTAACTTTTTATTCAGTTTTTAGCTAATTATTTCATTCAATAATTGAGCTCAAAAATAGCACCTCGTTACAGACTTTTAGGTGCAACGCGCTTTAATACTGGAATGGGGGGGGGATTTAGTCTGCGCACTAGCGCAGCAGCGCACGCAGGCGTAACGCAATAGTTTTGCGCAATAACAGGGCACTTGCAGTTAAAGCAAGTGCGAAAGAAACGTATGTGATGTGTGTATTCAACATGGTGATAGAAATATAATGTTTTTCTGTAAGTTCTGCAAGTATTTAACTATTTGAATTTACTTATCATAATCATAAATAAATTCAATCTTGCAGGCCCGGTGATTTAAATACTAGGTTATGGCCTTTTTAGCCCTGATTTTTCCGCGCAGCCACATGACATAGCCAGACAGCGCATAAACAACCATCACCAGAAACAACACTTCAGGCGGGCTATAAGAAATAAGTACCAGTGCCAGCACTACCCCCAAAATCACAAAGAACGGCACACTGGCTTTTAAATTAATATCCTTGCCGCTGTAGTAGCGTAAATCACTCACCATAGAGGCGCCGGCAAATACGGTTAAGCTCCACGCCATCCATTTCCATTTAAGCACGCCAAAGAACACATCGCGACCGCTTACGCCATACTCATAAGAAACCCATACAAAGCCGGCTAACAGTGCCGCAGCTGCCGGGCTGGGTAGCCCCTGGAAATAACGTTTATCCTGATGCTCATCATCCAGCTTGGTATTGAAACGCGCCAGGCGCAAGGCTGCACAGGCACAGTAAATAAATGCAGCAATCCAGCCCAGCTTACCCAATGGTTTCAAAGCCCATACATAAAGAATCAATGCCGGCGCCACGCCAAAAGAAACCATATCCGACAGGCTGTCATATTCCGCACCAAAAGCGCTTTGCGTGTTGGTCATGCGGGCAACCCGGCCATCCAGACCATCCATCACCATAGCAATAAAGATGGCGATTGAAGCCAGTTCAAAGTTGCTGTTCATCGCCTGCACGATGGCATAAAAGCCAGCAAACAATGCCGCAGAGGTAAACAGATTGGGAAGCAGATAGATGCCGCGTGAACGTAAAGATGGCACATCGGCATTGCGACGGGAAAGTTTTTGTTTAGGTTCAATCATATCAATATCATGCTGTTGTATGGCCTAAGTATAAATCATGAATTTATCAAGGCGTAAAAAAATAAACAATTCTACCAATAAAAAAGCCGACTTCATGCCGGCTTTTTACCTTCCTTTAACGCCACTTGTTTAATTTTGCGTTGGTGCAGGCTCCGCTACAAAAATTTCCACCCGGCGATTCTTGGCTTTATTTGCCGCAGTATCGTTAGGCACCAGCGGCTCACGTGAACCGCGGCCATCTATCGCAATACGGCTGGAAGGTACGCCTTTTCCAACCAGGTAATCACGGGTACTTGCCGCGCGGTTTAGCGACAATGGGTTATTGATTGCATCGGTACCAGAGCTATCAGTATGGCCAATAATAGTAACGGTAGTCGCAGTGTTGCTTAACAGACTCTTGGCAAACGTATCCAGAACCGGCCTGAAATTGGATTTAATATCAGCCCGGTTAACATCAAATGAAATGTCACTTGGAATATCCAGCTTCAGGCGATTATCCGCAGTCTGGCTCACTGCCACGCCAGTACCTGCTGTGGCTTTTTCCATCTGGGCTTTTTGTTCCTGCATACGTTTTGACCAGACATTGCCAGCAACACCGCCGGCAGCACCACCTACCACCGCGCCAATAGCCGCACCTTTGCCGCCACCAGCGACGGCACCGATGACAGCACCTGCGCCCGCGCCAATGGCCGCGCCTTTAGACGTATCTTTTTGTGTTTCAGTCATATTTGCGCAGCCGCCAAGTGCAAATACAAGCGCAATAGAACTGACTATGATTTTATTATTCATGATAACCCCCGTTGTTGATTTGTTACCTAAACCAATATGACTATCATAAACAATTCAAGTTCTAAGTAAATGATTTTTAACAAAACTTAACATGCATAAAATCTGCCCGTATGTTGTTTTCAGCCTTAATTCCAGCCTATAAAGCACTAGATTATGTTAGTATCGCGGCTTCAAATATTGACCCTGCACCATGCAATTTACACTACACAAACAGGACGGCCTCGCTCGCCGCGGCACACTAAACCTGGCCCATGGCAATGTTGAGACACCAGCCTTCATGCCGGTTGGCACTTACGGCACGGTTAAGGCAATGTCTCCGCTGGAACTTAACGAGATCAATGCACACATCGTGCTTGGCAACACATTCCACCTATGGCTGCGCCCGGGGCTGGATATTATTGCGGCACACGGCGGCCTGCATAAGTTCATGGGCTGGGATAAACCTATTCTGACTGACTCAGGCGGCTTTCAGGTATGGAGTCTGGGCGAACTCAGAAAGATCAGCGAAGAAGGCGTAAAATTCCGCTCGCCCATCAACGGCGACTCATGCTTCCTGACACCTGAAGAGTCTATGCGCATCCAGCGTGTGCTGAACTCAGATATCGTGATGATTTTTGACGAATGTACGCCGTATCCGGCTACCCATCAGCAAGCCAGCGATTCCATGCAGCTCTCGCTTAGATGGGCAAAGCGCAGCAAGCAGGCACATGAAGGCAACCCGAATGCCTTGTTTGGCATTATTCAGGGCGGCATGTTTGAGGACTTGCGCGATGTTTCACTCAATGGCCTGACCGACATCGGCTTTGATGGCTATGCTATCGGCGGCCTGTCTGTAGGTGAACCCAAAGAAGACATGCTGCGCATTCTGGCGCACACTGCCCCTAAAATGCCGCAAGACAAACCGCGCTACCTGATGGGAGTAGGCACACCGGAAGATTTGGTGGCCGCCGTTTCACAAGGTGTGGATATGTTTGACTGTGTCATGCCGACCCGCAATGCACGCAATGGCTGGCTGTTTACCCAGTATGGTGACGTTAAAATCAAAAACGCCAGCTATAAAAATGATGTTCGCCCGCTTGATGCAGACTGCACCTGCTATACCTGCCAGAACTTTACCCGGGCTTATCTGCATCACCTGCACAGAATTGGCGAAATTCTAGGCTCGCGCCTCAATACTATCCATAACCTGCATTATTACCAGCAACTCATGGCAGGCATGCGCAGCGCTATCGAGGCCGGTACATTTGAAACTTTTAAACAGGAATTTGCAGCAAAACGCAGCAGTTTATCCTGACTAAAGACCTGACTAAAATAAGTGTAGCGCGCACTAACACACAATCGAAGGTAGTCTGTGCTAGAATCCAAAGCTGATTTTTATCTAATTTCCAGTTTATTTTAAGAGAGTAATATCGTGTTTATTTCCAATGCTTACGCTGCAACCGCAACTGCTACTGACTTCACAAGCTTTTTACCGCTGATCGTGATTTTTGTTTTGTTCTTTTTCATGATTATTCGCCCACAGATGAAACAGGCAAAAGAACAGCGCAATATGATTGCCGCCCTGCAAAAAGGTGATGAAGTAGTCACTACCGGCGGTATCGTTGGCAAGGTGACTAAAGTGTCAGAAGCTTTTATCAATCTTGAAATCGCGCCTGACACAGAGATTGCAGTGCAAAAGCACGCTATCCAAAGCGCACTGCCTAAAGGTACGATCAAGAGCATTTAATATAAAAAACGGTTAAATCTACTCAAATGGATTTAGCCGTTTTTGCTGTGTCGAACAGCAGCCCTGAAAACCATCTTGTAAATCTGATTTTACAAATAACTGACTAGAGTCCGACTATGAACCGCTATCCAATGTGGAAAAACATTTTTATTGCCATCGTGATTATGATTGGCTTTATTTACACTATTCCAAATTTCTTTGGTGAATCACCAGCGGTACAGATCACTCCCGCAAAAAGCACCACTAAACTGGACCCAGCACTGCTAGGCCAAGTTGAAGCTATTTTCAAAAAAGAAAATATCCAATACAACGGCATCTATCTGGATGCGCGTGGTGTTAAAGCACGTTTCGCCAGCACTGATACCCAAATCAAGGCAAAAGACGTGTTACAGGTCAACCTGGGCACCGATTACACCGTTGCACTGAACTTGCTTTCACGCTCACCTGATTGGCTGCGCAGCCTTGGCGCTAAACCAATGTACTTGGGCCTGGACTTACGCGGCGGTGTGCACTTCCTGCTGCAGGTTGATATGAAAGCGGCTCTGGACAAAGCTGCGGAACGTTTTGTAGGTGACTTCAGATCTGCGCTACGTAAAGAGCGTATCTCATATGCCGGCGTTACGCGTGAAGGCCAAACCGTGCAGGTGCGCTTTACCAGCACTACAGAACTGGAAAAAGCAAAAAAAATCATCAGTAAGGAACATCCTGACTTAACCCTGAAAGAAGTCATCAGCGGTGAAGACAAACTGCTGACAGCATCGTTAAGCGTCGTTGAACAGAAGCGCATTCAGGACTTTGCCTTAAAACAGAATATCCAAACCCTGCACAACCGTATTAACGAACTTGGTGTAGCAGAACCTATCATTCAGCAGCAGGGTGTAGACCGTGTGGTAGTGCAGTTGCCTGGTGTACAGGATACAGCCAAAGCCAAAGAGATTCTGGGTCGTACGGCAACCCTGGAAATTCGCCTGGTTGATGAAGAAAAATCCGACCCGACCACACTGGAAAATGCGGCAAAAGGCCAGGCACCGGTAGGTGATGAAGTATTTAAAGACCGCGAAGGCCGTCCGATTCTGGTTAAAAAGAACGTGGTGCTGACTGGCGACTACATCACCGATGCAGGCCCGGGTGTAAACAGCCAAACCGGACAGTCAGTGGTTAACGTAACGCTGGATGGCCGCGGCGCACGTGTATTCCAGCAGGTAACACGTGAAAACGTGGGCAAACGCATGGCGATTCTGCTGATTGAAAAAGGCAATACTGAAGTTGTTACAGCTCCGGTTATCAATGAAGAAATCGGCGGCGGCCGCGTACAGATTTCAGGCATGGCCAATACTCAGGAAGCCACAGACATTTCACTGTTGCTGCGTGCCGGCGCACTTGCCGCACCTATGGACATCATTGAAGAACGTACCGTTGGCCCTAGCATGGGTATTGAGAACATCAACCGTGGCGTTCACTCTACCTTATGGGGTTTTGCAGCGATTGCTGTGATGATGGTGATTTATTACGTGGCATTCGGTGCAGTTTCTGTAGCGGCACTCGCAATCAACCTGCTGCTGCTGGTTGCGATTCTGTCTATGCTGCAAGCCACGCTCACCCTGCCGGGCCTGGCAGCGATTGCGCTGGCACTCGGTATGGCAATTGACGCTAACGTGCTGATTAACGAACGGGTGCGGGAAGAGATGCGTAGCGGCAACACACCGCAGGCGAGCATACACGCTGGCTACGACCGTGCTTTTGATACGATTCTAGACTCCAACATCACCACCATGATTGCCGGCCTGGCCCTGTTCATGTTCGGCACAGGCCCGATTAAAGGCTTTGCTGTGGTGCACGTACTGGGGATTCTAACCTCCATGTTCAGTGCGGTAGTGGTATCACGTGCGCTTGTGAACCTGATTTATGGCTATCGCCGTAAACTGACCAAGCTCTCAATCGGCCAGATTTACAAAGCCTAATCTCAATTATCAGAATACTAGAGTACATATTATGGAATTATTTAGAATAAAAAATGACATTCCCTTTATGAGCTACGGTCGAATTACAACGACCATCTCA
>Ga0208508_1000411_pt1 | contig 11832 bp, 10 predicted proteins | sample LakWasMeta1_LOW4_2_FD_183853 | JGI IMG/M metagenome (GOLD analysis project Ga0208508, IMG submission 183853) | Freshwater sediment methanotrophic microbial communities from Lake Washington under simulated oxygen tension - Sediment Metagenome... | ecosystem: Environmental > Aquatic > Freshwater >...
TTGCAGCGATAGAAGATGCCAACAGAACGAAATATAATACATTGGATCAAATTGCGGTTTGGGTCTTTTTTGTAGATGGAAAATCAGTATTGGACACCAGTACATCCATTATTTTAGGAGAGTCCTATAGAAATACTTCTTTTGTTATTTTCGAAAAAACCGTTCAAGGTTTAAGTGATAGTCCATTGGAACCTAGTAGAAATTTATTAGAAACTACAGTGATTATACATGAGTCTGGACATATATTGGGACTGACTAATTTAGGTGCCCCAATGCAAAGTAATCATGAAGATACGGCACATCCAAAACATTGCAATGTGTCAAGTTGTTTAATGTATTGGGCATCCGAAACCGGACACAGCATTTCAAATACAGCACCACAGTTAGATGCGCAATGTCTTGCGGATCTCCGTGCCAATGGAGGAAAATAAAATCACAAATTTTAATTTTTATCCCTTTTGAAGTTGCTTCTTTGAAAGGGACTTTATTTTAATGAACTTTTTGTCTCTTTTATTTTCAACATTGAAATAACTATCAAAACAGCCAATATCACAAAAAGAATTGCTGACGAACCCACAGTTCCAAAATTCAACCCTCCTTTTTCCAATGGTTTGGTAAGTAAATCTCCAAAGGTTGCTCCAAAAGGTCTCGTCAATACAAATGCCAACCAGAATAAAATAATGTGTGATATTTTCGAAAATTTATAAGCTAAGACAATCAGTATTAACAAACTTCCAATGAGAATAGCGCCACCGGCAAATCCAAGACCTGAATTGTCTGCCAAGAAATCTCCCAATGCCGTTCCCAGCGTATTCGAAAATAAAATAGCCGTCCAATAAAACAATTCGCCACGAGTGGAAGTGATGTTGGTTACTGCCAATGTTTTTTCAGATATTTTCCAAATTGCAAGCGTTATGACTAATAGTGTTGCTAAAATTAACGAACCTGTTGCATAACCTAATTCCAAAGTTCTATCCATAAAATCAGAAATGGTGGTTCCGGCCGTACTCGTAGCCAAGATTACTGCCCAATAAATTATGGGATGGTATTTTTTGGTAGAAAGCTGGATAAAAAGCGTGACAAAAAAGAAACTCAACAACAGCATTGAACTTACGGCATAACCAATATTTAATGTCATTGACAACAAATCACCCGCCGTTTCGCCCAATGTTGTGGCACAAATTTTCATAATCCAAAACAAAAGGGTGATGGCTGGTAGCTTATTGATGGAGTTCATTTATTTAATAAAATTCATTGTTATTAGCAAGATAATTACTAGAATCCCAATGAGTCCTGAAATAAAAAAGTAATCAGCGATAGTTTCAAATTTATTTTCTCGTTCTATACTTTTAGTTCTTATAGAAATAAACGAAAAAATACACGAGCAAGTAAGCAATATGGCAATAACAGAAGTAAACTCGTCAATGACGTGCGTTTCAATGCGATTCGAAATATGTAATGAGGTAATAACAAAAAGACAAAACCCCAAAAGATTGGCCGAAGTAGTTAAAATATGTGGAGAAGTATTGTTTGCCATTTGACAAAAGTAAAATTTATTGCATCATTTTTTGGAAAGTAATTCTTGTATTTTTGTTAAAATGATTTTCACAAACCTGCTTTCAATTTTCTGTTTACCAAATAACTAAAAATAGGTATCTTTGAATCCAAATAAAGAATACAATGACCACCAAAGAAATGCCAACCCAATTAGAACAATACTTCCAGCAATTTCGCAAGAATATTATAGGAATCGATCAGGAATTTGTTTCGCCTTACGGCAAGAAAAAAATCATTTATACGGATTGGACAGCGAGTGGTCGTTTGTATCGTCCCATTGAGGAAAAAATGATGAACGAGTTTGGGCCTTTTGTAGCCAATACACATACTGAAACTACGGTTTCGGGAACTGCAATGACAATGGCGTATCACAAAGCCAGAAACATTATCAAACAACACGTAAACGCTAGTGAAAATGATGTCTTAATTACTGATGGAACAGGAATGACGGGTGTTGTCAATAAATTCCAACGTATTTTAGGCTTAAAAATTCCCGAAAACCTGAAAGATTACATCAACATTCCCGCTGACAAGAAACCAGTTGTTTTTATTTCACACATGGAACACCATTCCAATCAAACTTCCTGGCTCGAAACCATTGCCGATGTTGAGGTGATTCCGTCCTGCGAAGAAGGATTGTTCAGTCTTGAAAATCTCGCAAAATTATTGGAAAAATACAAATACAGAAGCTTCAAAATTGCTTCCATCACTTCTTGTTCTAATGTTACCGGAATCAAAACGCCTTATCACGCAGCAGCAAAATTGATGCACGAAAACAACGGACTTTGCTTTGTGGACTTTGCCTGTTCAGGACCTTATGTGGAAATTGATATGCATCCCGAAGATCCTGAAAGTTTTCTGGACGCGATTTTCTTTTCACCTCACAAGTTTCTTGGCGGACCTGGAACTTCGGGCGTATTGGTTTTTAATAAAAAATTATATCAGAATTTAATCCCCGATAATCCGGGTGGAGGAACCGTTTCCTGGACAAATCCTTGGGGCGAACACAAATACGTTGACAATATCGAAGATAGGGAAGACGGTGGAACTCCGGGTTTTTTGCAGGTAATAAAAACAGCTTTGGCTATTCAGTTGAAGGAGAAAATGGGAATAGAAAATATCCTCAAAAGAGAACACGAAATCGTGGATTATGTTTTTTCGAGCCTTGGAAATATTCCGAATATCAAGATTCTGGCGGCACAACATCAGGACCGATTGGGAGTGATTTCATTTTATATTGATGACTTGCATTTTAATTTGGGCGTGAAATTGCTCAATGACAAATTCGGAATTCAAACTCGTGGTGGTTGCAGTTGCGCCGGTACGTATGGCCATTATTTGTTGAATGTAAACGAAGAAACCTCCCATAATTTGGTTTGCCAAATCGATTCTGGTGATTTAACTTTAAAACCGGGCTGGATTAGAATGTCCATTCATCCCACGACTACAAATGAGGAAATTGAGTTGGTTTGTGAAAGCATAAAAGCATTGGCAGAAAATCACGAAGCCTGGTCAAAAGACTATAATTATGATAAAAATTCCAATGAATTTATTCATAAAAATGCAAAACCATTCGAAAAAGAATTGGTAGAGGAGTGGTTTAAATAGTATTCATCAACTCCAACGACCACAGACCACAGACCACTGCAAACTACCTCCTGTGTTTCCAGCGTTTATGTGTCCATAAATAATATTCCGGAGCTTCATAAATTTGTTGTTCCACTAATTTTAGGAATTTATCCGTGATTTCATAGTTTGGAACTGCTGAAGCATTTTCCGAAAGCACTTCAAAGCTGGTTTCATAATAGCCCCGTTTTACTTTTTTTACTTTTAGGAAAATAACATTCATATCATACTTTTTCGACAACATTTCGGCTCCGGTATGCACGGGAACTTCTATTCCCATAAATTTTTGCCAATGAAAAGCAGAGGAAATTTTGGGAGACTGATCGCCCGCAAATCCGTAAATAGACAGTAGTTTGTTATTTTTATTCCTGATGATAGTTGGAACAGTTTCTTTGGTAGTTATAAGATAAGCTTTGAATCTGGATCGAATAGTACGCACTAATTTGTCAAAATAAGGATTGGCTATTTTTTTATAAATGGCAAAAGCACTAAAAGTTACATACGCATTCATCGAAATTACCCATTCGTAGCTCGCATAATGTGCCAACATCATAGCGATGCTTTTGTCTTGTTCTTCCAATTTTTTATATACTTCCAGATTGGTGAACACAAATCGTTTGCTGATTTCTTTTTTAGAAATCGTCATCGTTTTTATCATTTCAAGAAACATATCGCACAAATGGCGGAATGATTTTTTTTCGATTACTAATCGTTCCTGAGCTGATAGATGAGGTAATGCCAATGCCAGGTTTTCTCGAACCGTTTTTTTTCGATAACCTATTACATAATAAACGATTACATATACAAAATCAGAAAGTAAATATAATAATGGAAAAGGCAACATCGAGACGCACCATAAAATAGGATAAACTAAGAGGTAAAGGATAAAACGCATTAAGCAAATATTTCAACAAATATAATTCAAAAAATCCTTTTGGTTGTTAGTTTAGAACTCTTGTTCTGTTTTTATAACCATAAATATTAATTAGATTTACACTTTAAAAAATATCCAAATTATTTATGAGCACTATTTTAATTGTAATTATTGCTGCCACTATTTTATTCAGTTTAAAAGGATTTAATGATGTGGCTTTTTTTAGGAAATACGAATTTCACATTGGGAGCATCCGTGCCGGAGACCAAATCAGGATGATTACTTCTGGTTTTTTGCACGCTGATATGGGGCATTTGTTTTTCAATATGTTTACGCTTTATATGTTTGCTCCTGTGGTAATTAGCTATTTTGGAAATGCTTCCTTTTTATTGATTTATATGGGAAGCCTTATTTTTGGCAGTTTACTGACTTTGTTGATGCATAAAAATGAGTACAGTTACAGAGCCATTGGCGCTTCTGGAGCGGTAATGGGAATTTTGTATTCGGCAATATTGATAAATCCAGGTATGAATTTGTATCTGTTTTTTATTCCAATCCCAATTCCGGCTTATGTTTTCGGAATAGGCTATTTATTGTATACTATTTACGGAATGAAAGCCAAGAGAGATAATATTGGACACACGGCTCATTTTGGAGGTGCAATAGGAGGATATTTGATTACGCTTATAAAAGAACCAGCTATGCTTGTAGATAATACTGCTATGGTCGTGCTTTTGGCAATTCCTATCGTGATACTTTTTGCAATGGCCAAAGCCGGGAAATTATAGTTGGCATAAGTTTTGAATAGAAATTTTAAAAATAAACTAAACTTTAAAAAAATGAAAAAAGCAATAGTATTTTTTACCTTACTATTTATGGCAATGTCATACGCACAGGAGCAAAAACAAGTTCCAATGATTAGTGTGTCTGGTGAAGGAAAAGTAAAAATAGCTCCAGATCAGGCTTCGATTTCGATTTCGATTGAAACAAAAGGCACAAAGGCAGACGATGTCAAAAAGGAAAATGACAAAAAAATGGATGCCATTTTAAAATTCATCAAGAAATCTAATATTGCAAAAGAAGATTTTCAGACACAGCGTGTTTCTTTGAATCCAAATTATGATTACGAAAAAAAGAAACACAATTATATCGCCACACAGTCTGTCCAAATTTTATTGAAAGATTTGACCAAGTATGACGAATTGATGGAAGGCTTGGTTGATGAGGGAATTAATCGAATTGACAATGTGGAGTTCAAATCTTCAAAAATGAAAGAATTACAATCCGATGCGAGAAAACTGGCAATAAAAGATGCAAAAGCGAAAGCCGAAGATTTTGTTTCCGTATTGGGACAAAAAGTAGGGAAGGCAATACTGATATCCGATAATTCACAAAACTACAATCCACGTCCTGTAATGTATGCTATGAAATCTATGGCGATGGACGAATCAGCTCCAAGAGAAACTTTGGCAGTTGGAGAAATAGAAATTACGGCAAATGTTGGCGTAAGTTTTATTTTGGAATAAAATAAAATTGGAATTGTATAAACTAAAAAAAAATCCGCTCAGGATTTTTTCACATTCTGAATTGCCCAGATAAGTAATGCGTATTTTTCTTTGGGTAAGCCTAATTTTTCAATAATATTTCTTCGATGGCCTTCTACCGTTTTTTTTGAAATAAATAGAAAATTGGCAATTTCTTGAGAACTTTTTTGCTGCGCCACTAATTCTAATATTTTTTTTTCCGAAACAGACAGCTCTTTAGTATGGTTTTTTGCTGAATTTGTGTAAAAAATCAGTTCTTGATCTAAATCAAAATTGACATATTTATTATCTGAAGCAATGGCTTTCAAGCATTTTTCCAACTCTTTATCGGCTTGTTCCTTCAAAATATATCCAAAAACGCCATATTCTAGCGCTTTGTTATATACACTTTTATCTCTGTGCATAGTTAATAAAATGATTTTTGTTCTTATTTTTTGCTCATGAATTTTTTGCAAAATCTCAAATCCATCAAGACCAGGCATATTAATATCTAAAATAGCAATGTTTGGAAGGTGCACTTTTATTAAATTGAACGCCGATATTCCGTTATTGCAAGTTTCTAAAACTCTAAATCCAATAGACTCGACAAAGGCTTTAGTGCCTTGAAGTGTAAATGAATGGTCGTCAGCTATAATAATGGTTTTCATGTTGTTAATGGTATTTTTACGGTTATAGTAGTGCCTCTATAGTCAGAAAAAATATTGGTTTTACCTCCAGTAATAACACCTCTTTCTATCATGCTGTGCAAACCAAATGCGGTTTTACTATTTAATTTTTCACCAACGTTGAATCCTTTTCCGTTGTCTTTTATTTCCAGAATTATGAATCCTTCAACCTCTTTCAAGATAACCCTAGCTGAGTGTGCATCGGCATATTTAATAATATTTGATAACGATTCCTGAATGATTCGATACAGTTGCAATTCATTTTCAGAGGTTAATTTTTTAGTGTATTTAATATCGGTGGTAATCATAAATTGATTTTTTAATTCTAGATATTCTACCAATTGTTTGATACTAAATTCCAGCCCCACTCTGTCAAACATAGCTGGATGTAAATTTCTACTAATTTGACGAATTTCATTTATTATAATATCAATTTTACTGTTTAAATCCGAAATATCTTTTTTAGATGATGTCTTTAAGTTTAGCAATTCATGACTGATGCCATCATGCAAGTCGTTTGCAATTCGTTTGCGTTCGTCCTCTGTATTTTCTAATAGTTGTTTGGTAAACATTGTTTTAAGCATTCTTTCTTGCTTTAGTTTTTTTTGACCCTGCCAAAATGCAACTACAATAATTAATAAAACAATGATGACAAGTAGGGTTATTAGAATTGAAATGAGTTTTTTATTTTTTTCAATTTGTAATACTTTGAAAGTTAACTCTTGTTCTTTTTGTTTCGTTTTATATTTTGTTTCCACTTCTACCACTTTATCTTTCATTAATTCATCGGCTAAATTTTCATTCGCCTTTTGCTTTTCTTCCGTAAAATATAATGCTTTTTTATAATCATTTTTTGATAGTGCGTCTTCTTTTAATAGTGAATATATAATTTTCAAGTTTTGGTAATCTTCATTTTCTTTGAATAATGGAATTGCTTTTTGATAGGTCAAAATGTCGGATATACCTCTATTAGCTTTGATTTCATAATGGCAAAGCGAGGCACTATAAACAACGAAAGAACTTTCCGATTTTAATGAATTCACTATTGGTTTAATTTCGTCCAATTTTTCTTTAGCCAAAACCAAATTACCCTCATCCACCAGCTTTTGAATATAACAAGTTGCCAAATCGATTTTTAATCCAGTATTTAATATTTTGATTTTTTTTGCAGCATTATAAACCGAGTCGACAAATATAGAAAAACGCTTGTCTTTTTTTTCGTCCAACAAAGCTATTTTGTTATACAAGCACATAAAAACATTGTTGTTATCATTTACCTCTTTAAAACATTTTATTGCTTTATCGACATTTTTTTCAGCCTCATAATAATTTTTTGTAAACACATAAATATTCGTGAAATTACTATAAACATAGCCTTTACCAGGGTTATATCTTGTTTTTTCAAAACAATCTAACGCTTTGTAATTGTTTTGCAAGGCCAATTCTTGTTCTCCAATTGCACTATAACAATATCCTAAACTATAATAAGCATCGCCCAAATTGTTGCAACTATAATAATCGGTTGCTCGAATTTTAGTAATTTTTTTAAAATTTAAAATTGCCGTTATAGAATTGCCTTTGTCGTTATAATAGTTAGCAATGTAGGAATATAGAAAAGTGGTTTTTGTTTCAGGAATCTTATCCTTATAAAGTGATAAAAACGAATTAATTGTTTTTAGAAAAGTGTCATCAAAAGATAAATTATCGATTTTTATTTTAGAAACAATCTCTAGCGATTTAGCGGCAGCAGTATATTTTTCTTCCTTTATAGAAGCGTTATAGTAGTTATAAAATATATTCAAATAGTCCTTTTCAAAAAAAGACTCCTTTTTTGATAACCATTGACAAGTATTATCCAACTTTTCATTAAGAGAATTGCTATAAAAGACTTGATTTGTATTTTCGTTTTTACAAGATTCGAATACTACTAAAAGCAATAAAACAGCAACAACCCAATATTTATTAATGTGCATATCTCTTTATTTTTTTACAAAAATATCTTTTTTATATGAAACACAGAGGGACAACAAAAAAACAAGGGCTAGCCCTTATATGATTTTATTTTCTATTACTTCAACTTTGCCGCTCAATATATAATAACATTATAATTATGAAAAGAACAACTTTAACATTCCTAACCATCTTATTTGTAACTCAAATGGCATTGGCCCAAACAGGAATTGGTACTACAACCCCAGATGCTTCTGCAATATTAGACGTAAGCTCCTCTACAAAAGGGCTGCTGTTTCCAAGAATGACTACTTTAGAAAGAGATGCCATTGTAAATCCTGCCACAGGTTTAACTGTTTTTAACTCAACTTCCAATGCTTTAGAAATAAACAAAGGCACTACGATTACTCCTCTCTGGACGGCTTCTACAGGTGCTCCAGGAGCAGCTGGCTTACTAACAGCAGGAAACGCAGCAGGAAATACGCCTTTTTGGAACGGGACAAATTGGATAACCAATAGTAGCACCCTTTTTAATAATGGTGGTAATATTGGTATTGGAACTACAACTCCAACGGCAAATTTAGACGTTGTTGGGGCCATAAAAACTACCAATTTGCAAGTAACCAATGGTGCAGCAGTTGGGAAAGTATTAACATCGGACGCAACAGGAAATGCAACTTGGCAAAATACTGCGGATTTAAAATATTTGGGAAAACTACAAACCGATGTAGGTTCATCTGGAACACCAATGATTAATAACAATATAATGACAACTCTTACTTGGCTTACTCCATATATTGATTATGCTTCGTCTTTAAGTGCTGATGGTCAAACTATTACTGTCCCTGCGGGTGTTAGCAAAGTGCGTATTACGACAAGAATTGCTTTTTTAATGTTTTATTTAACGCCATCCAATGTTTTTCATAGTGCTAAAGCTATAATCTCTTTGAACGGAAGTAATTATGGTTGGGCATCAACTCGAGTTTCAACAAATCAGGATTTTTTGTTGTTTAACGGCTGGAACTTTTCTTCACCTTTGTTAGATGTTACGCCAGGCGATGCTATTCAAGTAAAAGTATTGCAAAGCAATGGTCTAGATTATGGCTTAAGTTGGGGTTCTGAAAACAATACTTTTTTAGTGGTAGAATATTATCAATAATATCATAATTATGAAAAAAAATACTTTAACATTCCTAACTATTCTATTTGTAGCAGGAATACTAAATGCACAAACAGGAATTGGCACTACAATCCCAGATGCCTCTGCAATTTTAGACGTGAGTTCGTCTACCAAAGGTCTTCTCTTTCCAAGAATGACAACTTTAGAAAGAGATGCCATAGTAAATCCTGCCACTGGTTTAACTGTTTATAACCTCACTTCCAATGCGCTAGAAATAAACAAAGGCACTACGGTTGCTCCGCTCTGGACAGCTTCAACAGGAATTCAAGGAATCCCCGGCTTATTAGCTGCAGGAAACACGGCGGGAAATACCCCTTTTTGGGACGGGACAAGTTGGATAACCAATAACAGCAACCTTTTTAACAATGGTGGTAATATTGGTATTGGAACCACAAATCCATCTACAAATTTTCACATTAGTGGAGATGTAAACAATCGAGTTGGGGCACAAATTTCTAATGTAAGCAATGCCAGTAACGCATTTTCAATTTTAAGTTTAACCAATGACACGAGTAATGGTTTGCATTTATATTTGAATTCCTCTACTAGACTTTCAGATGGAGGAACAAATAATGCCACCATCCGAAATGATGCGGGAAATTTGCACTTGCAATCTCAAGGGGCAATGGGACTAACAATTCAAGCCAGTACGGGCAACGTAGGGGTCAATAATACTCATCCTACCGAAGCGTTAGACGTTGTAGGCAAAACAAAAACGGCTTCACTACAAGTGACATCTGGAGCAGCAGCTGGGAAAGTATTAACATCGGATGCAACTGGTAATGCGACTTGGCAAAATAACTCAATGCCAGCAGGAACAGCAGTTGGGCAAATGAATTATTGGAATGGAACGGCTTGGGTACTAGTTCCTCCAGGAACTCAAGATCAAACGCTTTCTTTTTGCAACGGGAAACCTACTTGGGGACCTTGCCTACCAATATTGACAATTGGTCAAAATTATCAAGGCGGAACTATTGCCTACCTTGATGCTACAGAGCAACACGGCCTAATTGTTGGACCGATGTACAATTATGGCCTTTGGGGTTGCGAAGGAATAGCAGTAGGCGCAATATCAAGTTTTGGACTTACAAACACAGGAAATATTATTGCAGCCTGCACTGATGCATCAGCAGCAAAAAGCTGTTATGATTTAATATCAAATGGTTATGAAGATTGGTATTTGCCAAGCAAAGAAGAAATGCTACTAATATACCCTAATAGAATATTACTCGGATATAAAGACTTTGCTTATTGGACTTCTTCAGAATCTTCAAGCACAGAATCTTGGTATTTTCAAATGACAAATGGATTAGAAGGAACGATTGGTAAAAGTGGAACTTTTCCATTTAGACCTGTTCGTTCTTTTTAAAATCTAAAAAGTTATGTACAATACCTAATCTTTAAAAAAAATACGAAATGATGTTACAACAAAATATAAAACCTATTCTATTTAAAAAACTGATGCCTATCTTAATTTCTTTTTTAGGAAATTCCCTATTGGCACAAGTTCAAAACAATGAAATACTTTTTATTGGAGATAATAGTTCTGTTTATTTGTCTTCTAATACCTATTATTTTGGAGCAGGAATCGCACAAACCAAAACCAGTAGAACCGCCTCGACTTACGGAAAATTAATTTTTTCCCCAACAGCCACTTGGAGTGGAGCATCATCCAGCCATTTTGTTGACGGTTATGCTAGTACAAATGGAGCAACTGCATTTGTTTTCCCAATAGGACAATCGGGAGTTTATGCTCCAGCTGGAGTCGTACCGAGTTCGAGTGACGGCGTTGACGGAGCCTATTTTAGAGCTAATCCCAACACGATAGGTGCTACTTTAGATGCAAATGTCAAAGCAATATCTTCGATAGAATATTGGGATATTCGTGGAGCTGTTGCCAATGCCAAAATCTCTTTGACTTGGAGAGCTTCTAGCGATATAACTAATTTAACACTGTTTGAAGGAACGACGATTTCTTCATTATCCAATTTAGTTCTTTTAGGATACGATGGTACTAAATGGGTTTTGATTCCCTCGACTGTTGATACTACTTCCATTCTAGGAGGGATAAGTACTCCGTCTGACGGTTCGATAACTTCTGATGCAAGCATCAATTTAAACGCCTATAGTGCATTTTCATTGGGTTCAAGACAAAGCACTTCAAATACCACCACGATTTCGGCTTGTGATAGTTATGTTTGGCTAGTCGATGGAAATGCATATACCACTTCTGGAAACTATTCAGTAGCAACAGGTTCTCATATCGAAAATTTGGCTTTGATAATCACTCCATCTTCTGATAATGTGACAACAGTTTCGGCTTGCGACAGCTATACTTGGAACGGAACTATTTACACAACTTCAGGTATCAAAACGGGTCCAACGGCAAACTGTGTTACTGAGAAATTAGATTTGACAATCACTCCGTCATCGAAT
>Ga0208508_1000413_pt1 | contig 11827 bp, 6 predicted proteins | sample LakWasMeta1_LOW4_2_FD_183853 | JGI IMG/M metagenome (GOLD analysis project Ga0208508, IMG submission 183853) | Freshwater sediment methanotrophic microbial communities from Lake Washington under simulated oxygen tension - Sediment Metagenome... | ecosystem: Environmental > Aquatic > Freshwater >...
TCCAATAGTGACGGAGCATTTCCTTGTCGCGCTTTCGATTTGGAAAAAAAGCAAAACTCCTTGATTCTTGGCGAAGGAGCCGCGGTTTGCTGTTTGGAAATTGGCAAAAAAGAAAACGCATTGGCTTATGTAGAAGGAATTGGTTATGCTACCGAAATTTTGGAACATAATATATCTATTTCTGCAGAAGCGATTTGTTTTCAAAAATCAATGAAAATGGCTTTGCAAAACACTAATTTATCCGAAGTCGATGTTATTGTAATGCACGCTCCGGGGACAAAAGCGGGGGATTTAACAGAATATAAAGCTATCCAAAAAGTGTTTGCTTCGTCAGTTCGACCTTCGGTCTCGGGTGGCACCGATTTGCCGATGCTTACCACCAACAAATGGAAAATTGGACACACCTTTGGTGCTTCGGGAATGTTGAGTATTGAAATGGGGATTTTGATGATGCAACATCAGAAATTTATAGGCTTTCCATTTGCCGAAGTACAAAAACCAAGAAGACAAATCCGTAAAGTTCTTGTAAATTCAGTCGGTTTTGGGGGAAATGCAGTAAGTGTTTTGTTGTCGTTGTAAATCACTATCTACAATCCTTCTAACTCTTTCACTTTATCATAAACCAGATTACTTTCAAAACCGCGGCGGAGCATATAATCACAAAACTTCTTTCGTTTTTTTAATGCATTTGTTTCTCTGATGGATTCCCAATGCCGTTCCCCTAATGCGTGAAATGTTGTTGCATATTCCTCGGGAGTGATTTCCTGAAGAGCGGTATTGATTAGTGTTTGAGAGATGTTTTTATACTTCAGCTCGTTAATAATCCTGATTTTTCCCCAATGCTTGATGCGGTGTTTCCCTCTGGCAAAACTACAGGCAAAACGTTCTTCGCTGAGAAAATTGGATGCAATCAGATGCGCCATAATGGTGTCTATTTCTTCTGAATCCATTTTCATACCACGCAATTTAGTAACCACTTCCTCGTGACATCGTTCTTGATAGGCACAAAAATATTCTATCTTTTGAATGGCTTCTTTTATGGAGAAAACGTCTTTCATTGCTTGGTTTTTATTTTAATTCCAACGTGATTCCAACCACGAGATTAGTGCAAAATTAGTTTTTTTTATGTTTTTTCAAACAGCGTTATTTATAATCATTATAAAAACAGCTATATAACGGATATTAATGCAGTTAACCGACTTTATTTTATGTTTTCGCTAAGTAGTTATTACTTCGTATTATGTTAAAATTTTCATTTACAGCAATATTCTTGTAAAGATAGATGGCAAGTACCAAAGGCATTGGACATTTTAAAATTTGGTTAACCTACAATTTTTAAAATAGGGAAATATAAAACCTTGTTTTTGTTGAAGGATTGTTGGAACATGAAATCATTCATTATGAAGAAAAACTACTCTAACTCAAATAAAAATTGGGTTTCTAAAATAAAGACAAATAGCTTCATTGATAATGCAAAAACATTTGCGTTTTTATTGACTGTTTTTTTTCTTGTGAGTATAAGTACTTCAGTAAAAGCACAGTCTGGTATTTACGAGAGTTACGCCATATTGAAAATTAACGGTGGTGGTAATACTTATTATGATTTACAGGCAAGTACAGGAAATCCTGATTTTCAGGGAGCAAATTTAGGCACTTTTTATTCTGGAAATAGTTTAATTCTAAATGGAGGTCAGAATAAGGTATATGTTTGTACACCTGATGATATTACGAGTGGCAATTTGTACTATAGAATTTATAAAATTTCAGACACGCCACCTTCCTTTACAAACTCTATTCAATTTCTCGACCCAGTTATAAATTATCCAGGAGCAGCTTGTTCAGGGACGGGTAAAAATCAAGATTGGGAATCGAAAACGGCAGGTATCAATGTACTTGGAGGCTTAACTCCTGGGACTTATTATCTCGAAGTTTACACAAATGCTGACTACAAAGTAAGTGGTGTTCAGCAGGGAATACCTCATTATGCCAACAATGGTGCTTTAAATTACAAATCTCAGTTTACCTTAATGGCAAATTGTGTTACAGGTATATCTGTAAATCCAGCTACCATTACACCAGTTTGTGTAGGAAGCACAGCAGCTACTTTGACAGCTACAATAACCACGGCATCAGGCTCAGGAGCTGCCAATATTACCTATGAATGGTTTAGTAATACGTCAAATAGCACAACTGGTGGCACACTTGTGCAAAGTACATCTACCACAACGGCGACCTCAACTAGTAGTTATACGCCATCAACCGGATCAGCTGGAACGCTTTGGTATTATTGCACGGTTACCAATACGGATTCTACTTGCTCGGGTAGTTTTAGTACAACTCCTGTAGCAGTTGTGGTTACTTCTCCTCCAGTTTTATTCTTTTCGCAAACCAATGTATTGTGTTTTGGAAATTCCACGGGTGCAATCAACATAACTGCAACAGGTGGAACTGGAGCATACACGTATGATTGGGCAGATGTTGCAGGAACTTCCAATACTGAAGACAGGACGAATCTTCCTGCTGGAGCCTATTCTGTAATTGTAACGGATGTCAATGGATGTTCAATGGCCTCTTTACCCGTAACCATCACCCAGCCTGCATCATCAGTATCAGTAGCTTTAACTTCCCAAACCAATGTATTGTGTATTGGAAATTCCACAGGAGCAATCAACATAACTGCCTCTGGCGGAACTGGAGCATACACTTATGATTGGGCAGATGTTGCAGGAACTTCCAATTCCGAAGATAGAACGAATCTTCCTGCTGGAACTTATTCCGTAATTGTAACGGATGCCAATGGTTGTGCCACAACAGCATCAGCCACTATCACACAACCTGCTACTGCTTTAGCCGCATCAAGAACATTTGTCAACGTGCTTTGTTTTGGCAATTCCACAGGTTCCATCGATTTGACAGTAACAGGCGGCACTTCGCCATATACTTATTTATGGTCAAATGCAGCAACAACTCAAGATATTAGCGGACTTGTCGCAGGAAGTTATAATGTGACAATAACCGATTTCAACGGTTGTACTACAACAGCATCGGTTATTATTACCCAACCATCGGTCGCATTAGCAAGTACAACCTCCCAAGTTAACGTGCTTTGTTTTGGCAATTCCACAGGTTCGACAGATTTGACAGTAACAGGAGGTACTTCGCCATATACTTATTTATGGTCAAATGCAGCAACAACTCAAGATATTAGCGGACTTTCTGCAGGAAGTTATAATGTGACAATAACCGATTTCAACGGTTGTACCACAACAGCATCAGCCACTATTACCCAACCTGCATCGGCAGTGACAGTAGCTTTAACTTCCCAAACCAATGTATTGTGTTTTGGAAATTCCACAGGAGCAATCAACATAACTGCCACTGGCGGAACTGGAGCATACACTTATGATTGGGCAGATGTTGCAGGAACTTCCAATTCCGAAGATAGAACGAATCTTCTTGCTGGAACTTATTCCGTAATTGTTACGGATGCTAATGGATGTTTAACGGCTCTCCTATCTGTAACCATTACACAACCAGCGGCATTAGTTATTACTGCAACTTCTAATAGTGTCGTATGTATGGGAAATACATTGAATTTATTTGGTAATGTTACTTCAGGAGGGATTGGAACGCCAACTTATTCATGGGTTGGCCCTCTCGGATTTAATTCAACACTGCAAAATCCGAGTATTACTAATGTGCCTATGGGAGCTGCTGGAATTTATACACTTACTGTTACCAATGGGAATGGTTGTACAACTTCACAAACAACCACTGTAATAGTAAATCCTGTTCCCAATGTGAGTATTACCCCGACATTTACATCTGGTTTTGTTAAGAAAAATACTTTTTCAACAGTATTATATAATTTTACAGTTACAAACATTGGTTCTGTATCTGATTATTTCGATTTATCATCGATACAGGTTGCTGACCCAAACACTGTTATAATGGATGTTCGTTTTCTCACTATGGGGGGAACAACCATTTCTGCAACTCCAACTATACCTGTATCCGGCACATACACATTCCAGATAGAACTTTCTGTGAATGGTAATCCTCCAAAAGTTTACAATCATACAATGATTACTGCCACAAGTCATTTATGCAGTATATCTTATGTGTCAGCAGATATTTATACTTATGAATATAATGGTTCTAACCCCCCAGCTCCTTCTGGAGCTCAACTTGAAATAGCGGTAGTAAGTAGTGTTGCTACAGCGATTGTAGGCATGCCTTTTCAATATACGATCACTGCATTAAACAATAGCAATGCTGCAAGCGCAACCAATGTAATCATTTCTAATCAAGTACCCGCAAACCTTACTATAACTGATAGTGATGGTGGCGTGCAAACTGGCAATTCGATTTCTTGGAGTATTGGAAATCTAAGTAAAATTAGCAGTGGTACAAATGTTGTACAAAAAACAATCACAGTAGTGCCTAACTGTACTTCGGTGCCATCGGTCAATATTACCGCCAACGTTATAAGTAGCCCAACTGATAATGGGCTTGGCATTCCTAGTGCTACACTTCCAATTCCAGTTATTGATAATATTGCTCCTACTGCAATTTGCAAACCAATAACTGTAATTCTTGATTCTACTGGAGGAGCAACTATCACAGTGGCTATGATAAATAATGGTAGTTATGATAATTGTTCTATTCAATCTATTGCTATAAGCAAATCCGTTTTTAACTGTTCAAACCTAGGCCCTAATAACGTTACCTTAACTGTTAAAGATGTTTCTGGAAATGCTAATACTTGTATTTCGGTTGTAACGATTGTCGACAATCAGACACCAGTTTTTACAATCTGTCCTACAACCCCTGCACCTATATGTGCGGATAATTTAACAACTTATACAAAAGTTGGCACAAGTTGGGATGCATCGGCAACAGATAATTGTGGTTTTTCACTTATTTATTCTTTAACAGGGAGCACAACAGGTACAGGAACAAGCCTAAATGGAGCCGTTTTTAATGTAGGCACAACAACTATTACTTGGGCAGCCGTTGATACTGCAGGCAATACTACAAAATGTATATTTGCAGTAACTATAAATCCAATGCCAACAATAAATACTCAACCTATAAACCAGTTAGATTGCGAAGGAAGTATCGTTAGTTTTAAGGTTGTTACTTCAGGAACGGGACTCAACTATATTTGGCAAAGAAAAAGACCATCAGACGCAAGTTTTGTTACTATACCGGTTGAGGCAAATGTCTCCTATCCTAATTCAGGAGAAATTCGACTTCAAAATGTAGGTAGTTCATTATCTCCTGATGGTACTCAATATCAAGTCATTGTTTCGAATGCAACTTGCAGTGTCACTTCAAGTGCTGCAACTCTTTCTGTAAATGAAATAACGGGTGTAACAGGCGGGACAACAGTTACTCAATGCTATGGAACAAATTATTCTTATACGGTTTCAACTTCCTATCCAGCCAATGTGATTTCTTACCAATGGAAGAGTTCTGTTGCTTCAGGCGTGTGGAATGATGTAGTTAATGGAGCTCATTTTTCAGGTGCTACATCTGCCACTTTGAATATAATTAATGGAATGCCAACAGAGTCGGCTGAATACCGTGTTTATATTACGTTTCATTCTTCTGGTACCGATTGCAATGTGACTAGTGCTTCCCGAACTAGAAATATTACATTTCTACCTTTGTTACTTACACCATCGGTTACCGTAATACAGCCTACTTGTACTGACCCAACAGGAACAATAACCGTAACTGCACCTATACCAGCTGTCGGGATTATATATACAGTTGTTGGGATAAGTCCAGTTGTCGCAGCAGTAACGAATACAACAGGAGTGTTTTCAGGATTAGCAGCAGGCGATTATAGTGTAACAACAACTAATGCATTGGGGTGCGCATCAGGTAGCACACCAGTTACCATACAAGCGGCAACAACAGCAATTTGGAATGGTTTGGGATGGACAAATGGGCCACCAACCATTAACCAACCTCTTGAATTCACTGGAAATTTCAATTCAATTGGAGATTTAACAGCTTGTTCTTGTACGGTTACCAGCGGAACTGTTATTATTAATCCAACACATACTCTAAAAATTACCAATTGGGTTCATGTTAATGGTGGTTCTTTAACTTTCGAAAACACGGCCAGTTTGGTACAAATAAACAATGTTTCTAATACTAATTCAGGGAATATTACATACAAGAGACAAACCACTAAAATCAGTAATATGGATTATACCTATTGGTCAACTCCGGTATTGCCATTTAGCTTAGGAGGTGTATCTCCTTTGACTCTTGGAGATAAGTTTTATTCTTTTGATGCCAGTATAGAAAATTGGAAACAAGAATCAGCAGCAACAACAATGGTACCAGGAGTTGGTTACATTATTCGAGGGCCTCAAACATATCAGTTCCCGACCCCACCAAGTCTTTATGATGCTTCTTTTATTGGCGTGCCCAATAATGGTCACTATGAAATTACTGGAATTATTGCAGATAGATCCTATCTTTTAGGAAATCCATATCCATCTGCTTTAGATGCAGATATGTTTTTGATAGCTAATGCGGGGGTTTTAGAGGGTACTCTTTATTTCTGGACGCATAATACGGCTATTCAATTAGCAACTAATATCACTAATGGTGCTGCGGGTTCAGGTGCGTATGCCTATACATCAGATGATTATGCTGCATATAATATAACGGGTGGCACAGGTACGGCAGCTCCAAGTAGTGTTTATCCCTATATGGGATTGAATAGTAACATCCCAACTGGTAAAATTGCTGCGGGTCAAGGATTCTTTGGTGACAGTAAAGTTTCGCTAATTGGCTTTAAAATTGTTTTTGACAACACTATGCGTGTTGGTGTAGGAGGAATTACAGGAGATAACTCCCAGTTTTTCAAAACTAAAAAACCTAAAGCAAAAATAGCGAATACAATCGAAAAACATCGTATTTGGTTGGATTTAACTAATGATAAAGGGGCTTTTAAACAAACTCTTGTGGGTTATATTACTAATGCTACTAATGACTACGACAGCCTTTTTGATGGCGAAAGCTTAGACGGAAATAAATTCGTTGATTTTTACAGTGTGAACCAAGGCAAGAATTTAACGATTCAAGGAAGATCTTTACCCTTTATTGATACTGATGAAGTGCCTCTAGGACTCAAAACAACCATTGCTGGGGATTTTACCATAAACATTGACCAAGTGGATGGTTTGCTAATGAACCAAGCCGTGTTTATTGAAGACAAATTAACGAATACCATCTTTGATTTAAAAAATGGAAACTATACTTTTACCACGAAAGCAGGAACATTCAATGAACGTTTTGTTTTGAAGTTCACCAACAAAACATTAGCAACAGCTAATTTTGATGTGCCAACAAACACTGTTTTGGTTTCCAATAAAAACAAACAAATAAAAATCAATTCCTTTGTCGAAACCATAGATAAAGTTACGATATATGACCTACTGGGAAGACAAATTTATCAAAAAACCAATGTTGATAGCAATGAACTTTCTATACCTAATTTGGCTTCTAGTCATCAAGCATTGGTGGTAAAAACAAGTTTGCAAAATGGCACGACGGTTACAGATAAAATTATTTTCTAACACCGATTGAAAGTCTTTTTTTTTAAAAGAGTCCCTTCAAATTTGGGAGCTTTTTTTCTTTAGTACTTGCTTAACTTGGCTAATCGCATAAAATCTTCCGCTTTTTCAACCATGTTATTACTGCCACAAAAGAATGGCACTCTTTCGTGCAATTCTGTTGGTTGAATTTCCATTATTCTTGTAAAACCATCCGATGCTTTTCCTCCGGCTTGCTCCACAATAAACGCCATTGGATTGCATTCATAAAGCAATCGCAATTTACCTTTTGGTGCTTTTGTGCTCGTTGGATACAAATAAATTCCGCCTTTTATCATATTTCTGTGAATGTCAGAAACTAAACTTCCAATGTATCGTGAAGTATAAGGTCTTTCTTCCTCTTCAAGCTGGCAATATTTGATATAATCTTTCACGCCTTGCGGAAAATGCACATAATTCCCTTCGTTGATGGAGTAAATATTTCCATCTTTTGGAAATTGCATTTTTGGATGTGACAAATAAAATGTTCCAATGGCTGGGTTCAATGTAAATCCGTTTACACCGTGTCCAGTAGTGTAAACCAGCATTGTCGATGTGCCGTAAATCACATAACCAGCCGCAACCTGATTGATTCCGGGTTGCAAAAAATCCTCAAGAGTCGCTGGAGTTCCAACAGGAGTTATTCTCCTATAAACCGAAAAAATGGTTCCCACAGAAACATTCACATCAATATTTGAAGAGCCATCCAGCGGATCCATTAAAACCACATATTTATTGTTGTGGCTGTTGTCTGAACCTTGTACGGTAATAAAATCATCATTTTCTTCGGAGGCAATTCCACAAACAATCTCACGATTTATCAAGGTTTGAATAAAAACTTCATTGGCATAAACGTCCAATTTTTGCTGGTCTTCACCTTGAATATTTTGTGCTCCAGCGGCACCAACGATATCAACTAATCCAGCTTTGTTCACTTTGTAGTTGACCACCTTGGCCGCTAATCGAATCGAGTTGATGATTCTGGATAATTCGCCTGACGAATATTGAAAGGCGGTTTGGTTTTCGATGATAAATTCACCTAATGTTTTGTTGCGTACTTCCATTACGAAATCGTTGTAGTTATTTTGAAGTCACAAATATCGTTTTTTTTGTGAAAATGATTTGAATATTATTTACTTAGTTTATCACTATTGTATATTTGTTGTTTAAAGTGGTATTTTAGTGCCTTAAATAAAAATTTAGCACGATAAAAAACCCATTAAAAACAAAATGATGATTATTAGAAAAGGAAATCCCGAAGATATGCAAGCCGTTTTAGGGCTTATACAAGAATTAGCCCATTTCGAAAAAGAGCCAAATGCGGTTCTTGTAACCGTTGAAGATTTAATTCGGGATGGTTTTGGTTCAGTTCCTTTATTTCACGTTTTTGTTGCCGAAGTCGAATCAGAAATCGTGGGAATTGCTTTGTATTATTACCGATTTTCTACTTGGAAAGGAAAAACAATTCACTTGGAAGATTTGGTGGTGAAAGACAAAATGCGTGGCACAGGATTGGGTTATGCCTTGTATTCTGAAATCATCAAACAGGCGAAAAAAGATAAAGTTCGAAGAATTGACTGGAATGTATTGGACTGGAATACTCCAGCAATCGAATTCTATGAAAAATCAGGCGCAAAAGTGCTGGATGAATGGAGAGTTGCACAAATGGACGAGGCGGCAATCAACTATTTCGTTGAAAATAAATTGAAATAAAAAACATATAAACAAATCGCTTTCAAATTTCAAACTAAAAATCTGAAATCTGAAATCTGAAATCTTAATTTAAAATGAGAGTATTTAAATTTGGTGGCGCTTCCGTGAAAGATGCCGAAGGAATTAAAAACGTGTATGACGTTTTACAAAAAGTGGGTTACGAAGATGTTTTATTGGTGGTTTCTGCAATGGGAAAAACGACTAACGCCCTTGAAGAGGTGATAAAAAACTATTTCGACAAATCGGAAGAACTGAATTCATCGGTGCAAGAAGTAAAAAAATACCACAACCAAATCCTGTTGGATTTATTCGAAGACGATAAAAATGAAGTTTTTACCGCAGTAAATACACAGTTTTCAGAATTGGAATATTTTTTGGCACATAACAAATCACCAAATTATAATTTTGTTTATGACCAAATCGTTAGTTATGGCGAATTGATTTCGACTACGATTTTAAGTCATTTTATGAACTATATGGGCATCAAAACGCAATGGCTTGATGTAAGAAACTTCATAAAAACCAATTCAAATTATAGAGATGCCGAAGTAGATTGGGATTTGACCCAAAAAAATATTGCCAAAAACGTAAAACGAAAAATATTAAATATCACTCAAGGATTTTTGGGTTCTGATGAGAATAATTTTACCACAACCCTAGGTCGTGAAGGTTCAGATTATACCGCAGCAATTTTTGCTTATTGCCTCAATACCGAAAGCGTGACTATCTGGAAAGACGTTCCCGGAGTGATGAATGCTGATCCACGATATTTTGAAAATGCGAGTTTGCTCAGCCATATCTCTTATCGCGAAGCCATTGAATTAGCGTTTTATGGTGCAACCGTTATTCACCCGAAAACCTTGCAACCTCTGCAAAAAAAGGAAATTCCTTTATATGTAAAATCATTCATAAACCCATTGTTGCCAGGAACCTGTGTGTCCAAAGGTTCCGATTCAGAATGGCATATTCCATGTTTTATCGTTAAAAAAAATCAACTTTTAATTTCGCTTTCCTCCATAGATTTCTCTTTTATTATGGAAGAAAACATCAGCGAAATCTTTGCCTTGTTTCACCAATTTAAACTGAAAGTAAATCTAATCCAGAATTCCGCCATCAGTTTTTCAGTATGCGTTGAGGACAAATTTGGAAATTTTAAAGATTTGAATCCTATTTTGGCCAAAAAATTCAAAGTAGATTATAATGAGAACGTAACCCTTTACACCATTAGACATTTTAATGATAAAGCTGCGCAAACAGTCGAACACAACAAAACAGTCTTATTGAAACAAGTAAGCCGTGAAACAATGCAGATTGTGACGATAGAAGGTTAGTCTAAAATATTAAAAATAATTTTACCGCAATATTAGATTATATATAATTTTATAATCTAAAAATCTGCGGTGAACTTTTTAGCGCATCAAGCCTCAGTTTATTTTTGTGTATTTTGAAGTGAACATAAAAAAAGTCACAATTACTGCAACGTTTCTGTGATTTTATTGGTTACAACTGTAGTTAAAACTATGCACTTTAGTGCATTTGCCTTTCAAGTTATAAAAAGCTTTTACCGCAGATTAAAAACCAAATCCATATGAATAATCTGCGAATCTGCGCTTGATTTTTTCTACTCTTATAACTTTGCAGACTTTTAGTCTGCTAAATTAAAACTATTGACTGAAAGTCAATAGTAGTTTATTTAAATAATTTTTATTCAAATCCTTATTTTCCTTTGTTTGCTTCTGCAATATATTTTTCCAAGGCCATTGTCATTGAAGGAGTTTCAGGTGTTGGAGCAAGAATGTCAATTCTTAAACCTTTGTCTAAAGCTTCTTTTTGAGTGGTGCTTCCAAAAACTGCGATTCTGGTGTTGTTTTGTTCAAAATCAGGAAAATTAGAGAACAATGATTTTATTCCTGTTGGGCTAAAGAAGGCCAAAACATCGTAATAAACATCGGCCAAATCCGATAAATCGCTAATTACCGTTTTGTAAAATATCGCTTGAGTCCAATCTACTTTCAGGTTATTAAGCGTTATTGGAGCATCAGCATTCAATTGATCTGAAGCAGGCAATAGGAATTTTTCGTCTTTGTATTTTTTTATTAGCGGAGATAAATCAGCAAAATCTTTTGGACCAACATAAATTTTGCGCTTGCGATACACAACGTATTTTTGCAGATAGAAGGCGATAGCTTCTGATTGACAGAAATACTTCAATCCTTCAGGAACTTTGTAACGCATTTCATCAGCCACTCTAAAGAAGTGATCGACGGCATTTTTACTCGTTAAAATAATCGCTGTAAAATTATTAAGATCAATTTTTTGAAGTCTGATTTCTTTTGCATTAACTCCTTCGACGTGGATAAAAGGTCTGAAATCAACTTTTACTTTATGCTTATTTTGAAGCTCAAAGTAAGGGGAATTTTCCACTTTAGGCTCGGGCTGTGACACCAAAATTGTTTTCACTTTCATATTTGACATTTTCTAAGCAATACCTTTTG
>Ga0208508_1000414_pt1 | contig 11806 bp, 10 predicted proteins | sample LakWasMeta1_LOW4_2_FD_183853 | JGI IMG/M metagenome (GOLD analysis project Ga0208508, IMG submission 183853) | Freshwater sediment methanotrophic microbial communities from Lake Washington under simulated oxygen tension - Sediment Metagenome... | ecosystem: Environmental > Aquatic > Freshwater >...
GGTACAATACGCGCCACTCAACTCAAACGGTTATTACTATGAAAAAAACAAAAGTTCTCTTTGTGTGCATGGGTAATATTTGCAGATCACCGACTGCCGAAGGCGTATTTGCCAAACTCATTCAAGAAAAAAACCTAGAACATCAGTTTGCTATTGATTCCGCTGGCACTCACGCCTATCACATAGGCGAAGCCCCAGATTTACGCTCACAACGCGCGGCGGCGGAACGTAATGTGCAATTAAGCCATTTACGCGCTCGAAAAGTAGTGATGGGTGACTTTGAAGATTTTGATTTTTTACTGGCAATGGATGATGACAACTATGCCACGCTAATCAACGCCTGCCCTGCCGAGCATAAACATAAAGTGCAGTATTTTCTCGATTACGCACCACAGTTAAAGCAACGCGAAGTCCCCGACCCTTATTATGGCGGCGAATATGGTTTTGAACGGGTGCTGGACATGATAGAAGCGGCTTCGGAAGGTTTTTTAATCGCCTTACAATCAACACAACGCAGGAGTTAATCTTATGGCAATCGTATCGAACACAATCAGCTACATGGATGGCGATGTCGTATTAGAAGCCTTCTTCGCTTTTGATGATGCTATTTCAGAACGCAGACCTGCTATGTTGATTAGTCATACATGGGCTGGGCGTGACGAATTTGTTGCTGATAAAGCCAAAAAAATGGCTGAATTAGGTTATGTTGGCTTCGCATTAGATATGTATGGTAAAGGTGTATTAGGCACTAGCCCCGAACAAAACATGGCACTCATGCAACCATTCATGAATGATAGAGCCATGCTACAACAACGCATTAAAGCCGCGTTGTTAGCCGTTAAATTACTGCCTTGGGTAGATGACAGCAAAATCGCCGCCATTGGCTTTTGTTTTGGTGGCTTGTGTGTGCTGGATTTAGCCAGAACAGGCGTAGATATAAAAGGCGTAGTGAGTTTTCACGGCTTATTCAATCCAGCCGACAACCTCAAAAAACCCGCCATCAAAGCCAAAGTCCTCGCCTTACACGGCTATGATGACCCGATGAACAAACCAGAACAACTGATTGAATTCCAAAATGAAATGACCCAAGCAGGTGCAGATTGGCAAGTACACAGCTACGGACATACCCTACACGCCTTTACCAATCCAGTCGCCAACAATCCAGACTTCGGCACCGTTTACAACGCCACCGCCGATAAACGCTCATGGCAAACCATGCAAAACTTCTTCGCGGAAATCTTCGCCTAAAGTCTTCCGCTACATCAGTAGTAACCCGTGTGAAGCGAAACGCAAGATAGCATAGCTCATGATAATCCTGCATTCCGCATCTTACGAGCTAAGGCTAAAATTAATCATTAACTAATCCATAAGGATTAAACCTATTTAACGTTTTTTCGATTTTTGGCAGAATTTCATAGATATTAGACATTCTATGACCGCCTGTTTTAAACAATTGGCAATCACATCTTAATTTTAAATCTTGGTATGTTTTATAACTATCCAATAATTCGTCATCTTCATTAAGAAAACAAGTAACAGGCAAGCCATTTTTAGGTTTGATTGAATCATTGTAATAATTTAACGCTGGATTTAATAGAATACAACGTTCGGCAGTGGTTTTATTTGCTGTATTCAATGCCCAATACCCGCCTAATGAAATGCCAATAATCGCAAATTCACCCCCTATATTATTCTCCTTAATATAATTTTCTAGGAATTTTTCTATTTGCTCTTTTGAAGAATCATTGGGTTTATAATCGGGTATATAGACATCCATGCCTTTAGCATTGAAGAAAATTTTTACAGCAAGAGCGGAATGGATTGTTTCAGGTGTGCTTAACTTGCCATGAAAAAATATAATGTTCATTTTTTTATTATCCAATCTGTTTGGCGAGAATATTTAAATTATACTTAAGTAGTAGTGAAAAAATCTTTAGGTAAAATGACTGCCAGTCCTTTAAGGACTGGCAGTCATATACCAGAAAATTTACATTCACTTACTTACTGCCAAATATCAAAAACAAATTAAGAATCAGATAAAGTTAATCAAAGCGATAATTGCTTTTTAACTTTTGAAATATAGTCATCCCAAATTTTTCGATCTCCAGTTAAGTAAAAATACGTCTTGGCTGCTTCATTTGTGGCATCATATTCTTTATGATTTTCTTTAAAACATTTAGCCAACATTTTGGTTAAGTTATCTAGCCCAAGCTGTTCGATAATATCTACACGTTGTTCTCTACTAAGACTTGAAAAATTATATTCAGCACAGCCAGAATCTAAAATTTCTCGAATATAAATCGGTCGCCCCTCATTAACTTCTTTCAACGTATCAATGATTTTATATTTCTCAACAATTTCATAACGGCATTTATTATTCTTAGTCATACAGACTCCGTAAAAATACTTTATTAACATTTTGGTGAATTATTCTAACGATTCTTCATAACGTGATATTTTCGTTAATAAATCGTTTATCAGTTTCTTAATTGTTATTAAATCATCGTTACTATTAAGATACAGTTTTTTATTAATTTCTGTCATAATATGAATAATATCATTGTTACCTATATAGTTTGTTGTGTTGTCCCTATGCAAAAATCAGGATAATTTGGTTTATCAGGAAATGAATGGCAATCAACGATAACGACTTTAGGTATATACGATAAAGTTTTAGACACTAACCGATTTAAATCATCATGCCATTTATCGTAAATATGTTTAATAATCCAGTCGTTATCAATCACTTCAATAACATTATTTCGAGTGCCACCTTGGGTATAACAAATACCTTGACCTTTTAAAAACATTTCTTCTTTTTCATCGGGAAAACGCTCAACATCACAAACAAAACACGAAACTGTTTGTATAAGGCTATCAACATATCGATGGTGAAAAATTTCATCAGTAAACCAATCCGTTAGATAACCAATATCAAACTGTTCAATATGCCTGCCTAATATATCTGTTTCTGCATGATGAATATGTAAAATCATGATGGTTATTCGTTACATCAATCTCAATTTTAAAAAACAGTGCAATAATATCTACCGACATTAAGAGACACATCATTTGAGTTTAAATGATGTGCTTCATGCCTCAGAACATCCTATTAAATAGCCCGTTTTATTTCGTTGCGTTAATTAAAAAATCTAAGCGCAACAAAGATTCTTTATTGCTAAAATTAACATTCCAGCGTTTTTCCATAAACTCTAGCATTTTAATACCACGTTTTAATATTTCCTGCTCTGTCCATTGAGGTTCTTTTGCAATTTCAATTTCGCTATAAGAACCGTTGTAATAACCAATTGAATTTCCGTCTTTGTTAATATATTCCTTTTTGACATCAAAAGGTTTATTCTGCAAAACAGAGTTTTTACTTCTTGACAACAACAATAAATTACCAAGAGTATGACAAAGGATGTGTTTTTTATCCGTGCCTTTATATTTATCAAACTCAGTCCAATCATCAGGTGTTTGAGGATAAATATGCTCTATACTTTCTTCTTTTTTGCGTTTATCAAACTCATCCCAAAGTATTTTAGCTCCTGCCGAGTTTTGTAGGGATAATTCATACTCATAAAGGAAGTATTTAATTCCATCCCAACTGTAAAAACCGTTAAGTTTTTTATCTTTAAAATGTTCTTCAATATAGCTTTTAAAGTCATCAGTCTTACGTTTTTCGCTGGCAAAATCCACGATGATTTTAATTACGTCATCTAGCGTTTTATTATCATTGTTGTAATACTCACTAGCTAATTTGTAGAGGTCAGTATTTCCAAGATTTGATGATCTTCTGGATAGTCTAAAAATGACAAATACTAGATTTTCGATAGCCTTAATTAACTCGATAATTTTTTTATTATCAGGCTCTTTGACTAGCACTGCCATCAATAGCGGTTTAAATGAATTAAAACCGATTCTATTCAGTTTTGCCATCCATTCTTTTACATCATCTGGTATTTTAGACATGGATGGATTATGTATATCAAACCAAACGGGTGCAGATTTAGCTAAACTTTCGATATACTCTTGTATATCTTCATGTTTTATGTTTTTTTCTGACTCAGATTCACCTAACAAATTTTTAGCGGTGAAATGCTGATGTAATAAAAACTTTGAATAGAACTCGGCTTCACCTTTTGAAAATTTAAAACTCATAATCCAATGATTGCGTAAAAATTCATCATCAGAGAGAAAATTTTTATTATTTTTGCCTAATGATTGGTAAATGACTTTCCAGACTTCATTGATTCGTTTTCTTAATTTTTCGCCTTGTGATACATTATCAAGCAATGTTGATAAATAAATAAAACGATTTTTCAATAACTCTAAGTTAGAAAGTTTTTTGCCTCTGTTATTAATCGTTTCAAAGGTAACATAGATATTTAAATCATCTTTACTAACTTCCGCCAATTCGTATTTAAAATTAACGGTGAGTTTTCTAAGTAAATTTTCAAGCCATATTTTGCCCTGTTCATCACCTAATTTTTCCATATTAATATTAATCCAATTCTTGAAAAATATTTTAGCCTCTTTTAAATTAGCGGTGTATGACGTTTCATCAAATTTTACGGACTCACCATCTATGATAGTTTTTCTAAAAAACTCATCGCTAGGCACATCTTTTTCATAACCAAATATATACGATTTATACCCATCACAAGTTTCATAAAGAAATCTTTTTATCCAATCAGACTGTTCTTTTTTATTAATACGCTCATTATTATTAAATCTGTTTAACACTTCATTAATACAAATAATTGAAGTAGTCAGACGTTGTTGTCCATCAATAACATGATAGGCTCTATAACCTGCTTCTTTGCGCCAATTATCGGCTAACCATTTCTCAAATATCCCATTATCTACTTGCTTAATAGTTAATTGACCAGTGTAATGCGTTTTATCATTACCTAATATTTGTAAGTCTTCCCAAAAATCATTTAATTGGTCTTCTTCCCAAGAGTAACCACGTTGAAAATCAGGAATTCTGAATAAACGATTGTTAAATATTTCAGATAATGAAAATAATTGCATTTTGTTCACCTGTGTTTTATTGATGGTTTGTGATTAAATCTGATTTATTTACAAATAAGAAGTTAAAAATCGTGATTTTTGACTCCAGTTTTTGTGTTCAATATGTTACTTGATTTCGAGGATTACAAAATCTGGTGCTTTTAGGTGTTTTTTCTAAGAACTGCTAATACTTCTGATTCTATTGACGGAGATTTATTTAGTTACTGTTATTGGATTTGTACACTGACTCCAACCCGATGTTGGCGTAGATTTGAACTTGTACTTTACATGAGCTACAGGCATAAAACTTCCCCTATCGAAAGACTAAAAATGTGCTTGTGCTAAATTTTTATAAAGCGTTTTAGCCAGATAGATTCTAAAGTCTTACGATGTTTGCTACAATCGCCTAACAGTGTAGATTTTTACCGAATTAGGGAAGGTTTTATGAAAGTGCATGAGAAAATTCGTTTTTTGCGCGAGTCTAAGAAATTATCTCAGGAAGAGGTAGCGGTACGGTTGAATATGTCGGTGAGCGGTTATTCTAAAATTGAACGTGGTGAATCTAATGCTAATTTTGATAAATTAGAGCAAATTGCCGAAGCATTAGAAGTTAAAGATATAATGGAATTAATTGCGTTAGGTGAGCGATATATTTTAATTAATGAAAATAATCATAATCATCATAGTTATAATAATCTTACTTCCTCAGAATTAGCTTTTGAAAATCAAAAACTGCATTTATTAGCTTCTCATAAAGATGAAATGATTGAGCATTTAAAACAGGAAATTATTTCTTTAAAAGAAATGCTCGTAATATGTAAATCTCCTAATTCTTAATATTCTTCTTTCATTCAGTTGGGTATGTCATTAACGCGATAATTGTGCTGAGGTACAAAGCGCGTTGCTCGCGATTGATACGTTTCCTATCATCGGTACATCTTATGCACTTAAGCGATGCGTGGTAATAGGGCGGATTGTGTCGCAAAACTCAAACACTTGGCAAAGTCTTTGCCGCTTCAATAAGGCAACACTGCCGCATAGACTGCTTATAATGGTATAATTCCACTGTATAGCCTCAGTTTCAAGACCTGTCTGGTTTTCAAAATTAGACAGGTCTTTTAATATTGTGAGGTTGAATTGTTCATGCTAGTGATTGCAACTAGCCTACAGGGTATTCAGGAAATCATGTCAAACTTCGCCAAAGAAATTATCCCCGTCAATCTCGAAGACGAGATGAAGCAATCTTATCTCGATTACGCCATGAGCGTCATTATCGGTCGCGCTTTGCCTGACGTGCGTGATGGCCTTAAACCTGTCCATCGCCGTGTGTTATATGCGATGAGCGAATTGGGTAATGACTTTAACAAGCCTTATAAAAAGTCTGCGCGTGTGGTCGGTGACGTAATCGGTAAATATCATCCACACGGTGATACTGCGGTTTATGACACGATGGTGCGTATGGCGCAGCCGTTTTCTATGCGCTATATGTTGATTGATGGGCAGGGAAATTTTGGATCAGTTGATGGTGATTCACCTGCGGCAATGAGATACACAGAAGTGCGCATGGCAAAAATTGCCCATGAATTACTCGCCGATTTGGATAAAGAAACCGTCGATTTTATCCCCAACTATGATGAATCCGAATCTGAACCTAGCGTATTGCCTACGCGCATTCCTACGCTGTTGATTAACGGCTCATCGGGTATTGCCGTCGGTATGGCAACGAATATTCCGCCGCATAACCTAAGCGAAGTGGTTAGCGCGTGTTTGGCTATGATAGACCAGCCAGATATTAGTGTGCCTGAGTTAATGCAGCATATTCCCGGCCCTGATTTTCCGACAGCAGGTTTTATTAACGGCGCGGCAGGAATTTATAACGCTTACACCACAGGACGCGGCAAAATTTATTTACGCGCTCGTTGTCATTTTGAAGAGTTTGGCGAACAAGGTCGGCAAGCGATTATCACTACTGAATTGCCGTATCAAGTCAATAAAGCGCGGTTATTAGAAAAAATTGCCGAGCTGGTGAAAGAAGGTAAACTCGAAGGTATTTCAGGCTTGCGCGATGAATCCGATAAAGACGGAATGCGCATGGTGATTGAGCTGAAACGCGGCGAAACACCCGAAGTGGTGCTGAATAATCTCTACAAACAAACCCAATTCCAAACCGTGTTTGGTTTGAACATGGTGGCGATTTTAGACGGTCGCCCGCACTGCATGAATTTGACCGAAATTCTCAGTTCCTTTATTAATCACAGACGCGAAATTGTTACCCGCCGCACCGTTTACTTATTACGCAAAGCCCGTGAACGCGCCCATATTTTAGAAGGTTTAGCCGTTGCCTTAGCCAACATCAACGCCATGATTGACCTGATTAAAACATCAGGCAATCCAGCCGAAGCCAAAGCGGCATTATTAGCGCAAACATGGGCGGCAGGTTTAGTGGCTGAATTACTGGAACGCGCCGATTCTGCTCGTTCCAGACCCGATGATTTATCGTTAGAATTTGGCATGGTCAATGGCGCGTATCGTTTAACCGAAACCCAAGCCCAAGCCATTTTAGATTTACGTCTGCACCGTTTGACGGGCTTAGAACAAGATAAAATCATCAGCGAATACCAACAACTATTGGCACAGATAGATGAATATCTGGCAATTCTGGGTAACGATGTCCGTTTAATGGAAGTTATTCGTGAAGAATTGGTGGCTATCAAAGACCAATATTCAGACGTTCGCCGTACTGAAATCATCCAAGACCATTCTGATTTATCGCTGGAAGATTTAATTACCGAAGAAGACCGTATCGTTACGCTGTCGCATGAAGGCTATGTGAAATCACAACCCTTAGATGATTACAAAGCCCAACGTCGTGGTGGACGTGGCAAATCAGCGACAGCCACCAAAGAACTGGATTACGTCAACAAACTCATCGTTGCCAGCACCCACGACACCATTTTATGCTTCTCATCCAAAGGCAAAGTGTATTGGCTGAAAGTCTATCAACTACCCGTTGCCAGCCGTGCTTCACGCGGCAAACCGTTTGTGAATTTATTGCCACTAGAAGACGGCGAAAAAATCAACGCCATGCTCACCGTGCGCGAATACACCGACGATAAATTCATCTTCATGGCAACCTCAGCAGGCACCGTTAAGAAAACGCCATTGAAAGAATTTGAAAACCAACGCAGTGGCGGCAAAATCGCCGTTGATTTACGCGAAGGCGATAAATTAGTCGGTGTCGCCATTACCGATGGACAACAAAACATCATGCTATTCAGCAGTGACGGCAAAGCCATTCGTTTCAGTGAAGCCGATGTGCGCTCTATGGGCAGAACCGCCACAGGCGTACGCGGCATCAACTTAAACGATGGACAAGAAGTGATTTCCTTAATCGTCGCCTCCGAAGGCGCGGTACTCAACATCACCGAAAACGGCTTTGGCAAACGTACCGAAGTCGATAAATTCCGCCTGCAATCACGCGGCGGACAAGGTGTTATCGCTATCCAAACATCCGAACGCAACGGCGTAGTCGTCGGCGCGGTATTAGTCAACGACAATGACGAAATCATGATTATCACCGACGGTGGCACGCTAGTCCGCACCCGCGTCAACGCCATTTCCGTCGTCGGTAGAAACGCCCAAGGTGTCACCATCATCCGCCCCGATAAAAATGAAAAAGTCATCGGTGTCGATAGAATCGAAGGCTTAGTGGGTGAAGAGGAAGAAGACGGCGAGGTTGTGGATGATAGTGAAACTACAGTAGACGATAGCCAAACCGACGAATAAAACAACTAGCGATAACATCCCTCAAAGGGATGTTATCGCTAACCACTTTTCACTGAGTACACAAATCGCATACCATGCTGAAAAAAGTACATATTAAAAATTTCTTATCGTGCCAAGATACAGAAATAGAGTTTGATAATATTACCGCTTTGATTGGGAGGAATGCGGCGGGTAAAAGTAATATTTTAAAAACGATTGAATGGTGCGCTCAGTCTGCTGTTGGTAATATACCTAATGATTTTTTTTATGATGGGAAAAATTTTTATACTACTGTTACTATTGATTTTTTTATAAAAAATAAAGTTTATAAATACGAAAGATATGAAGAAGAAAGTGAAGAATTTGATTTTGTTTTTTCCGAACGATTATCATGTTATCTTAATAATAAATTGGATTTAATTGCTGAAAGAAAAAATGGTAATGTAAAACATTATAACGTAGAGAAAACTGATTTTGAGATAAATCATGAGACTCCAATGATAAGTTCAATGATTGCATTATTACCTCAAAAAATTCTAAATTCAGATATTAAAATAATATCAAGCTATTTATCTGAAATAAAATATTATAATTTAGATGAAGATAACGCAAAAAATATGGATTATATTTCCGATAAAGTCTATAGAGAATGGCTTAAAGGCAATAAAGAAAAATCGTCTGTTTTAATGCGTTTAATACATATTTGGAACGTAGATAAAGAACTTCTTAACGAACTACAAGAGATTTTTGGAATAAATGGTTTGAATTTGACTGGCAGTATAAATATTATTAAAACTAATATTCCAAAAATTGGGAAATCAAATGAAGAAATTATATATAGAATTAGGTTTAATACAGCAAATACTGAAGTAAGCTATAATCAATTATCCTATGGTACACAGCGCGTTTTAGCTATATTACTTGCCTTATTATACGATAAAAACAGCACCCTACTCATAGAACAACCCGAAGACGGTATTCATTCTGGCTTATTAACAAAATTATTACCGCTCTGTTTTGAATACGCCGAGGTTTATAACAAACAACTTATTATTGCCACACATTCACCAGAAATTATTAATTTATTACCGCCTGAAAGTATTAGACTGGTTAAAATGACTGAAAACGGTACAAAGGTATCCGCGTTAAGCAAAGAACAAATGCCTTTTATCCATGATTATTTAAAGAATGAAGGGGCATTGTTTGATTTTATAAAATCAATGAATGATGAATAATGTATGTAGTCATTGCCGAAGATGATAGCGATTTTAATTGTTTGCAAATTTTAATTAAACGACTCGCCAAAGATAATTCTATTTCTATCAAAGGCGCGGGCTTTAGTAGTTGTACTGTTATGCTTAATAAAGGTGCTAACGTATTAAATCTATGGAGTCAAAAAAAAGAATATAGTAAATTTATTATTTGCTATGACAGGGATAAAGAAACAGCTCAAAAACGCTATGAAGAAGTGATTGCAAAAATTATAAAACCAGCTGGAATTAAAAAAGCTGAAAATTCAATTTGTATTTTAATTCCAACAGAAGAGATTGAAGCATGGATATTAGCCGATATAAAAGCCGTTTCAAAAGTGATTCCATCGTGGCAACCCAAAAATGACTATCCAAATCCAGAAGATATATTAAATCCTAAAGAAACATTAACAAGATTAAGTCGAATAAATAAACCTAAGCCATTATATAGTCATAACACACATAATGAAAAAGTCATGGTATATCTTGATTTATCGATTGTAAAAAGTAAATGTCCTTCTTTTGCTGAATTAGTTAATTTTGTTGAAAAGGATATGGCTAATTACCCAAAACAAATACCTAAATGACTATTTTATAATTATCATCTATTACTCAAAATTTAACCCTTTAACAACTAACCAAGAGAAACCTAATGTCCAGAGTTTATAATTTCAGTGCCGGTCCTTCTGCATTTCCTGAGTCGGTTTTACAACAAGCGCAACAAGAGATGCTTGAATGGCGTAATAGCGGTATGTCGGTGATGGAAATGAGCCATCGTGGCAAACATTTTTCTATTATCGCCGAAGAGTTGGAAAGCGATTTACGCGAGTTAATGGCGATTCCAGACAACTATAAAGTGTTATTTTTACAAGGTGGCGCGTCTGCTCAGTTTTCATTAATTCCGCAAAATATTTTAGCGGGCAAAACTAAAGCCTGTTACATAAAAACAGGTGCGTGGTCTGAAAAAGCCGTTAAAGATGCAGGTGCGTATTGTGACGTTATTTTGAGCGCGAGTTCAGAAGACACTAAATTCACCACCATTCCAGACGCGGCAACGTGGGCGATTGATAACGATGCGGCGTATTTGCATTACACCTCTAACGAAACCATCCACGGTGTGGAGTTCCAATCAATTCCCGATGCTAAAGGCTTGCCGTTAGTGTGCGACATGTCGTCTAACATTCTGTCACGTCAGATTGATGTCAGTCAGTACGGCATTATTTATGCAGGAACACAAAAAAATATGGGACCTGCGGGTGTCACCGTGGTTATCGTCAGAGACGATTTAATCGGTCACGCGCCTAAATCTGTGCCTTCGGTGTTTAATTATGCGGAACAAGCTAAAAACCAATCCATGCTGAACACACCTGCCACTTACAACTGGTATTTAGTCGGTTTGGTGTTGAAATGGTTGAAAGCACAAGGCGGTGTCGCGGCGATTGAACAACACAATATCGCTAAGGCAGCTAAATTGTATGCGGCGATTGATTTATCTAGTTTGTATTCTAACCCTGTTGAAATCGCTTCACGCTCACGCATGAACGTACCGTTTATTTTAGCCGATGAAAGTTTGGATAAACCGTTTTTAGCCGCTGCCGAAGCCAAAGGTTTATTTGAATTAAAAGGTCATCGTTCCGTTGGTGGCATGAGAGCGAGTATCTATAACGCCATGTCTGACGCAGGTATTGATGCGTTGATTGATTTTATGGCGGAGTTTGAACGCACACGTTAAAACTGAAGCCTCCGAGGTTTTAAAAACATAAACATAGTTCCCA
>Ga0208508_1000419_pt1 | contig 11718 bp, 11 predicted proteins | sample LakWasMeta1_LOW4_2_FD_183853 | JGI IMG/M metagenome (GOLD analysis project Ga0208508, IMG submission 183853) | Freshwater sediment methanotrophic microbial communities from Lake Washington under simulated oxygen tension - Sediment Metagenome... | ecosystem: Environmental > Aquatic > Freshwater >...
ATGGTAATACCGATTGGCGTAATGCCTTGCAAGGTATCAATGTTGTGGTGCATCTTGCGGCACGAGTCCATGTGATGAATGACCAGAGTGCTGATCCGCTCAGCGACTTTCGCAAAACTAATGTTGATGGCACACTAAATCTTGCTAAACAAGCCGCCCTTGCAGGCATACAACGCTTTGTGTTTATTAGCTCCATTAAAGTGAACGGTGAAAGTACACCATTAGGGCAACCTTTTCATGCCGATGATGAACCCATGCCTATGGATGCTTACGGACTTTCTAAACGTGAAGCTGAAGATGCGTTACGACAGTTAGCCGTTGAGACGGGCATGGACGTAGTAATTATTCGCCCGCCGTTAGTGTATGGTGCGGGAGTTAAAGCTAATTTTCTGAATATGATGCGTTGGTTAGATAAAGGCATTCCATTACCACTAGGCGCAATTCATAATCAACGCAGTTTGGTTGCCTTGGATAACTTAGTCGATTTAATCATCACCTGTATTACTCACCCTACTGCTGCCAATCAAACCTTTTTAGTCAGTGATGGTGACGATATGTCCACCAGTCAGTTATTACGCCGCATGGCGCGGGCGTTAGGCAAATCAGCGCGATTGTTACCCGTCCCCGCGTGGTTATTACAAAGCGGTGCAAGTTTGCTAGGCAAGCACGCAGTTGCTCAACGATTATGTGGCTCGCTACAACTGGATATTAGCAAAACACGACAACTATTAAATTGGACACCGCCCATCAGCGTCGATGAGGCGTTACGCAAAACGGCTCAAGCTTATAGGTCATCGTTATAGTGCCGACAATTATGTGGATTTTTCTGTTTGCCTTACTTGCATCTATTGCATTAACAGGCTTATTACGCCGCTACGCCCTTGCCGCAAGTCTGCTCGATATTCCCAATGCTCGAAGCTCGCACAGTTTACCGACACCGCGCGGCGGCGGTGTGGCTATCGTGGTAGTTTTTTTATTGGGCATACTCCTATTATGTAAGTACGGCTTATTGCCCAGCGCGACTATGTGGGCATTTTTAGGCGCGGGGGCATGGGTAGCCGTGGTGGGATTTATAGATGACCATCAACACATTCCCGCACGGTGGCGATTATTAGCACATTTTATCGGTGCAGCATGGGGATTGTTTTGGCTAGATTTGCCAACGTTATCGTTATTCGGCACTGATTTCACGACACTAGGCTATGTGTTAGGCGCGTTTTATTTGGTGTGGCTATTAAATCTGTATAATTTTATGGATGGTATTGACGGACTGGCGAGTATTGAAGCGATTAGTGTTTGCTTAGGCGGTGTATTGTTGTTTACCTTAGGTACTGAGACGACAAGTCAAAGCTACAGCTTAATCTTGCTAATCATGGCAGTCACAGGCTTTTTACTATGGAACTTCCCTCCTGCTAAAATTTTTATGGGTGATGCAGGTAGTGGTTTTTTAGGCATTACCTTGGGCTTATTTTCCATTCAAGCCGCTCATGCTGCGCCAGCCTTTTTTTGCAGTTGGTTAATTTTACTGGCTGTATTTATCGTTGATGCGACATGGACGCTGGTACGACGCTTTTTACGCGGGGAAAAAGTCTATGAAGCGCACCGCAGTCATGGCTATCAATTTGCCACACGGCATTATGCTTCACACAAAACTGTATCATTAGCTGTTGCCACTATTAATATCTGCTGGTTATTACCTATCGCGTTGTGGGTTGGTTTAGGTGATTTAAACGGCTGGTTAGGGCTTATCATTGCCTACTTGCCGCTATGGCTATTGGCGATTCATTTCAAAGCAGGCTTAGCTGAATGATTGCATTACCCTTACGCACTTGGTTTGTCAGTCTATCGCGACGTATTAAAGCGGCGATTCTTATTATTGCAGATAGTTTTTTTACTCTGTTTGCACTATGGGCAGCTTTTTCATTACGCTGGAGTGACTGGTATATTCCCAAAACACATGAATGGTATTTGTTCGCCGTCGCCCCTGTGATTGCCGTACCTATTTTTATTCGTTTGGGTTTGTATCGCGCCATCATTCGCTACATGGAAATGCGGGCATTATGGACAATTATTCAAGCAACCACGCTGTACTCAATCATTTTTGCTTTTATTCTTTATGAATCTGGCATTAAAGGCATTCCGCGTACTGTTTCACTGCTTAATTGGTTATTAATTATTCTGCTAGTCAGCAGTAGTCGGTTTTTTGTCCGTTGGTGGCTTGCCGATGTCTATTATCGAGTCGGTGATGACGGTGATGACATCGATCGCAACAAAAAAAACGTAGTAATTTATGGTGCAGGTAGTGCGGGTGTGCAACTAGCTTCTGCCTTATCGCATGGCGGCGAATTTAAAACGGTTGCCTTTATTGATGACAATCCGTTATTGCATAAACAAAAAATCAACGGCATTAAAATTTGCCCATTCGATTCATTAAACTATCTAATGGAACGCTACCACGTTGCCAATGTGCTATTAGCAATACCTTCAGCGAGTCGCGTGCGGATTCGTGAAATTATCGACCTATTAGAACCTTATGCCGTGCATGTGCTGTCTATGCCTAGCGTGTCCGATATTGCCCAAGGTAAAGTCACTTTTGATACACTCCAAGAAGTTGATATTGCCGACTTACTTGGTCGTGACCCTGTTGCACCTGTCACCTCATTACTGCAAGCAAATATCACTAACAAAGTCGTCATGGTGACAGGTGCGGGCGGCTCTATTGGCTCTGAATTGTGTCGGCAAATTATGCAATTACAACCGCGCTCAGTGGTCTTGTTTGAGCAAAATGAATTCGCCTTGTACGCTATCGAAAAAGAATTAACACAACAAGTCATTAACGATAATATTAGCGTATTACCTGTATTGGGGTCGGTTACTAATGTTGATCGCGTGGAAAAAGTTTGTAAAACCTTTGGCGTACAAACTATTTACCACGCCGCCGCTTATAAACACGTTCCGATGGTGGAAAAAAACCCCGCTGAAGCCGTGTGGAATAATATTCTCGGCACACTGCATACTGCACAAGCCGCTATTAACACAGGTGTGGAAACCTTTGTCCTCATTTCCACTGATAAAGCCGTTAGACCCACCAATACGATGGGCGCAACCAAACGCTTTGCGGAGTTAATTTTGCAAGCCCTAAGTAACAATGCCAAACACCATACGCGATTTACGATGGTACGCTTTGGCAATGTGTTAGGTTCTTCAGGGTCAGTTGTACCCTTGTTTCGTGAGCAAATCGCCAGAGGCGGACCTGTTACTGTCACCGATAAACGCATTATTCGTTATTTTATGACTATCCCCGAAGCCTCACAGCTAGTGATTCAAGCGGGTGCAATGGGGCAGGGTGGTGATGTGTTTGTGTTGGATATGGGTGAGCCGATTCGCATTGTTGATTTAGCCAAGCGTATGATTCATTTAAGCGGCTTGCAAATAAAAGACGATACTCATCCTAATGGTGATATAGACATTCAGTTTACAGGCTTGCGTGCGGGTGAAAAACTCTATGAAGAGTTGTTGATAGGCGATAACGTCTCCAAAACCAGCCACCCCAGAATTATGCGGGCAGAAGAAACCATGATTCCTTGGTCTGAGCTGGAACAAATGCTTAAAGCCTTACAACAGGCGACTAAGAACGATGATTTTGAACAAATTAGAGTTGTGTTACAGCAAGCAGTGTCAGGCTTTGTGCCACAATGTGAAATTGGTGATTTGCTTTGGCAACAGCGTAAAACGACATATCAATAGACAAAAAAAACCTCCTGATACGTTGTCGTAGCAGGAGGCAAAAAATCAAGCAGGGTCTAATGAGGAGATTCTGCTTGTAGTCATAACACTAGGAGGAAGTAAAATCTTTAAAACTTAACTGTTGCGCTTTGCTCTCATTACGATGTTGCTATAAATAGCCGCACTCGCAAATAAAACGGTTGAAATAACGAACTGTCCAGAAATGAAACTCCAAATTCCAACAATGAACACCAGTCCAATAAGGACATCTTTGTTTAAGTCATTCATAATTTGTTATCCAAAAGTTGTTTTATCAATAAGTATGTGCTTACTATACAGAGATATTTTTGGGATACAATACGCAAAATAATGAATGAATTGTTTCTTTATGGGAAATAATATCTACACCACTAGCATTTCTTGTAGTTGAAGGTAATAGTAATGAATAATACAGCCATAATTTTTAGCATGGGTAACTTATCGTTTTACCCATTATTTACCTCTGTCAATAAAGGCAACGAATGTGGATAAACTAACCAGTATGTCAGTGTTTGTCCGCGTGGCAAAAGCAGGTAGTTTTGCAGGCGGCGCAAGCGAACTAGGTATTTCCAGAGCAATGGCAACCAAGCACATCATGCAGCTAGAAGGTAGCTTAGGCACGCGTCTATTCAACCGTACCACGCGTAGCTTAAATTTAACTGATGTCGGCGCGTCCTATCTGGAGCGATGTCAGCAAGTGCTACTTGATGTTGAAGAAATGGAAGCGGCTGTCACCCATTTACAAACTGAACCACGCGGGGTATTAAAAATCAGCGCACCGCCTGTGATTGGCGCAACGCATATTACCCGTGCAGTCGCCGCCTTTCTCAAAATACATCCAGATTTAACCGTCGATCTCATTTTGCAAAGTAGTCCTGGTGATTTGATTGATGACGGCATTGATATAGCCATTTATTTAGGCGATTTGGATGACACCAGCATGGTAGCGCGTAAACTTGCCAGTTCATCAATGGTCGTGTGTGGCTCGCCTGATTATTTAGCAAAGCACGGCATTCCTTATACGCCAGAAGATTTATACAACCACAGTTGTTTAGTCAATTGGGCAAGCGCACCTAGAAACAAATGGCAGTTTAAAGGCAAAACAGGCTATACCACTATTAATGTGTCTGGACGAATGCAATCCAACGTTGCGGATGCTAATCGAATTGCCGCTGTTAATGGCTTAGGTTTAGTCATGTTAGCCACTTATGTGGTCGGTCGAGACATTGAAAAAGGCAAATTGATTGCCGTGTTAGAAGATTACGCACCGCCACCTTTAGATATTCATGCCGTGTATCCGCATCGAAAATATTTATCAGCTAAAGTCAGACGGTTTTTAGATTTTTTACAAACGTGGCTACAACCGCGCGTTAATATGCCTAGTCCTGAATAAATGACTCACAGCATAGCAATGAAATCTTGCTTGAGTTCGTGTAGCCAATCGGCATCGTATTGAATAGGGGCGGGGAGTGGTTCGATGTCATTGCATTCAAAAATCAGCGTGGTATTAATACCTGCTTGTTCACAGACCGCTTTAATCAATTCTTGCGTTGCCCATGCACTTCTAAAGTCATGGGTGGCGGCTAGTTTCCAATACACCCCCGTCAAGCTAAGCATCAAAATATTGAGATGAGTGAGGCGATCGGCATAAAGACACCATGCGTCCTGTTGATTGTTAAAGCTTGCCTCAATAAACTGTGCAGTCTCGCTGTCATCTAGGGTGTGAGCTTCAAAGGCTATCGCAGCCCTGCACTCTGGTGTCATATCGCTATAAATTTGTGCATTCATTGTGCTGTACTCTGTGATTGCAGACCTTTAATTTTAAGGTAACTGTGAACTCGAAAGCGTGTTAAGTACGGCTGAAGAAAATCGGAAGCAACTGATTAAATACTTTTAATCGAGAGTAACGCGTTTTGATGGTGGCGATAGGTGGATTTGAACCACCGACCCCGGGGTTATGAATCCCGTGCTCTAACCAACTGAGCTATATCGCCATTCTGGTAGGTCTTTGTAAAGAGCGGGAATTATAGATACCCGCTCTTAATTTGTCAAACGTTGAATCGAAAGTGCATCACATCGCCGTCTTTAACAATGTAATCTTTGCCTTCTAATCGCCATTTTCCTGCATCTTTCGCGCCTTGTTCACCTTTGTAAGTGATGAAATCTTGGTATGAAATCACTTCGGCACGAATAAAACCTTTTTCAAAATCGCTATGAATCACACCTGCTGATTGTGGCGCAGTTGCACCGATAGGAATCGTCCATGCTCTAACTTCTTTCACACCTGCGGTGAAATAAGTCGCTAGGTTTAATAATTTATAACCCGCTCTCACCACGCGATTTAACCCTGGTTCTTCCAAACCTAAATCATCCAAAAATTCTTGTTTTTCGTCCTCATCCAATTGGGATATTTCCGCTTCAATCGCCGCACAAATCGGTACGACCATTGAGCCTTCTTTGGCGGCAAATTCTCTGACGCTATCGAGCATCGGATTATTTTCAAAACCGTCATCCTGCACATTGGCAATGTACATAGTAGGTTTCAGTGTCATTAAGCACAGGTCTTTAAACAGGGCTTTTTCTTCCTCGGTTAAATCCATTGTACGCACAGGTTCGCCTGCTTCCAGTTGTTTTAACACGCGCTCTAATACTTCTTTTTTTGCTTGTTCATCTTTATTGCCTGTGCGAGCAATTTTGCTGGAACGTAACAAGGCTTTTTCGACTGATGCCATATCGGCTAATGCCAATTCAGTATTAATTACTTCAATATCAGACAAGGGATCAATTTTTCCCGCTACATGAACCACGTTATCATCCTGAAAACAACGTACGACATGAGCAATCGCATCGGTTTCACGAATATTGGCCAAAAATTTATTACCCAAACCTTCGCCTTTAGACGCACCTTCAACTAAGCCCGCAATATCGACAAATTCAATCGTAGTGGGTAATACGCGCTCAGGTTTAACGATTTCCGCCAGTTTGTCCATGCGGCTATCTGGCACAGGCACAACGCCAACATTGGGATCAATGGTACAGAATGGATAATTTTCAGCGGCGATTTTTGCACGCGTTAAGGCGTTAAATAGGGTTGATTTACCAACATTCGGTAAGCCAACGATTCCACAATACAGTGCCATAGAATTCTCTTAAAAAGTTTGCAAAATGGGCAATTATACAAGTTATCGGTCTAATGCGCTGATTGATTACTACTTGTTCCAAGGCAAGCAAATGTAAATTAATCTAAAAATCAGCGATATAGCTAATGCACTATAAGTTGATAATAGCACCGTTCACTCTTACATCTTGATTCTGAACTTCAAAACACACATTTATTTCTAACTTCTGCTAGATAGTCTACTGTTGGTTTAATATCGCAACAATCGCGCAAATCATTAACTGGCTGGTTCTAGCCCCTGCATCAATATGACCTAATGAGCGTTCTTCTAAGAAAGAGGCACGTCCTTTAGTGGCTAACATATCGCGGGTGGATTCCATACCTGCGATAGCGACCTTAGGGACGGTTGCCAATACCTCAGCCAAACTAACATTATCTGCAACGGCTGTTTGTAAATAATCCGCGACTGGAATTAACACATCTAACATGGTTTTTTCGCCAGCATCGGCTTTGCCTCGTTGTTTAACTGCGTCTACACCTGCTTTAAAAATAGCAGCAAAGGTTTGTTGATTAATGGGCTGTTCACGCGCGGCTTTGCTCATGCTGACAAATAATGTGCCGAATAATGAACCTGATGCGCCACCGATGGTTGACATTAAAGTCATGCCCATTTTTTGCCACGCTGCAACCCAATCCAGTTGGCTTAATTCTTCACGTTGTGCCATGAGAGCGTTAAGCCCCCGTTGTAAATTGATGACGTGATCGCCATCACCAATGACTTGATCTAAGGCGGTGACTTCTTCGGCATTGGTTGCGATAACGTTTGCGACGGTTTCGATTAGGTGCGGTAATAAGACAGGAGTCAAGGACATGGCGGCTTCCAATAAAGTGATGAATTATGCAGGTGGTTGTAATTTTTTCAACAGGGTTTTACCGATAAAGTCGGCAAACTCTTCGCTGTTTTCATAGCCTTTACGCTGGGCAAATGCTATTAATGCGCCAACCAGTTTTTTGGTTTCAGCAATGTCTTCATGCGAACGACCGCAACCTTCACAGTGTGTACCTTCGTAAGTACATAGACCTGAAATACAAGGGTTAAATTTCATGACACATTCCTAAAAATGAAAGTTAGACCTTTTAGGTTTTTAAAAACCTAAAAGGTTTTTATTGATTGTTGTAAAAATGAACTGCCAACCAAACGGTCTGGCTGTCTGGCGTTGTCCATTCCACACGGTGTTTAGTATGCGCTGGAATGAAAACATAATCACCAAATGTCATCGGCAGTTTTTGTAAATTTTGTTCATAAACCAAGATAGCTTGCCCTTCCAGCACTATCACCCATTCATCCCATGTTTGATCGTACCAGTGTTTAGGTGGTGTGCTGTGACCTTTGGAGACGATGCGTTCAATATGGACATTATCGTTTTTAATAAGGCTAGTAAATAGCTCTTTGGGCAGTGAGTCTGGAATATCCGCAAAAATATTCATCACACGTTACAACGTAATGGTATCGCCGACTTGCGGAATATGGGCATTCCAGCCTCGGCGTTGAAAACAGGTTTGTAAAGATAAAGTCGCCGATTTTTCTCCGTGTATCAAATAAAGACGCGGCTGGGTTTTAAAATTACTCGCCCATTGTAATAATTGACTTTGATCAGCGTGCGCACTTAACGCGCCTAGGGTATGTACTTTAGCGGCAACCGCCACTTCTGCCCCTAAAATTTTCAAATATTTTTTCTTACCTTCTACAATAGTTCGCCCTAACGTGCCTTCGGCTTGAAAGCCTGCGATGACGATATGGGCATTACGTCGCCATAAATTGTATTTAAGATGGTGGCGTATGCGTCCGCCATTACACATACCGCTACCTGCAATAATAATTACGCCGCCAACAATACGATTGACTGCCATTGAGTCTTCAGCCGTTTCTGAATAAATCAAACCATGCAGCCACGCCTGCCAACCTTGCGGGGCAACTTTGGTAAATTCGGGATCATCAATATTAAATAACTCGGTGTTATCGGCATAAATGTCACTGGCAGTAATTGCCATTGGACTATCCAAATAAATTTGCTGTTGTGGTAACTTGCCTTGGCGTTGTAGTTTACCCAGCCAATAAATTAAATCTTGAGTACGCCCGACCGCAAATGCGGGAATAATAACGTTGCCGCCACTTTTGGCAGCCTCTTGGAGTATGTCGCTGAGTTCATTTAAAGTGCTATCTAAGGGTTTGTGGTCGCGGTCGCCGTAAGTAGATTCAAGTAATAATACATCGGCTTCGGGCAATATGGCAGGGTCGCGTAACAAGGGCGAATTAGGATTACCTAAGTCACCTGAGAACACTAATGTCTTGGTTTCATGATGGTCGGTAATCTGTAACCGCACGATGGATGAACCCAAAATATGCCCCGCTTCATGAAAAGACACGCTGATGTTTTTCAGTATATTGGTTTCTTTACCGTAAGGGATGGCTTGTCTAAGTTTTAACAAGGCTTCCACATCATCCAGTTCGTATAGTGGCTCTAATAGTTTTTTGCCAGCACGTTGCCGTTTTTTATTTTCCCATTCCATATCGCGTAATTGCAGATGTACTGCATCTTTAAGCAGTAATTCTAACAAGGGGAAACTGGCTTCAGTTAAATACACCACACCTTTAAAACCGTCTTTCACTAACTTGGGCAAACGTCCGCAGTGATCCAAATGCGCATGAGACAACACAACGGCATCAATGGTGGCAGGATTAAAGGGGAAGTCGGCGGCATTCTGTTTTTCGGTTTCTTTTGAACCTTGGAATAAACCGCAATCCAATAGCACGCGCTTATGCTTAGTTTCTAATAAATAACAAGAACCTGTCACTTGTCCTGTCGCGCCTAAAAAAGTGAGTGTAGTCATGATGTTACCTTCTTATTGTCAGAGTGGTTGCCATTGGCTAAGCCATGAGCTTTTAAAATAAGCTGCCATGCTTGTTCTGCCGTTTCTGCGTATTGAATCAGTTCTCTGTCACAGGCGGTGATTGCACCTTCTTCAACCAGCGCGTCGAAATTAATAATTCTATCCCAGTACAATTGACCAAACAGAATCACAGGAATGCGTTTAACTTTTTTGGTTTGAATCAATGTGAGGGCTTCAAATAATTCATCCATCGTGCCGAATCCACCTGGAAATGCGATTAACGCAATCGCCCGCATTAAAAAGTGCATTTTACGAATCGCAAAATAGTGAAACTGAAAACACAGTTCAGGCGTAATGTACGGATTAGGTTTTTGTTCATGCGGCAAAACGATGTTTAATCCCATGCTTTTACCACACTTGTCCGCCGCACCTCGATTAGCCGCTTCCATAATGCCTGGTCCTCCGCCTGTCACGACTATCCACGGGTATTTACGTTTTTTGGCTTCTGAGGTAATCAGCGCACCTAATTTACGCGCTTCATCATAGTAGTGACTTTTGGTTAATATACGCCGTGCAATGGTTAAATTATGCGCTAAAGTGACATCATCAGGGTGTTCATTCCATGCTTGTTCAGCATCTGCTAAGGCTTGCTGTGCTTCAACATTGCCTTGAATACGCGCACTGCCAAAAATAACGATGGTGGATTTAATGCCCAAATCGGCTTGGGCTAACTCAGGTTTTAATAATTCTAACTGTAAACGGATAGGGCGTAACTCGTCACGCATAATAAAATCAAAGTCATCATAAGCTAGCCGATAGGAGGGTGATCGCGTCTGCACGGTATCGCTATCAAGTAAAATATGGGCGGCATCCTCTTTAGCAGAGGGAAAAGGACTTTCGCAGGGGATATTAGTTTTTTTTGTCATCGGCGTTCCCTGTAAGTTAGTGTAAAATAATGCTTTTCAACTAAAAAAATATCGAAGTGCTTTTTTTGAGCAGTATCGATGACAGTCAGATGGATAATAAATAGGTCACTTGGCAAGCGACCGTGTTAAAAACTGATTATTTTATAAATAGGCGTATGTTGTATGCAGTCAAGTATATCGGCAGTTGAGGTGTTAATCTTCAACACGACAAAATTATTTTTTTCACCTAAACACCCTCTATCAAAAAGGTATAGTATGCGAGCGACAGCGCGTGAAAATCTAATTATCTCCACCTTATGCCTTATGCCTTGTGCTTTGGTGAGTCTACCTGCACAGGCGAACACTGAAAATAGTGCTATCCCTGTCACCAGCACCGCAACACCTGCCGCTGTAGCAACACCTGCCATTAGTACACCAGCAGTAGCACCTGCAACCCCCACCGTAATACCAAGTGCTGCACCTGCACCTGAGATAGTGGTGACTAGACCAGCGACTGAAATAGCTAATCTGATTGCCAGTAAGCAACATCTTTATCTGACACAATCCGACTTTTCCCGCCGTGTTCAAGACCTCGACGCACTTTATCAAACGTCTGGTTATCAGCCAATATGGTTAAGCAATGATAGCAGACAGACGCAAAATGCCGCTGAAGTCATCAAACTCTTAGACGACGCGCCTAATAACGGTCTAAATGCGGCAGATTACGATACGCAATTATTACGGCAAAAGCTCAGTGACTTAAAGCCACCCTTAGATATGCAGAGCAAAGACATTGCACTATATGACACCGCAATTAGCGTGTCTTTACTACGCTATGTACACAACCTACATTATGGTCGAATCAATCCACGCAATTTAAATCTTAATATTCAGCAAAGAACTGAAAAAACGCTGGATTTACCTGCATTGATTAAAACCAGTTTAGCGGAAAACAAGTTGGCACAACTACCCTCATTAGTAGAGCCAACACTGCCGCAATATCAAAAACTAAAACAAGCGTTAATAGCCTATCGCGCA